>JABAOC010003124.1_pt1 | contig 11121 bp, 5 predicted proteins | sample 7062161 | NCBI WGS metagenome assembly JABAOC01 (sample SAMN14538625, study PRJNA623070) | marine sediment metagenome | biome: marine biome [ENVO:00000428]; feature: marine pelagic biome [ENVO:01000023]; material: deep marine sediment [ENVO:00002113] | place: India: Gulf of Khambhat ...
TGCACCGGTCGAACAGGTAACGGATAGTACCATGGCACAGGGAACGTCGACCACTATCCGGCAACACACAGCGAGCTCAGTAAACTGGAAGCGGTATCGAACGAGGGTAATCTCTTCAGCGAATAAAGTTAACCTCAAATTTGAAGATGCCCTTCCGGAAATAGAGCAGGGCCTCTCAAAATCGATCGCGGGACTCTTTTAGCATCAGGGATGGCCAGGGTCAGTTCTCATATCATCAGAATATGAGAAAATGGGAACTGACCCCGGGCTTTCCGCAACAGTATTTATTGTAATGCCGTTTGGAGTTGATGCGCAGTTCTCGGAGAGGGAAAAGATGATTTAGCCCCCGGGACTTTCTCGCCTGCATCACTGTAATGCTCAGCATTCCTTTCCGTTAATAACTCATAGATTTATGTTTTGGGTCTAATAACGATTTGTTCGTGATGTGAGTCGCTGTTTGTTGTTAATGATGGTTTAACCCCTTTGGGAGAGGGGGGGGGGTATTTCCAGTAAGAAAATACAAGGTGCTTTTTACCGCTCGACGCTATTCCTCCATCTATCTAAAAGAAAAGAACGTCTTATCTCGATTATTCTGGTCTTCCTGTGGGTAATCATCTGCTTCATGCCGGGTGAAGCCATCGGGAGAAGACGGAGGGGATACGGGAATTTTGCCGCATTGAAACCCGGGATCTACGCTCCACTTGAAAGCAGGCTGAGTGATTTCGACCCGGGATTTGCAGGAACGCTGGCCTTTGGTGAATACACTTCAGAAAATTTTTCCTGGGGAATCGAGTTCAGCAACTTGAACACTGATTTCGACAACGGCTCTCAAAAAAACGAAATATCCGCAAACTCGGCCAAACTCATCCTGACATGGATCAAGCCTTTCGGAAGAAAGAGGAACAGAAAGTGGGAGATTTACCTCAATATTGGTGGGGGCATCTATTTTGTCGATCTTGAAGGGGCAGGATCGGTAGTTTCAGGCAAAGAGAGTGATGAAGTATACGGTGTGGAGGTAGGACTCGGGGGGAACTTTAATTTATCGAAGCGTTTTTATTTGGGGTTAGAGGGTAAGTACATCTATACGACTGACGTGGAGGTATTTCAGCCAGTGGTGGATAAGTTTTCATTGCAGGGATATGAAATTTTGGGCTCTATCGGCGTGAGGTTCAATTTTTTCAGGATCTTCCGTAGCCGCTGATATGAAAAGAGGAGGAAAAATGAAAAAGAAATTTTTAAAAAGTCGTTTATTGGTAACATCTATGCTGTTTGCTTTCATCTTGATATCCTGTGGCGGAGGAGGCGGCGGGTTGATGGGGGATGGAGAGGGTGGAGGTGGTGATAGTCCACCAGTCACAGGTAATTCTCCATTTGTCGGCAACACCTCCCTCGCAGTAATTACAACCCAAAACGCCAAGGAAATTGCCATATCGGCATATCAGGGAGGAATGTTCGGGGATGAATTATACTTGCCCATTTTGAGTACCTCAAAAACTGAAGAAAATGCCAGCATGCATACCTCTTCCTTTCCGGTAATAATTTCATCTTCGATAAATGAGATATTAGAAAAAGCTAGTTTCTCAAATGAAACGACTGAACAAGAAGATTCTTTCACACCCCTTTATACAGAGGGTCCCTACACATTTTCCGATCCATATAGTATTGGTTCTATAACGTATACGTTTTCTATTAATGAGACTTCGTTCGCCTATTCCGGGAGCATTCAATACGATAATTACCATATCGGTACTAATGCGTACTTCGATGGCTCAATCACTATCGAAGGTTCGATGGGGTCAAACTATCTCATGTACTCATACACCGTTTCATCGGACAACTTCACCTTTGTTTTTGGCAGCGAAGTCAACACGATAATGTATTTCGAATATACAACAACCATCACCTATGATGGGTATCTTGCAACGGCGTATTCTTATACATGTTCATATTATTGGAAAGATGGCACAACGGGACAGGTGTCATGGGTGGATAATTACACCATGACAGAGACATTCATATTGGACTCGTATGGTTATCCCCTTGGGTATAACATGACTATCTCGGGGAAATTCTATCATCCTGTTTATGGCTGTGTTTCAATAACCACGATACAGCCGTTGGGCTATGATTACTATTCTTTGTATCCATCAAGTGGAATCGTCCTGTTAACAGGTGCCGGGAACAGCTCCATCCGAATATCAGCAATAGGTGGAAGCAATTTCCTGCTCGAAGTGGATTCAGGCGGAGATGGGATTTATGAATATTATGAATATGTCGACTGGGTACAGTTTTATTAGGTGAAGAACAAATCGGTACTATATGAGGTGTAAATTTAGAAGAGTTTTTGCAACTGCCGGCGTTTCACTTGGTGCCGGATAATCCAGAAGTATCGATTCATACAGCGGAATGTTTTCCGGCACCTGGCAGGCCTTTCCCTTTAGCGGCACATTCAATGGAAGGAGAGAATAGAACAAAAAGGGGGGAGTAGGGAGATGAAGAAATACAGAGATAGCAGGTTGCTCCTGCTTCTATCTATACTCCTTGCCACAATAATCAGTTCCTGTGGCGGGGGAGGTGGTGGAGGGGATGGAAGTGGAGTTAATATAGGAACTTTGCAGGGAGATGCTGTTGGTTATATTGGGCCTTCGGGTGGATTATTGGAAATTGATGATATCTCTAATGAAGCATATGGCGTAAAAATTCAGGTTCCCGCCAATTCACTTTCGCAGGATACTCAATTTTCAATCTCTGCGATTAAAAGAGAACAATATCCCCCACTTCTACCTGTAAATCAACAATTGGTTGCACCGCTTGCTGAATTTGACTCGATTCCTAAATTCAATTCGCCGGTAAAATTAATTTTTCCGATAAATAACGTTGATGCTGGGTCATATAACATATTTACCTTGCAAAACGATAAGTGGGTTTTAAGTGGAGAATCTTATGAAATAGATAAAGTATCAAATGAAATTATAATAAATGCTACTCGTTTGGGTGTGGCCTCATTTATAGAAACAAACATTGTCGAAAGCGGATTTGCGAAGTCTAATACTTCTTCAATTACAGCCCGGGCAGTATCAGTTGATTCGCAATGTTCTGCCCCCGGCTCCACAATGTTCGAGGAGGGTTTTGATCCAACCTGCGCTCAAGAATGGAAGTTGGCAATTTACTTCAAGCTTATGTCTCCTCTTTTATGGGAACGTATAAAAACATACCAGAATGAAATTGATGGCTTATTTGATCTTAATGATGTATCCACTGCGATGATGGATTTATCAACTTCAATTGCAAACTTTATTGAGATGGCAGGATTGGCAACTGATCCTTTGTTTTTAGAAGATCGTTTAAAACAATTACAATTTTTTTTGAAAGGTTGGGGAATAGCAGTTTCATCACTAGAAGGAGATACATTTTCCAAAGGATTTGACTTAATTGTTGAGACCGCCGTGACTATAGCGTTCAATAAGATAAGCGGTCCAGCTCCATATATTGTAAATAATACATTCGATATTTTACATGGTAGTTTAACACTTTGGGCCGTGGATCAATTGTCGGAAAAAAGGAATGAATGGGAAATAGCCGAGAGATATTTATATTATTTTTATAAATATGGTGCTGACACAAGAAGACTTGCCGAGAAATATGGATTATCTCAAGATGCACTTGAAACAAACATAATTATTAAAGTGGCAGACGAATTGGGCTTCGAAAATGGGTGGATATTTAAAGATTATGATGTGCAAAAAGTATTAAATATAATAATACACTCACAGAATTTTGTTAATGATTATTATAGAGGAGTAATAACCTCCACACAGTCGCTTTTGGCTACATCCGTCAGTGAAAATGGAGCTACACTGAATGGTAAAGTGAATCCATACGGACTTCCTACAACTGCATGGTTTGAGTGGGGCACAGACTCCACATTGATAAATGTTTCCAGCACATCGCCAAAAGATTTGGGAAATGGTAATACAGGTGTCTTGGTGAGCTACTCCCTTTCAGGGTTGAGTCCGGGGACAACCTACTACTTCCGTGTAGTCTCAAAGAAAGACACTTGGATATTACCGGGTCAAATTGAGAGTTTCACCACACTTGGAACTTCCCCATTAAACATTTACTACGTCAAAAAGGGAGTGGCCGGCGGTAACGGTTTGTCATGGGCAACAGCCTTCAACCACCCACAAGACGCTATGGATGTCGCATCATCTGGAGACCAAATTTGGGTTGCGGCGGGAACGTATACCAGAAGGAATCCGTCAGATACCTTTGTTCTTGATATGAGAGATGGAGTCGAGATTTACGGGGGATTTGCCGGAGGAGAAGCGGATATATCACAAAGAAATTTTTCCCAAAATGTCACGATTCTGGATGGAGAAAACGTTGCCTACCACGTGGTAGTGGGAGCAGACAGTTCCCGTTTGGATGGATTCACGATACAACGTGGGAATGCTAACGGATCGAACCCGGATGATCGCGGCGGAGGAATGCTTAACATTGGCTCAACTCCTTCTTTGGGTGGTTACGTATCTCCAATCGTTGAAAACTGCATATTTAAAGAAAACAACGCCTCCTATGGAGGGGGAATATACAATTACTGGAGTTTGGCAACTATCGCCAATTCCACGCTGACCCTCAACTCTGCTTTACAAGGCGGTGGGATGTACAATGGTTTTAACTCTAATGCAACGATATCTGAATGCCATTTCTTGGAAAATTCTGCAGACGATGGAGGAGGCATCCTAATAGATAGCTCTAATCCAACGATTACAAATTCAGTGTTTACAAAAAACTCCGCTTCGAATCGCGGAGGGGGTGGATTCAATAACGGCTCACCGAACATCACGAAAAGCAAGTTCGTTGGGAACTCAGCCATCTCCGGCGGAGCACTTTTTACCTATAATTCTTCCGGCGCTGTCAAACCTTATATAATCAACTGTCTCTTTTCGGGGAACTCTGCTACGGACAGAGGCGGAGGCATATATTCTTTTTACTACCACACGCCTCAAGTAATAAATTGCACCTTTACGGGAAACAGGGCCGGAACGATGGGAGGGGCAATTTACGATGAAATCAGCAATCTTGTCATCATCAACAGTATCCTCTGGGGAGATTCAGCTCCATCCAACCCGGAAATTAATCTGCCCCATTTAAGAACTTATTACTCCGATGTCGAGGGAGCCATCCCCGGGAATAATATACGTAGAGACAACATCTCGTCCACCCCCAGTTTCACAGTTCCCGGCCACTGGGACGACAAGGGAACCACAGGTAAAGCCGACGATGAGTGGGTAGACGGCAACTATCATCTTGAGGCAGGCTCCCCCTGTATCGACTCGGGTACCTCTCAGGATGCTCCCAGCGAAGACTTCGACGGAATCTCTCGACCGCAGGGACTTGGCTACGATATGGGAGCCTATGAATACAACGGTGACATTCTGCCCGACATTACCCCTCCCGTTTTGACAGGTTCCTCGCCTTTGAATGGAGAAACAGATGTATCAACATCCTTATCAGCCATCTCGTTTACATTCAACGAACCTATGCAACAGGAATCATCTGTAGCATGGGGCGGGATTGATGAAACGTACTATGGATCTTCTTACTGGAGTACCGACAGCCAGACTTTGGTATTCCCTTTGATTAAGGGTCTTCCCTCAAAAACAACTGTCACCTGGGCGGTGAGCAATTGCTATGACCTGGCGGGAAATGCCCTTCCCACAACATCCGGTTCTTTCCAGACAGCGGCAGTAACAGTACCAACGTACTCGACAAGCGGGTATGTCAGGACTTCTTCGGGAGCCGGTATAGGAGGAGTAACGGTAACTCTTTCCGGGGACAATTCAGGCCAAGCGACAACTCAATCGACCGGTTACTACTCGATTCCAAATCTCACGAATGGTTCGTACACAATAACCCCATCACTTTCTGGTTACACATTTACACCAACAACAAGAACGGTGACGATTAATAACTCAAACCAGACAGGTCACGATTTTACTGGAAATCCTGTTATCACGAAACCACCTCCCCCCAGCAATATTTCTGTTGCCAGGGGGGAAAACGAGATTTCGCTGAGCTGGAACTCGGTAATTAGTGCCACCAGCTATAACATCTACTGGAGCACCAACCCGAGCGTATCTCCCTCAAGCGGCACAAAGATCTCCGGGATAACTGCGAACACATATAATCATTTTGGGTTAACCAACGGTGTAACGATTTATTACGTAATCACCTCAGTTAATTCGGCAGGGGAAGGAGCCCCTTCGGCAGTAGTTAGCGCAACACCAGTAGACTTAACGTTACCTGCACTTAATAGTTCAAACCCCTCAAACGGGGCAATCAATGTCCCCGTCTCTCTCTCGTCTATTTCCTTTACTTTCAACGAACCCATGGGGACGAGTAATACCATATCCTGGGGGGCGATAGACAGTTCATACTTCGGGACATATTCATGGAGCGCAGACAAGATGACGCTGACCTGCCCGCTCACAAAAACTCTGCCTTCGAATACTACCATTTCCTGGACGCTGAGCAATTTCCGTGACACCACCGGTAATCTCCTCCTAGCGACCTCAGGATCGTTCAAGACGGAGTTAGTTACCTATCAAATCAACGGCCTCATAACCACATCCGACAGCATAGGTCTAGGAGGAGTTACGGTAAGCATGACGGGAGACAGGAACGATAGCACAATATCTCAACCAGGCGGATATTATGAGTTTTCCAGCGTTCCTAACGGGACCTATGTGCTGACACCCTCTTTGTCTGGGTATTATTTTACTCCCGCAAACAGAGCGATAAATATTGCCGGTTCGGATGAAACTGATATCAATTTTATCGGATCACCAGTCGTGACAGTTCCTGATCCTCCTACTAACCCAACTGCAACAGGCGGTGATGGAGAAGTAACACTGAGTTGGAATGTAGTGGGCAACGCAACAGGCTACAATATTTATTGGAGCACCAGTCCGAGCGTTTCTCCATCAACCGGAACGAAGATAGGCGGAATTACCACCAATACATATGCTCACTCGGCTTTAACTAATGGAGTTACTATTTATTACGTTGTAACCGCTGTCAATTCAGCGGGAGAAAGCGCTCCTTCTGTTGAGGTAAGTGCAACTCCGGTTGGAATACCGTCCATCAGTGCTGGCCTTGTGGGACACTGGAAATTTGATGATTCAACTGACATTGGCTTTGACAGTTCACCATATGGGAACCACGGAACACCGGCATCCGGTTACGTTAGTTATTCTGCTGGAGGCAGAATAAATGGTGCAGCCAGCTTTATAAAGGGAAGTAATTCAGGGATCACAATTCCCAGTGCCCCCTCTCTTAACATTACCGGGGGAATTACAATGGCTGCGTGGGTAAACATGGCTGTGAACGACGGTGATGGAACCATCCTCAGCAAATCTGATGCCTCCTCCTCCAATGAAACGTACACTTTCTGGGCAAGCTTCTGGAAAAGCAGCAACCACATGGCAGCATGGTTTTTGCCCGCCGGTGTAATTTACGACTCTGGTGTTTCAGTGCCAGCAGGGAAATGGGATCACCTTGCGGTGACCTACGACGGACTGTTAAATGGGTATATCCGGTTTTACGTCAACGGAATTTTAGTCGCAACACAGCAATCAAGTACTTCTGGCTTAACTGCCAATAACAGCAATTTGCATATAGGCGCATCCCCGTGGCCGATATCCGAAGATTTTTCCGGTCTCATGGACGAGGTCCGTCTTTATAACAGGGCCTTGAGTGATGTTGAGATTCAAATGCTTTATGCCCAGACCAGCGATCTACAGATCTTTTACGATGAAACGTCAAGTCGATTACCGACTATTGATCTCGTTGGATCCAGTGGGGTGGAATTTTGCGACGTTGACAATGATGGGGACCTAGATATCTATCTGTATCAGTCAAATGCAGGGAGGACTGATTCGATACTGATCAACCAAGGTTTGCATACCGGAATATTTTCAGATGAAAGCTCTTCCAGGCTCCCGTTGGCGAGTACGACAATTGGTGAAGGTTCACGACCCGTTACCTGTGGAGACATAGACGGGGATGGGGACAATGACATAATTCTCTCCAATAACTCTTACCAGAGTTCGTTGCAGGGCCTACCGCTGTATGACGTGCTTCTCGTGAATCAGGGTGGTATCCAGGGGGGCACGGTAGGGTTCTTTGCGGACGGATCGAGCCAGCTAAATGAACCATCCGTTGACATTACATTCTTCACGCTTCTCATCGATGTAGATAAAGATGGCGACTTGGATATATTCGAGGGGAACTACCAATATAAAAGCAACATTCAAATCAACCAGGGTGGAAGCCAGGGTGGAACTGAAGGGCAATTCGTCGATGAAACCGCAACGAGAATGTCCGGTTTCCCGACCACACATTCTCAGGACGGTTACAGCGGGGATGTTACCGGAAACGGATTTGCAGATGTTGTAGTTGCACAGAGCTCCTCGCTCCCTATTGTTTTCCCCAATTATCTTTTTACAAATGACACATCCGGGAACTTCACCGATGTGCTCTTACCCGGTGGGGCAACCAACACCGCAGCAATGGCTTTGCTCGATGCCGATAATGATAATGATTTAGACATCTATTTTGTCAACAAACTTCCGAGTAACGAGCAAAATTTCCTTTTGATTAATGACGGTGGTGGTAACTTCACAAACGAATCATCGAGTAGATTGCCTATTGATACAGGAAACGGAATGGCCGGAGTTATTGATATTGACATCGATGGGGACTTAGACCTAATCGTTGGAGACTTTGAAAGTGATGACTATGTTCTGATCAACAATGGTTCCGGGTATTTTAGCACTTCAACCGATTTAATCCCTCCAGATCAAGATTACCCAGGTGGTGTTTACTTAGGTGATGTGGATGGAGACGGAGATTTAGATTGGATTACAACGAGCAAAAGCACAGGTAGGTTAGTTATTCTCATAAATAAAACATTTTAAAGAGTAGCTGTAATTTTAATGACATATGTTTTTAATCGATTGATTGGATGATTGAACAAGCCACCTGTCAAACGATGGGTGGCTTTTTTATTCTCCCTTGCGTGTTCACAGCATTATGATTCTTATGGTAATCGTAAAAACCGAATCCGCTCCCCCCATGGGAGGTCCTCTCGATTGTATAGTTTTTGTATAGTAGACAGCCGTTAACAGGTATAAACAGTCAAAAGTTCTCTATCNNCAGGCGACAGGGATGGTGAATGACCATTTAGTGAGTTGTTTCCGGTACCAAGCCGTTTTCGGGGGAGATATTCCCGATTGGTAGAAGCCTTTGATAAGGGAAAGGTACCCCGGTATACACCTAAAGAAAGCGTTGATGTAAAAAAACAAATATTCTGCTTGATTTTTTTTCGTCATTTTGTACTATAAACCTAGCAGTTTCGGCTCTTAATCGCACTCATTTGCAAGATTTCTCGCTCCGGTTTTAGAAAATTGAATATCCAGGCTATTTGCCTGAAATAGAAAACGTTTTTCTAAAAAGGTGCTTTAACTCGGGTCTTTTTGGGGAGCAGCTTTTACTTTGCTTAGCAGAAAAAAACAAAAAGGGGGGGAAAATGAAAAAGCTGAAAAAATTTCTGCCGGCAGTATTGCTGGTAACGCTCATTTCGGCCGGGCTGATCTACTGCGGTGGCGGTGGCGGGGGGGGGAGCACTACCGCTGCGCCGGAGGCCATTAACTTTACCCCGTCGAATATGGAGGGGGCTGCTGGATTGGTAACCCTCGGCTCAGAACTTTATTACGAATTGAGCCAGGTGGTGCTGGCAATGGTGGACCCGCTGTTGGTTGCAGCCCCGATGGCCCCAGCAGCGGTAATTCCGGTCGGAGATCTGGGACTTTGTGTAAACTCTACTACGGGCACTTCCGATCTAAGCCTTGATGATGTCGATAATAGTTTGGATCTGTCCGTTGGTGACTCGGCTACCCTTACAATTACGAATTGTCAATTGTTGGATCCAACGGATTTGGACACTTCGAACGGTACGCTAATTCTTACATTTGTAGCAATTGACCTAGTTTCGAGTCAACAAACCATAACTGCCGATGTGGCACTCAACGTTGACGTAAATCCGGTCGACTCCTTCATCGCAAACTTCAGGATGCAAGTGACAACAACTGATTGGAACACCTTCAACATATCGGTCACGGCTCTGGATGGAAACGACATAATTGTTTTAAACGAGAGCGGTCAGACGTTTTACCAGCTCGGTTGTTTCGACGTTGCGCTCAACTTTACTTTGTCAATTCCCGGTATATTCACCCTGATCGAAGAAGGTGTGATAAACGTTCCCGGGGCTGGCATTATGTCTTTCAGCAACCTCTCACAGCTGGTTTTTGTCCCGGGTCCGTACCCCGATGAGGGGGCAACGCGGATAGACAGCGGCGGTACCTGCGCCGCCCTGGGTGCCCCCGACGGGGCGAGCGGTGCCGACGGCAGCTACATCATCTTCACAGCGGTACCGGATGATTTTGACGATATTACCCTCGAGCTTTACGACAGCAGCGATACCCTTCTGGTGACGGTAGATACCTTCTACGGAAATCTATGATGATATTTCCGGGGATTATCCGGATAAGAGTCGTTTAGAGAGCATGCAGGCGGGGGGCGGATGTTCGGTCCGCCCCCCTTTGTATTACCCATCCCGAAAGACGGATCACCGCTCTTTCTCTCTCTTGTTCCCCGGTTTTCTCGTACGGGGACCCTCAAGCGCCTGATTTGAAATAGCTCAACTTTCCGTGAGTTTCGCTATTCCTGTAAGGTTCCCCCCTTATTCCTGGACGAACCTGTAGGATGCACGGAGAATGGGAAAAGGGAGTCTTTTCTCACCTGTGTAATCAGAAAGGAGGGCAGCATGGGAAAGAGAGTAACGGTCCTTTTTATGGCCTCGATTTTTGCCCTGGTGGCGATTGTCATGGTATCCGACTCCTCGGTGATACGGGAAGGGGAGAAATCCTACATCGTGGACATGACCGGCGAGAAGTGGGATGTGACCCAGGCAGTCACCCTGGGATTCGAACCGGAAGGGTTTCAGTACGGCATCGGGAAAAACGCCTTCACGCCCCTCGATGACTCGCACCTTACCGA
>JABAOC010000371.1_pt17 | contig 11120 bp, 9 predicted proteins | sample 7062161 | NCBI WGS metagenome assembly JABAOC01 (sample SAMN14538625, study PRJNA623070) | marine sediment metagenome | biome: marine biome [ENVO:00000428]; feature: marine pelagic biome [ENVO:01000023]; material: deep marine sediment [ENVO:00002113] | place: India: Gulf of Khambhat ...
CAGAGGGTGATAGAGAGAAGATTCAACGTTGCATATAACCTGCCCGTTCTCTTTTACACCCAAATCCTTGGGTTGGCTCTCGGAATAGACCCAAAAGGGCTGGGGCTAGACATGAACCGTGTGAGGACGTCTGATTTGTTGAAGAGAGTTGGCGTCCAAATTTAGGACATTTGTTATTCGCCCGTTTTTTCTCCTATCCCCTTTTTCCATCTATGAATCAATAGAGTTTCGTCGATTCTGGTAAGCTGCCTAATATGCTCCGCGTAAAGTTCTGTTTCTAACAGTTTTTCTAGTTCCTTGTCAAGGTTTGCGGGGCGGATAATTGTTATCCATCCTTTGCCATAAGGGTCTTGATTTATAATGCCCGGAGTGTCAGCTAATGCGTTATTAAATCTGAGAACCACCCCCGAAAGCGGACTTAATATCTCGGCGACACATTTTACGGATTCTATTCTGCAAATTGTCTCCATCCGTTTGACTTTGGCACCCCTCTTCCCGACGTAAAAGTATGTAATCTCCCTCAGCGCTTTCTGAGCGTAATCCGTGATGCCAACTCTCGCGGTGTCAGTGTTTTCTATTAAGACCCACTCGTGTTCTTTGAGGTAATAATAATTTTCAGGAATGTCGTAGGTGTCAACTTTCATATATTCAACCTTCGAGCGCTCGCGCGCAGTTCCTGACATCTTCTTAGGTGCAATTGGCCATAGGCCTGGATGTCAGCGCCTAATGAGGTTTCCTAACGCCGCCGTATCTTCTTTGCGACGATCTCAGCGGCTGTTGCTACTGGTTCAACGGTCTCAGCTACTGGAGGAGCGTAACTGGTATCTGCCGCTGAGAGCTCCAATGCCGTCATTTCCTTTTGTATCGCCACAGAGAGCATGTTAATTCTCTGCGCCACATCTTCTCCACCGACCAATTGGGCTCCCATAACTCTTCCCAAAATCGGTTCAGCAATAATCTTTACTCTGACTTCTTTTCCGCCGGGGAAGTATGGTGCCCGAGTTCTTCCCGTGATGCTTGCACTGACTGTTCGGAAACCCACCTTGGCAGCTTGATATTCTGAGAGACCAACTGCACCAAGTTCAAAATCGAAAATCTTTGAAACTGCACTGCATATCACGCGAGGATTGGAAGCGTACCCTCCTGCGGCATTGACTCCAGCGGCCGTCCCCTGCCTAACTGCATTGGTTCCAAGTTGATAAAGACACGGTAGCCCTGTAATCGAGCTTTGAGACTCCACACAGTCTCCAGCTGCGAATATGTCAGAGACGCTTGTCTCCATTCTTGGGTTGACTCTAATAGCTCTGGTGACGCCCAGTTCGACTCCAAGTCCTCTTATCAAGTCTGTTCTAGGTCTAATTCCTGCTGCCATAACAACAACATCTGCTTTGATTTCTTCGCCGCCTACGCTCACGCCTTCAACCTTATCTTTTCCTAGAATTGCGTCTACCCGTCTGCCCACTACCACGTTGACGCCATGCTCTTCCATCTTCTTCTGTGCGTAATCGGCCATATCTTCATCAAATAATGCAGGAAGAATATATGGCACCAATTCAATGATTGTGGTTTTGATTTTACTTGCTACGAAGGCATGTGCCGTTTCTAGGCCAATGAACCCTGCGCCTACAACAGCAGCGTTCTCAGCCGTCTTGATTGCCTCTTGTATTGCCTTTCCGTCATCCACAGTCCTCATCGCAAACACCCCTGGAAGGTTGTGACCTTCTATCGGTATGACAAATGGATCAGCCCCAGTTGCGAGAATCAATGAATCATATTTTAGCGCTTCAAAGTTTCCTTCATTATCTTCAACCAGAACAATTTTGTCACTTGGGTTTATGGATCTAGCCTTGGTTTCAAGGCGTAGATCAAACTTCATCATTCTATAGTGAGATGGAGGGAAGGCCATAAGGTCATCAAAAGTAGGGATCTCGCCCCCCAATACATACGGTATACCACAACGAGAGTACGCTGGATATGGCTCTTTATCTATAAGGGTTATTTCAGCCTTGGGATCGGTTTTGCGGGCCGCGTTGGCTGCATGGACACCAGCAGCGTTGGCGCCAACAATTACTATTTTCCTAGGCAAGGGTCAATTTCTCCTAGACATATTCACTTCACGAGAAGCTATAGGGTTACCTCGCCTCTTTATATTTGTTATTCTCCAGTATTGAGAAAGAATTCCTTAAATAATTCCACAAAACTATACTAACGTTCTAAGGTTTGGGTTCTCATGGAGGAAGAGATCAAGACATTCAAAGACCTAACCGAAGAAGTAATTGAAAAGGGAATATGCGGTAAATGTGGCGGATGCGTCTCCTTTTGCTCAGCAGGAGAACTGAACGCCCTAGAAATGGGCAAGAATGAGGTCCCACGATATATTAACGAGGATAACTGTCTAAAATGCGGAATATGCTACCTCATATGCCCCCAAACGGACACCCTAAACGTAGAACTCCAAGAGAAGTTTGGGTGGAAACCCCCAATAGGAGACTATCAGAGGATAACTTCCGCTCAAACGACGAATGAGAACGTGAAGGAGATTTGCACGGACGGAGGGGTGGTAACCTCCATTCTCTTATATTTATTGGAGCGCAATCTGATAAATGGTGCAATCGTCTCAAAGAAGGTCGGACGCTTCGCAAGAAAGGCGATAGTTGCTAGAACACCTAAGGAACTCATCGAAGCGGCGGGCTCCACGTTCTCAGGATCCCTTCACCTAGAAGAACTGGGGGGAAAATACACTACCTATACTCCGATCCTGTCCACGGTAAAAAGCTTGGAGAAAGGGTACCTGCATGACATAGCGGTGGTTGGAACTCCATGCCAAATCAACGCGATTCGAAAGATGCAGTGCCTTGGCATTATCCCGGCCCACCTCATAAGGTATACAATAGGATTATTCTGCATAGAAAACTTCTCCTTTGATGACGTAGCGAGAGAAATGTTGGAAAAAAAACTTGACTTAAACTTGGAGAAGATTGTCAAGCTAAACATCAAGGACGATTTCGTAATCTCCCTCACAAAGGGCGTGACAATCCATGTCCCATTGGAAGAGGTACACGAAGTTGCCCGTCCAGCATGCTTCACTTGTAAAGACTTCAACAACGAATATGCAGACATTTCTGTTGGAGGACTTGGTTCACCTGATGGATTCACCACAACCCTGATAAGGTCAAAATTAGGTGCGTCGGTTTACGACAAAGCCCTCCGTGAGGGCTACATCCAAGAAAGAACCTTCGAAAATGCGGAGGAGAGCAGGATAGAAAAGACGAAAATGATGGCTAAACTTGTCTCCTTCGCCAGAAGGAAGAGAATGAGAGCCGAGGAGAGACTCTCTGAATTGGCTGGAGGAAAGGACCTTGGAGGAAAAGCCTAGGCCAGTCCTCGTTATTGGTGGTGGAATAGCCGGCATCCAAGCAGCTCTGGACCTCGGAGATATGGGGATCAAGGTGCACTTGGTTGAGAGGAAGCCAGCCATAGGTGGAAGGATGGCTCAACTTGACAAGACCTTCCCAACAAACGACTGCTCCATATGTATACTATCTCCCAAACTAGCCGATTGCTTCAGACACTCCAACATAACCCTCCACACCCTATCGGAGGTCAAGAACGTTATGGGCCGGATTGGAGATTTCTCGGTGAAGTTACGCAAGTATGCCAGATTCGTAAAGGAAAGCGAATGTGTCAACTGTGGAGAATGCGCCGCAAAGTGCCCCGTAAAGGTGCCTGACGAATTTGACATGGGACTGAGAAGGAGGGAAGCCATATACCCATACTACCTTCAAGGAGTTCCAGCAGCCATGACCATTGACAGGGAAAACTGCCTTTTCCTAACGAGGGGTGTGTGCAGAATATGTGAGAGATTTTGCACCAGAAAGGCTATCGACTTTGAGCAGGAAGACACGGATGTAACATTGCACGTTGGCGCCATCATCGTCGCCACAGGTTTTGACCCCTTCGATCCTTCCGGGATTCTTCAATATGGCTACAAAAGGTACCGAAACGTGATCACGTCGCTAGAGTACGAGAGACTGATATGTGCTTCAGGGCCCACTGGAGGACACCTCACGAGACCCTCAGACAAAAAGCCCGCGGAAAACATTGCTTTCATACAGTGCGTTGGGTCTAGAGACCTTAGAAACAACCGTTACTGTTCATCCGTCTGTTGCATGCACGCAACTAAAGAGGCCATGCTCGCCTATGAACACGACCCAAACGTGACGTCCTACGTATTCTACATGGACCTTCGGGCGGCGGGGAAGGGTTTCCAAAAATACGTAGCGAGAGGAGAGCAGGAATACAATATATCTTACGTTAGAGGTCGGGTTGCCAAGATAACCGAAGATCGAAATGAGAATCCTATAGTTTGGTATGAAGAGATTCAAACCTCAGAAACAAAGAAAATGCCTGTGGACTTGGCGGTTTTGGCAACCAGTCTGATGCCGAGAAGAGGTGTGGAGGAGTTAGCAAAGGCTCTGGGAACCGAGCTTGATGAATACAACTTCTTCAAAACTGATCATTTAAACCCGTTGGACTCAACTAAACCAGGAATATTCGTGTGCGGGTGCTGCAGAGAACCAACGGACATACCCGAGTCTGTAGCCCAAGCGAGTGGGGCAGCCGAGCGGGCCGCAGAGATTGTCATGAGGTGACAGGAACTTGGATGAAGCTAGAGTGGGCGTTTTTGTATGTCACTGCGGAACGAACATAGCAGGATTTCTCGACGTTCCGGAACTCACTAGATACGCCTTGAGTTTGCCTCACGTTGTCTTCTCTCAAGACAATCAGTATACCTGCTCCGAGGCTGGATTAACAGAAATAAAAAACGCCATAGCGGAAAAACAGTTGAACCGCGTGGTCGTAGCGTCTTGCACCCCAAGAACTCACGAACCTCTATTTAGGTCAACCTGCAAGGAGGCAGAACTAAACCCCTACCTCTTTCAATTCGTAAACATAAGAGACCAATGCTCTTGGGTCCACATGCAAGAGAGGGAGAAGGCAACTGAAAAGGCAAAAGCCCTAATAAGGATGGGAGTCGCAAAGGCAGCGTTGCTGGAACCTTTGGAAGAGACTGAGATTGCGGTTAATCCCTGCGCCTTGGTAATTGGAGGAGGGATCGCGGGAATGACCTGTGCCCTCAGTCTAGCTAACCGCGGCTTCGAAGTGAAGCTGATAGAGAAAGAGAACCAATTGGGTGGAACTCTAAATAACCTCTACAAGCTTTATCCAACAAATGAAGAAGCTTCAAGGCTGGTTCAGGAGAGGACGAAGGAAGTTCGGAAGAACCCTGAGATAGAGGTTTTGACATCTTCCGAAGTTAAAGAAGTTGAAGGCTTCGTCGGCAATTATGACGTCACGATAGGGAATGGAGAAAAGGAGAGGCTATTCAAGGCTGGAGTGATCGTGATAGCAACAGGTGCTGAGTCACTCAAGCCCGTGGGCATGTATGGCTACAATGGAAAAACCGTTGTCACCCAACTGGAACTGGAACAAATGCTGAAGAAGGGAAGGATCAACGCCGACAATGTTGTGATGATCCAATGTGTAGGATCGAGGAACGAACAAAGGGCCTACTGCTCTAAGGTTTGTTGCCTAGCCGCCCTCAAAAACTCGATGTTAATTAAAGAAGCAAACCCAAATGCCCAGGTTTTCGTGTTATACAGAGACATTGTAACCCAAGGAACAAAGTATGAAGATTACTACGGAAAAGCGAGAGAAACGGGCGTAATATTCATAAAATACTCGCCTCAAAGGCAACCAGTTCTCGAGAATGGGTCGATCAGAGCCTACGATGAGCTCCTGGGCGAAGAACTCGTATTGCCCTACGATCTCGTCGTGCTTTCAACGCCAATGGTCGCCTACAACGACTCCAAAGACCTCGCACAGAAACTGAAAGTACCAGTTGACGAGAACGGCTTCTTCCTGGAGGCCCACGTTAAACTTCGACCCGTCGACTTCGCCACGGACGGCATTTATGTGTGCGGTTGCGCCCATTGGCCGGCCAACATCAGTGAGAGCATTTTCCAAGCGTACGGCGCAGCCTCTCGAGCGTCTATACCTATGTCAGTTGGACGCGTGAAAACCGAGCCCTTAATCCCGATGATTGATGAGGAAGAATGCTCCGGTTGCGGCTTGTGCGAGATGACTTGCCCTTTCAAGGCAATACATGTTGAAAGAACCGAGAAGGGAAGGAAAGCCAAGGTGATAGCCGCTTCCTGCAAGGGTTGTGGGGCATGCGGAGCTGGATGTCCGCAGATGGCAATCACTATGAGACACTTTACCAATGAGCAGCTTGTTGCACAAGTAGTTGCCCTAGCGGAGGTTACACCTTGACCTCTCAGAGGAATTTTGAACCAGAAATCCTGGGGTTCCTCTGCAACTGGTGCTCGTACGCCGCAGCGGATTTAGCGGGAGTCAGCCGTATGCAATATCCCCCCAATGTAAGTATTATCCGAGTAATGTGCTCAGCAAGGGTTGACCCAACCATCATTCTTGAAGCCTTCATCCAAGGTCTAGACGGCGTCATGGTCTTGGGCTGCCACCTGGGAACCTGCCACTACATTACCGGAAACTACTACACGAAAAGAAGAATGAAAACAACCAAAAATGTCCTCAAAAACGTGGGATTGTCTCCTGATCGGGTGATAGTTGAATGGGTGTCCGCCGCTGAGGGTGAACGCTTCGCAACTCTGGTGAAAGAATTCACAGAAAGAGTGAAGAAACTAGGTCCACTAGGCAAAGAAACAGACATGAAACTCGAACATTTGAAAGCACGCTTATTAGCAGCCAAGGAAGCCCTCGCCCAACAGAGAATCAGATGGCTCATGGGCAGAGAAATGGAGCTTGTGGAGGATAAAAACGTCTTTGGGGAGAAAGTCCCTCAAGAAGAATTCGATCAACTGATGTTCCAAACCATCGAAAAAGAGCTTGCAAAAAGAAGAATCCTACTCTCCCTGGGAAAAGACACCCTCTCCGTCAGGGAAATAGCTAAAAAAGTGGGAAACTCTCCGAGCGAAGTGCTAAGAAACATGACTTCTCTCGAGCGCGCTGGGTTAGTCTCTGTTGCAGGAATAGAAGGAAATAGCCCAAAGTATCGAAGAAAAGAGGTGAGCTAAGATGGTGAACCCAAAAAACCCACTTTCTGAAGAAAACAAAGTAGGTTCCGTGTTAGTTGTGGGCGGGGGAATCGGAGGAATACAGTCGGCGCTTGACCTGGCAGATTCAGGCTTCAAAGTCTACGTAGTGGACAATTCCTCTGCCATAGGCGGAGTCATGGCGAGGCTAGACAAGACGTTCCCAACAAACGACTGCTCCATGTGCATTTTGTCTCCAAAGCTCGTGGAATGTGGAAGACACCTGAACATTGAAGTGTTGACTTGTTCTGAGGTTACGGGAATCTCTGGAGAGGCAGGCAACCTAAACGTCTCAGTTAAACAACGGCCAAGATACGTTGATATGGAAAGGTGCACAGGTTGTGGATTGTGCGCCAAGTTTTGTCCAGTAGAGGCTATAGATACCTTCAACAAAGGCTTGAGCGAGAGGTCCGCAATCCACATAGATTACCCGCAAGCTGTTCCACTGGTTTATATGATCGACAGAGAGAAGTGCATGGGTTGCGGGCTCTGTAAAAACATCTGTCTGGCGGACGCCATAAACTACTCAGACCAAGAGAAAGAGGGTAAACTGAATGTTGGCGCAGTCATCTTGGCCCCCGGCGCTGAAGAATTTGACGCCAAATTGAAAAGCGAGTATGGTTACGGAAGATACGCCAACGTGGTCACAAGCATTGAGTTCGAGCGCATACTGAGTGCTTCTGGTCCCTTCATGGGACGAGTGGAAAGACCATCAGACGGAGACATCCCCAAGAAAATTGCTTTTGTACAATGCGTCGGCTCAAGAGACGTCACTTGTGGGAACGGCTACTGCTCTTCAGTCTGTTGTATGTACGCCACAAAGGAAGCTGTAATAGCCAAGGAACACATGAACCAGATTGAACCAACTATTTTCTACATAGACCTACGAGCGTACGGAAAGGACTTCGACAAATACATCGAGAGGGCTAAAGACGAGTACGGAGTGAGATTCGTCAGGTGTAGAGTGTCTGGAATAGAAGAGATACCTGAGACCCAGAATCTGAGAATAAGGTATGAGACTGAAGATGGAAAACTCCTTGAAGAAGAGTTTCAACTAGTTGTCCTTTCAATCGGTTTCACCCCTTCCGAGAATGTTAAGAAGTTAGCCAAAAACCTCGGTGTTCAGTTGAATGAATACGGTTTCTGCAAAACCCAAACCTTCAACCCTATGGAAACTTCAAGGCTTGGAGTTTTCGTTTGCGGCATGCTTTCCTCGCCCAAGGATATTCCCGAGACTGTGACTCAAGCCAGCGCGGCTGCTTCTTGTGTCGGTGAGTTGCTATCTTCAGTTCGAGGAAGCTTGGTTAAGAAGAAAGAGTTCCCAAAAGAGATTGATGTTAGAGGACAACCGCCTAGGATAGGAGTCTTCATTTGTCATTGCGGCATCAACATTGGAGGTGTTGTCGATGTTCCAAGTGTGGTGGAGTATGTCAAAACTCTTCCAAACGTCGTCCACGCCTGCGACAACCTCTATACATGCTCTTCAGACACTCAAGAGCGGATAAAGAAGGATATCCAAGAATACGGTCTCAACAGGGTTGTGGTTGCCTCATGTTCACCGCGAACACATGAACCTCTCTTTCAGGAAACCATAAAGGAGGCTGGCCTGAACCGGTATCTCTTTGAGATGGCGAACATCCGAGACCAGTGCTCTTGGGTTCACATGCATGTTCACGAAGCCGCAACCGAGAAGGCGAAGGATTTGGTGAGAATGGTGGTGGCAAAGGCTCGAATGCTGACCCCCTTGGAGCGGCTTTCTCTGAACGTCACCCGCCGTGGACTCGTTATCGGGGGTGGTTTGTCAGGCATGACTGCGGCTCTAGCCCTAGCTGAACAAGGTTTCGAAGTTTATTTGGTGGAGAAGAACAAAGAACTTGGGGGATTCCTCCGCAAGATCCACTACACATTGGACAGTGAGGACACTCGAGACTACATCAAAACAATTATTGAAAAGGTAAACTCAAACGAACTGATCCAAGTCTTTCTAGACACAAAGGTCGAGAATGTCTCCGGGTACGTAGGGAACTTTAAAACTACAGTGAATCAAAACTCGAGCAGTGAAGCAAAAAAAGAACTGGAACATGGCGTCATTATCGTTGCTACTGGCGGTGAAGAATATCATCCAAACGAGTACCTTTATGGTGAAGACCCCCGCGTCCTAACGCAACTAGAACTGGAGGAACGCAATGTAGCCAACGCTGAAGAAAAGTTTGGCAATGTGGTGATGATTCAATGTGTCGGGTCCAGGTGTGATGAACGCCCCTACTGTAGCAGAATGTGTTGTGGAGAAGCGGTCAAGAATGCCTTAAAAGTAAAGGAAAAGGACCCAGAAGCCAACGTGTATGTTCTTTATCGGGACATAAGAACGTACGGTCTAAAAGAAGAACACTACAGAAAAGCTCGAGAAGCTGGAGTAGTTTTTATCCGCTACGACGAAGAAAACAAGCCGAAGGTTCAGAAGGTCCAATCAGAAGGAAAGGAGCGCTTGCAGGTCTCGGTCTTTGAGCCAACCATTCTAGAAGACATCCTGATAGACGCGGACATCGTCGTTCTGAGCGCAGCCGTGATTCCACCCAAAGAAAACGAGATTTTGGCCAAGATGCTGAAGGTTCCGATCAACGAAGATGGTTTCTTTCTGGAGGCACACGCCAAGCTTCGACCTGTCGACTTTGCCACAGACGGCATCTTCGTATGCGGAATGGCTCATTCCCCAAAATCCATGGAAGAGAGTATCTCTCAGGCCAAGGCCGCCGTCTCCAGGGCATGCACTGTGCTGGCTAAAGACACAATCGAGGCCGAGGGAATCGTAGCCACTGTCAACCCGAACAGATGCACGGCGTGTGAGCTTTGCATACAGGTATGCGCGTACAATGCTATGGAGATCGAGGAGACTAAGATAGGAAGAACAGCGAAGGTGAACAGCGCCCTATGCAAGGGATGCGGAGCCTGCGCAGCTACTTGCAGGTGCTCAGCCATAGATATCAAAGGCTTTACTGACCACCAGATATGCTCGGTCATAGCCGCGCTGAGGTGACTAAAATGAAAACTGCCGAAGAAGAATGGGAGCCAAAAATACTAGCTTTCCTGTGCAACTGGTGCAGCTACGCCGGAGCAGACCTTGCCGGGATAAGCAGGATCCAATATCCTCCTAACATAAGAATCATCCGAGTCCCATGCTCCGGGCGAGTCAATCCATACTATATCATAACGGCCCTGCAGCACGGCTGGGATGGGGTGTTGGTTTCTGGCTGCCATCCGGGAGACTGCCACTACATCAGCGGGAACCTTGTGGCCAGAAGGAGGTTTGCTGTCTTGAAGGACTTGTTGGGGTATGTGGGGATTGATCCTGGAAGGGTAAACTTCTCATGGGTTTCAGCTGCTGAAGGTGAAAAGTTTGCCAAAGTTGTGACGGAAGTGGTAGAAACGGTGAAGACTTTAGGACCCGCCAAGAGACTGGTGAAGAGGGAGATGGCACATGGAAAACATTGAAAATTCGATGAGAGAGATCGCGAAAAAACTTCTCAGCGAGAAGAAGGTCGACTTGATAATAGGATATGAGCAAGGAAGCTTACCTCTCCGCACTACTCCCTGCTTTGTGGACAACACAGAGGAAGTTCATAAGCTCGTTTGGAACGCAATCTGTGACGCCAATCTTTCAAAATACGTAATAGGTAAGAATGTAAAGGTAGGAATTGTCGCAAAAGGTTGCGACGCACGGTTGATAGCTGTTTGTGCCATAGAGAAGCAGTTTCAGCGGGAAAATGTAGTCATAATAGGTGTTCCTTGTCTGGGCATAATTGATAGAAAAAAAATAGAGGCAGAACTCGAGGGTAAAGATGTCCTTGAAGCAGTCGTCGAAGATGAACAGGTCAAGGTTAAGGGAGAGGGTTTTGAGCTGACATTGCCGAAAAAGGATTTCCTCTGCGATTCGTGTCTAACCTGCAAGCACAGGAATCCACCTATCTGCGACGTATTTGTAGGAGAAAA
>JABAOC010006081.1_pt1 | contig 11120 bp, 10 predicted proteins | sample 7062161 | NCBI WGS metagenome assembly JABAOC01 (sample SAMN14538625, study PRJNA623070) | marine sediment metagenome | biome: marine biome [ENVO:00000428]; feature: marine pelagic biome [ENVO:01000023]; material: deep marine sediment [ENVO:00002113] | place: India: Gulf of Khambhat ...
GCGTATACCCCTTGACAAAACCGAAGATCAGAGTATGCTTACAGCAGTCAAGGAGAGTGTTTTTCGGCTGCTGGAGGGATTGAGCAGATCTTAAGGAGGAGGGTCGCCCATGAAACAGGGATTGGCATCCAAAATGTGTGTCTATTTTATCTGTCTCTCTTTCCTCTTGCTCATCAGTGGATTCCCTGGGGCCGCTGCCGAGGCAAAGGAGCGGGACATTCCGATGGGAGAGATGATCTCCAAGGGGGAAGTCGAATTCGAGGCGAGGGAAGACGTCTGGAAAAAGGTGGAATCCTCCCATTTTCCTATTTTTGAGGGGGTCAGGGTAAAGACCACCAAGGGCGCCGCTCTCATTGTCCTGGCCGACGAGAGCCAGATAGAGGTAGGCCAGAACAGCATGTTTTCTCTGCATCACAATGACGAATTCCACTTATTTGGAGGACAGATCTCCTTTCGCATTCCTGCAAATGCCGAGTTGATCGTCAAGGTGGGGGAACTATCGGTTGGGAAGCCTCAACAGATCCATGCCTCAAAGAGCGCTATCCCGCTGTCTTCAGCGAGCGAGGAGACCTTTGGATCCGTCATTCTCCATTCCAATGGTGCGGTGACCGTGAGCGGCATTCGAGGCTCTCTGTCGGTCCAGGGAAAAGATCGAGCCGTTTTAGCCGCGATCGACTCAGGTGAATCATTCACAATTCCCTCGATCCAGTCTTCTGGAACACGCGGAACGACCATCGCACAGGCCGGTGAACTGCCGCCTGAAGAACCCGAAGAGGGAGCACTTTCTGAGATCAGCACAGAGACGTGGATAGGAATTGGGCTGGGTGGCGCTGCGGTCATTGGAGGTGTTATTTTGATCGCCGGTGCGGATGGCGATGGTGATGATGAATTTGTCGTTGTCAGCCCGCCATAAAACCAGAATTAAGCCTTCAATAAATGGAACCCAGGGATCAAAGAGCGGTGTCATCCCTGGGCTTTCTCTTACTATTCAACCCTCAGCCTAAAATCGAGAACATCTCTGCCAGGCCCCAATGCAGACAAAACCCAACCCTCTACTCGAGCCTTAGCCTATTTGCCCTACCGGTGGATTTCTGCTACGCTAAATCGTTGATTTCCAGACGCCGCTTACGGTTAGGGTGAAGCCCGTAGATCCGCGATCGGTCGACAAAACTGCAGATATTCAGTGTAGAAACCTGAGACAAAGGGGGCCAAATGGGTGTCCCATCGTTCCGGCCTGGCTTTTTTGGAAAGCCCATTGCCGGAGGTAGAGGTATGAAGCGGACACGGCCGAGGGAGGTTCGACACTCTGGTTCTGGGGAGGAGTGGTTGACAAAAACCGAAAAGGGCGTATCCTTGAGGGCATTGCAGCGGCTTTAGTTGGGATCGCTATTGGATTTGGGATTGCCGAAATATATGACGATGATGATGACCTTGTTCTGGTGAGCCCTTGAGAAGAAACAACGGCTCAGCCCTTTATCGGAATTCGGGAACTCGAAGCTTCTGTCCCGCCTGGCTTTCCTCAAAAAGGGGCAACGGAATTGTACGCTAAAAAAAGGACAGGATCTTTTTCCCCCATAGGCCTCCTTATCGTTTTCCTCTCAATCTTGGTGTCCTGTGCATCATCTCCCCCCTCCAAGAGTGGAGCCATTTCTCCGGAAACCACCGCACAACAGATCGAATCCACCGAGAAGATCAGGACAATGAACGAGAAGATCCTGATGAGCAGCCTCTCGTCAAAAATAGATCTTTACCGCGATTACAGAATTGGACCTGAGGACCTCCTCGAGATCACCGTTTTCGAAGTGGAAGAGTTGAATCAGACCGTAAGGGTGAGCTTTCAGGGTAACATCAGCCTCCCCTTGCTCGGCACGTTGCGGGTGAAGGACCTGACAGCCGGTGAACTCGAAAGGGAGATCAGGGACCTCCTGGCACAGAAATATCTTCAAGACCCCCACGTCAGTGTTTTCGTCAAAGAGTATCGGAGTCAACGAATTTCGGTCATAGGCGCTGTCGAGAAACCCAACGTCTATACGGTCACCGGTCAAAAGACGATACTGGACATGCTGGCCATGGCCGGGGGGCTGAAAGAAGAGGCGGGCTATCTGCTATTCCTGATTCGGCCGCCCCGTGGGGAAGAAGTAGCTGTGAAACCGGATCAGGATGCTACCCAGGAGACTCCAAGGACATTTGTCGTCGATCTTGAGGAGCTCCTGGTCAAGGGCGATTTGGCACTGAACCTGGCACTCGTTCACGGCGATGTGATCAACGTCCCGGTTGGGGGAAAGGTTTTCGTAGGGGGTGAGGTGTGGAAGCCGGGTGGCTTTCCCCTGAAGGGGCAGCCCATGACCGTCAGCCAAGCCATCGTCTTGGCAGGTGGGGTGAGACCTACGGCTCACGGTCCTGGAACAAAGATGTTTCGATACTCGGAAAAGGGAACCGATAAGGAGGTCCTTTCCATCGATGTCTCGGCCATCTTGAAAGGCAAGGCAGAGGACATTTACCTCAAAGAGAACGACATTATTATCGTTCCCCGGCACGGGTTGAAGGCCTTTTTGATCGGAATTCGCGATGCGGCAGCTGGCCTTTTCCAGGTTGGATATGCTCTTTAGAAAGCCTCTAGCAGAAGGAGGATTGATATGAGAGAACTTCCTCCTAGCGGTCTGTATCAGCTTCCCCTACGCGAGTATTACAATTCCTCTTTCGAGGAAGAGAAGGAGGTCAACCTTCGCGACTACTGGAAGGTGATCAAAAAGAGGCGATGGACAATCATCGCCCTCTTCCTCATTGTCGTGATCACCACGGCCGTGATGACCTTCACGATGCGGCCCATCTACCGGGCAACGGCCACGATCCAGATCAACAAGGAGAACCCTCAAATAGTCGATTTTCAAGAGATTTTTGCCGTCAACATGGCGGACAGAGATTATTACCAGACCCAGTATCGGATCCTCGAAAGCCGCAAGGTTGCCAGAAAAGTCATCAATCTCATGAACCTCTCCCAGCATCCTGAGTTTCTCTCTCGCCCTGAAACCCCCTTTCAAAAGTGGAAATCCAAAGCATTTGCCTCGGTTACCGGTCTTTTCACTTCCTCCAGTAAGGAGTCTTCGGGAGACGGGAGGGAAACCCGCCTCATCGACAAGTTCCTCGAAAGATTGAAAATCGAGCCCATCCGGAACACCCGTCTCGTCAAAATCCACTTTGATTCCCACGATCCCGAGCTCTCGACCAAAGTCTCCAACACCCTGGCCACGACTTACATTTACCATAACCTGGAGACCCGGGTGACTGCGACCGAACAGGCCAAAGAATGGCTGAACAAACAACTCGGGGTGCTCAAAGCCAAGGTGGAAAGAGCTGATGAAGCCCTTCAGGCATTTGCCTCCAAACATGACATCATTTCTCTTGAGGAGAAAGAGAATGTCACCATGCAGCGACTGACCGAACTGAACCAGGCCCTGACCGAGGCTGAATCGGACCGGATCGCCAAGGAGGCCCTTTATCGCCAGGCCAAGCAGCGAAACGTCGATTCTCTTCCCCTCATCCTGGAGAACAAGTTGATTCAAGATTTGAAAGAGGCTTACATCCAACTCGATGGCGAGTACATGAGGCGTCTGAAGACGTTCAAGCCCGAATACCCGGAGATGGCCCGCATCAATAATCAGATGGAGACACTCCGGAAACGGATCGATCTCGAGGTGGGCATGATCATCGCCGGTATCAAAAACGACTACGAATCGAGTCTTCGGAGAGAGTCTCTCCTCCGGGCCGCTTTTGAAAGTCAGAAGACCAAAGCCATGGAGATGAAGCAGCGGGCCATTCAGTACAACATCATGAAGCGTGAGGCTGATACCAACCGGGAACTCTATAATGCCCTCCTCCAGAGAATGAAAGAGGCAGGGGTCTCGGCCGGGATTACTGCGGGGAACATTCAGGTGGTCGACCAGGCCGAGTTACCCACGAACCCCTTCAAACCCAACAAGCGACTCAATCTCCTCCTGGCATTGGTGGTCGGGCTCTTCCTCGGAGTTGGCCTGGCCTTCTTCTTCGAATATCTCGATAATACGGTCAAAACCCCTGAGGATGTGGAGCAACTCGTTCGGCTGCCCTCCTTTGGGATGATCCCGGAGATCGCGTATGAGCGGCGAAAAAGGTTGAACGATGCAGCATTCTACCCGGTCGAGCTGGTCACTCATGGCCATCCCAAATCGATTCTTTCGGAGGCCTACCGGAATGTCCGGACCTCCATTCTCCTCTCCTTTTCTGAACAGCCTCCGAAGCGAATTGCGATCTCGAGCGCGAATCCGGCCGAGGGAAAGACGACGACCGTGATCAATACAGGCATCGCCCTGTCGCAGACCGGAGCCCGGGTGCTCATTGTGGACGCTGACATGAGGAAACCGAGACTTCACACGGTCCTGGGAAAGGGAAACGGCCTGGGCCTCTCGAGCTTCCTTTCGGGCAATGCAGAATTGCAGTCCATTGTGAGAAAGTCAAAGGTCCCAAACCTCTACTACATCCCCTCTGGCCCCATTCCTCCCAATCCCTCAGAGCTTCTGGGTTCCAACCTCTTTAAGACCATGATGCGCGTTCTCGGCGGTAAGTTTGATCACGTTGTTCTCGATTCTCCACCGGTGCTTGGCTTTGCCGACTCAATCATCGTCTCAACATCCGTCGACGGCGTCATCCTGGTCGTTCTGGGAGGCAAGACGCCCAGGGACACCCTTCAACGGGCAAAGGAGGTTCTCCATCAGGTAAATGCCAAGATTCTCGGCGTCGTGATTAACCGGGTCGACATCAGTCGAGGTGACTATGGGTATTACTACTACCGGTACCATTACTATTATGGAAGAGAGAGAAAGAAAAAGGAGCTTCCTTACACGTCGGACGAAAAGAGCGGTTCTGTTTGAGGTCGCGTTCTGGTGAAGGGCTATGAAGCGTTATCTCCTCTGGTCTTTGGTCATCTTCTTTTCTCTCGTTGTCGGTTATCTCATTGTGTGTTCATGGAGGGGGATGGCCCACTCACAGAAGGCTTACACGAAGGAGGGGCTCCTTGAGGCATCGAGAATCGATCCGTCCAATCCTGACCCTTTCCACAAACTCGGGCTTCTCCATCAGTGGGACCTCCTTCAGATAGATCTAACCGAATCATTTCGTTATTTCTCAAAGGCAATAGAGCGAAATCCCCTCGAGCAAGAGTACTGGATCGGTCTTGCCAGGATCTTTCAGCGCATGGGGGAGCACGATGCCTTTGAACGCGCCCTGGGAAATGTCATTCTGGTTTTTCCCACTTCGTACCGAGGCCGGTGGATTTCAGGGAACCTTCTGCTGCAAGGAGGGGCCCTCGAAGAGGCGCTGCCTCATTTCTCCTACATCCTCTCTCATTACCCAGACAGGAGCAATCTCGTGTATGAGGTCTCAAGAAAGGCTGTCGATGACCCTGACTTTATCCTGGAAAGATTGATTCCACGGGATGCCTCGTCATTGAACCAATATCTGACCTACCTTTATGAGGTTGGAGACAAAAAATCGGCCAAGAAGGTCTGGGCGACCCTTGCCTCTCTCGACTACCAGGCCGAACGGCATGAGACCATCCGCTATATTGACTTCCTCATCGCTTCAGGTGAAATGACTGAGGCCGCCGAGATCTGGAGGGCGAAGCTCCGAGAGGAGGGGTTGGCCGTGCCGTCTGATAGAAACCCGGTCACAAACGGTGGTTTTGAAAAAGATGAGGTCCTGGGTGGCGGTTTCGATTGGAGAATCCGGACCGTTTCCGGCGCGGAGATCTCCATGGATCATGACGTCGCTTTTGAAGGAAAGCGTTCACTGAAAGTCGCCTTCAATGGTGAGGAGAATGTAGATTTTCACCATGTCTATCAAATCGTGCCGTTGAAACCCGATACGAACTACCTGCTTACGGCCCACATGAGGACAGAGGCCGTGACGACAAAGAGCGGGCTTATGATAGAGGTGCTGGGCCTGGGCTCGGCCTTTCGTTCGGCATCCGACCCGCTGACCGGAGACAACGGGTGGACCGAGTTAGCCGTGCCCTTTCAGACGCCGATCCAGTCCCAGGGAGGCATGATCAGGGTGAGAAGGCAAAAAACAGACAAGTTCGACCGCTTCATCTCCGGAACGGTCTGGGTGGATAATGTTCAAGTCATAGAGAGATCCAAGTAGCGTTCTATCTCACGCGTCATGATCCATTAAGCAATAATGAATAACCAATAACCAACAACCAACAACTCCCGGGTTCCGGAAAGGATAGGAGTGAAGAACTACTACAAGATACTCGGTGTCCGAGAGACCGCTTCCTGCGGAGATATCCGTGCCCGGTGGATACAGTTGATGCGGAAATTCCATCCCGACAGGCGAAGAGGGCAGGTACCGAAAGACCGGAAAATCAGCGAGATCAACGAGGCCTATCAGGTTTTGAAACATCCATCCACCCGAGTCGAATACGATCTCCAGAGAGCGTACCACCGGAAACAGAGAATCCTCCATCTTCAAAGGCTGATATTTCCCCCCGTCATTCTGGGAATTTTCGTCATCCTCGCCATAATGTATCTGCACAGGCCTCAGCGGGCTTCTCGATTGCGGCCGATTATTTCATCAACCGTTCATCCGATCGCCGCCAGGGTCGCCCCTTCCCCAGCACCATTTCTCATAGAACAGAATACTTCGGGCCCGGTCACCTCGCTCGACACGTTTGAAGAAGCCCAGGAAACAAGAAAACCTCTAGAAGCGAACTCTTCCGAGGCTACGAGGGCCATTTCCCCGGTTAGGGAACTCGAGGCTTCTGACGAGATCCTGAAGGCCGTTCCCTTGGCCGATGAATCAAGTCCTCCGACTGCATTCGTTGGACGCAAGAAACCCAAGAGATTGGTAGAACGTGACAATACTAGGACTTCCGGTGCTCAGAACGACTCTGACAAACGCGAAGATCTCGATGCGATGAAAGTTGAGAGGGCCTCATTGCAAGGGGCCAGGCTTGAAACGCTCATAGCTTCGGGGAAGGCCCTCCCCCAGAGAATTTCTCGTGGCACGGCGATGGATCGTGGAGGGGGATCCACCCCCCAAGATCGCAGGGAGGATCACGAATCCCCGGCTCCAAACCTTTCCTCTCTACTCCCGGCTTCTGGCTGGTCCATGGAGGATAAAGAGTACACGGTACAAAACACCTCTCCACAGCCTATTACGGAGACAGAAGTCAGAAAATTCTTCGAGAAATACAGGAAACGATACAATCAGAGGGATCTTGCGGGTTTTCTCTCATTATTCTCATTGGAAGCCCTCCAGAACGGGGAAGATGGATACTATGAAATCAGGCGCATCTATTCGGATTTCTTCGCCGAGAGCCGCGAACTTCAAATTCAACTGGAGGATACCAGGATCAAAATCTATGAGGAGGCCCTGATCTCCGAGGTTTTCTTCAAAAACGTCGCCGTCACAGAGGCTCGCTACAAAGTGGATCAGACCCTGAAAGAGACGGGCAAAAAGAAAGTCTGGATGGGAGACATCAGTTGGGTCCTCGTCAGGGAGAATGGGGCCCTGAAGATACTTTTTCTTGATTATTACCACTCCAAGACCCCTCCCAAAGAGAGAGGAGCCGAGAGTCGATGAAGATGCCAACGTGGGTTGTACCGCAAACCAAGACCGGGTATGGGCCGATGATCGATCTCCACGCCCACATCCTCCCGGGGCTCGATGACGGTGCCAGGACCATCGCAGACTCTTTGAAGATGTGCCAGATCGCATATCGTGATGGGATAAAAACCGTTGTGGCCACACCGCACACCCTGAATGGCCTCTATCAAAATGATCGGTCAACCATCCTCACCAAGGTCAGGGAACTGAATGCAGTTATTGATAAACGGTCATCTGTCACTGATTCAAGAGATCCCAGCACAGCGCCTAGTGAGGGGTCACAAACAGCCGATAACAAATTACCCGTAACCAACAACGGATTACCAATAACCAATAACGGCTTTCTCATCCTTCCCGGGGCCGATGTTCACTTTTCTGATCAGACCCTGGGCCTGTTGACTGGGGGGGAGGTGATGACGATCGGCGACGGTGGGAAATGCGTTCTCCTTGAATTTCCCTTTCAGGGAATCCCCTATGGGGCTGAAGAGGTTCTCTTTCAGATGGTCGCAAAGGGAATCATCCCCATCATCAGTCACCCGGAGAGGAATTTGGAGGTCGGGCAGAGGTTTCAGCGATACTACGAGCTAATTCGAATGGGCTGTGTCGGCCAAGTCACCGCGATGAGCTTAACTGGCGGTTTTGGGTCTGGGGTGAGAAGGGTGGCCGAAAAACTGCTGACAAAGAGGCTTGTGCACCTGATTGCTTCTGACGCGCACTCAGCCGATGGAAGGCCACCGGTGCTTTCCCCTGCTGTCCGAGCGGCAGCAAGAATCGTGGGGCAAGAGGAGGCTCAGAGGATGGTGACCGAACACCCCCAGGCCATCCTCCAAGGCCATCGACCCGATATCCCTGCCCCCATTGGGTGCCGCTATTAGTTATTTGCACTTGGGCATTCGTAACCCCGCGCCGAACAGCCAGTGACCAATAACGAAATCAAAGATGGGAAACCCGATTAAGTCGTTCGAAGATCTGGAAGTCTGGAGGGCAGCAAGAGAGTTGAAGAGCGTTCTCAGAGACCTGGTTTGGAAATTTCCTGAGTTTGAAAAGTATCGTCTAGTGGATCAGATTGTTAGAGCCAAAAGATCCGTCACGGCTAACATTGCCGAAGGCTTTGGCAGATACCATTTTCAAGAAAACATTCAGTTCTGGCGGACGGCGCGAGGGTCACTCAATGAACTCCTCGACCACATGATAACCTCATTAGATAACGCCTACATATCAGAGGAAGAGTTTGCTGAAGCCAAAAACCGGATTGCGGGTTGCACGCGGCTATTGAATGGATACATCCGCTCCCTGAAAAAGGCCAAAGAGACTTCTGCATGATTTAACGAATAACCAATAACGAATAACCAATAACCAATAACGAATAACCAATAACCAGTACCCAATGACTGACCGAACAATCCAAATCCTCCTCATTCTCCTTATCATCTTCACGCCTCTCGCATTCGGTTCACTGGTGGCCTGGGCCTTTTCCCTGATGGAGCTTGGCATCCTTGCGATTATCATTCTCTGCGCGATACAGGGACTTCGTTATCGGTCATCGGTTATCAGGGTATCAACCAATCCTCCATCCGAAATTCTCATTCCAGAATCCGAAACCCCACCCGATAACGGATCACCCATGACCAGTAACCGATCACGAACAACCGCCAGCAAATCCCTTTTAACGAATAGCCAGTTACTGATACCCATCATTCTTCTTTCGGTTTTCCTTGGCCTTGTCCTTCTCCAGATGATTCCCCTTCCTGCAGGAGCCGTGAAGATCATCTCCCCCAGGACATACGCACTTCGGAACCAGTTATCGGTCATCAATCCATTAACCAATAACCAATTACCGATAACCGATAACCAATCCCCAATAACCAGCGACCTATCACCAATTACCAATAACCAATCACGAACAACAACGCTCAGTTTTTTCCCCTTTGCGACCAAGGTCGAGTTCTTCAAATGGCTCTCCCTCACGGGCCTATTTCTCGTTCTCCTACACTGGAAACGATCCGACAACCGATATCAGATAACCAACCATCTAATTATCACCATATTCCTCGTTGGTGTCTTCGAGTCTCTTTACGGAATGTTCGAATTCTTTAGCGGTCACCGCCACATTTTCAATTTGGATTGGTCAAGATGGATTTCTTCCGTTACGGGAACCTTCCTCAATCGCAACTGCTTTGCGGGTTATCTCCTCATGGTCATCCCTTTGAGCATTGGTTTTCTCTTTTCTCGAGAGGTATCTCAATCGAGACGGTTTTGGGGTTGGCGTCATCGGCTCTCTGCCCTTGACGGGAGGGATCTTCTCCTCGGGTTCGGTTTGGTGATGATGATCCTGGCCCTCCTTCTGTCGGCTTCGAGAGGAGGCATTGTGAGCCTTCTCATCTCGTTCAGTTTGATTATTATCGTGTTTAGAGACCCTCGTCGAGCGGTGCAGAGATCTTCCAGAGCCTCGGTCATGATTTTCGGGCTGGCATTACTCTGGGCGGGTTGGATTGGTCTCGATTTTGTGATCAGCCGGTTTTTCTATGCCTCCGAACACTTCGTTACGGGGAGATGGGTCCGTTGGGTCGACACTTTCGAAATCTTCAGAAATTTCCCCGTTTTGGGCTCGGGACTCGGAACATTTACCGTGGTATTCCCGATGTACCGCTCGTTCCATATCGTGGGCCTCGACATCCAGGCAGAGAACGACTTTCTTCAACTGGCTGCAGAGACTGGCCTTGTTGGCGCCGGCATTCTAGTTGCACTATTCCTCTTTCTCTTTTACAAAGCCGCCTCGGGGATTGGCTCACTCTCCCATGGGGAACCGCAGAGATACATCGGGCTAGGTGGTCTCGTGGGAATTCTGGCACTGATGTTCCACAGCATTGTACAGAAGAATCTCCAGTTACCCGCCAACGCCTTTCTCTATACCGTTATATGGGTGATAGTTCTCCGAATCGCTCTTGGTCCAGAAGGCAAACGGAGTGTCAGGACCGGCCCGCCGGTGGTCCAGGGATCGCGAAACGATCCCAATTGATTTGACATTTCAACGAAACCAACGAAACAGACCAAATCCACGAAATAGACGATATTGACGAAATCGACGAGATAGACCAGATAGACGAAACAGACGAGACAAACGAGATCGACGATATTGACGAAACATGCACCCTGAACAAAAACGTATCCTTCAGCCAATGACTCCTGACCAGAAACTGAAAATAGCGCTGGGTCTTTACTATTCTGCGCGACAACTGAAGGCAGCTGGTTTGCGAGCTCACAATCCGGATTGGACCGAGGAGGAAGTTCGAAACAAACTACGGGAAATTTTCCTTTATGCCAGAACCTAATCTTTTCAGGATTTTCATCAGTCGCATGAACAAGCTTGGCTTGCGTTATATGGTTACCGGAGCAGTGGCGGTCGTCGTTTATGGTGAGCCCCGTCTGACGCACGACATTGACGTGGTGGTGGATGTAAATCGTGAGGATGTTGA
>JABAOC010043559.1_pt1 | contig 11116 bp, 11 predicted proteins | sample 7062161 | NCBI WGS metagenome assembly JABAOC01 (sample SAMN14538625, study PRJNA623070) | marine sediment metagenome | biome: marine biome [ENVO:00000428]; feature: marine pelagic biome [ENVO:01000023]; material: deep marine sediment [ENVO:00002113] | place: India: Gulf of Khambhat ...
CAGGAGCTCAAAAAATATTTGATTGGAAAAAGTTATAGGGTTGAAACTGTGCCCAATAGAAGCAAGGAGTATATCGGGTTGTTCTTCTGCCAAAAGATTTAGAAAGGGTTTCAAAATCCGCTCTCCCGTCCGAATGCTGTGAATCATAAAGTGAAATGCTCGGTATAATTCGCGAAATAGAAAAAGCGCTTGAGTTGGGGAAAAAATTAAAATTAACCCCAGACGTCGATCTTAAAATATACTATGGATGTGGCACCACGAGGCAGGGGGGATATATTAACATCGATGTGCGCAAAACCAACGCAACTGACATAGTTGCGGGGCTTTCGGAACTTTCTGCATGCCTGAAAGGGTGCTGCACCGAAGTATACATGTCCCATGTATTGGAACACTTTGGTTCACCAGGCAAGGCGATGAGAAAAGGAAAAGGTGACGTATTGGGGGCGATTTTGTCCGTAAAAAAAATGCTGAAAGATTATGGAACCATAAGGATCGCGGTTCCCAATTTTAGAATTCTATGTCAAATGTATATAAACGGGGAACTGCCTTTGTATCCGAAATTACTGGGAAGAATATCAGGCGAACAAGAATATCCGGAAAATTTACACAGATGTGTATTTGATTATGAATTCTTAGAATATTGCCTAACTTACTGCGGATTTGAAGACATACAAGGCTGGGATCCGACAAAGGAAGGTTTTAATGTTGATTCTAGCTTTGATCAGATCAATGGTGTAGATACGAGCTTAAATGTAAGAGCCAAGATATATAGAAAAGGAATAAGAAAGTATTTGAACATATAAAAATGAAGTAAACTTAGCTAGTTAAAAATTCGGTATGTATCGAATAATTTTTTTTGGAAAGTCTAAACTTATGTGAAAACATAACTGGAATTCACAACGCAGTTGCTGGAAAGCCAGGGATGATTCGCTTATTCATGCCTGAAAGCGAAAGGATTACAGGGGGCTATTCATCTTTTTGCCGATCTGGGAGTAACAACGGAATCATATCAAGAAGTTCCTTCGATAACGCTTAATCAAACGGAAATGCACACCCGGGACTCAATAAAATGAATTTTTGGGAACTGAAGATTTGAGCTCTGACAAGAAAACACCCTGTTTAGTAGAAGATCTTAAACAGAAACTCGCAGGATTCCGAGTAACTGCAAGCCCACTTTTTCCCGATTTTGCAATTGACCGCCTCCTGGCTGCCGTCACCCATTGTAAGATTGTCAAAGCAAGTGATCGTCGGCAGGTTTATTTCCTTGAAACTCCCGACGGCGGATATTTTCTCAAACTCAGCATCCTGATTCGGACAAAAGACTGGGTGCGCCATTTTTTTCTGCCCCGAAGGCGGTGGGCCGAATGGCATAACCTCCACCGGATGAATGCATCTCAGCTGACAGCCGCCATTCCGGTATTGAGAGGCGAAAATCAGGGGAGTTACCCTAAGATGTTTTTTCTACTCACCGAAAAAGTTGCCGGCACACCCCTGATGTCCAAGCTGATTTCTTGTGCTGAAGAACTGGGCCAATATCTCGCTCGCCTGCACGCTTCTGGTGTTTATCACGCTGATCTGCATCCAGAAAATATTATCATCAAACCGGAAACGCAACTTTGTTTGGTTGATGTTCAAGAAGTCTACTTTCTGCCGTGGTTGCCGCGCTGGCTACGGATTTACAACCTCGGAAAAATTTTCCCCTATTTTAACATCCATATGGATTCCAACCGCTGGCCCGAAGAATTTTTAAAGGGATACAACCGGGGACGGCAAAACCCGATAACGACCCTGGAGCTCCTCAACTCTATTAAGAGCCATCAACTTCGGCACTACCGCTCGCGAACCAAGCGGTGTTGTAAAAACAGCACCGAGTTTATTACCGTGAAGAGTCCTGAATGGCGGGGATACAAAAGAAGGGATTTTACCTGGGGGGCACAGGAATTAAAACAGGCGCTAAGCCAGGCAAAAATCATTAAGCCTGGGCGAATCGTTATCCATCAGGACGTTTGCATCAAAATTCAGCGCAGAAGCATGTTTCACCAAGACCGATGTCTGATGAGTTGGAAAATGTCACGGGCTTTAGAGGTTCGCGATATCCCTGTTCCGCGTGCGCTGGGGTATTTCAGCATGCAGGGAAACTGCTTTTTTCTGTCAGAATACCTAATCGGCAGCCGCCATTTAAACGATTATTTGTCTTCATTTGCCGATGAGAAGGCCAAACGCCAGGCCCTTAAGAAACTTGCTTTGTGGTTAAAAACAATTCACGATGCTCACATTTGGCAAAAAGATTTTAAATCCAGCAACGTGCTGTGCCGCAATCACAATTACTTCTTAATTGATTTGGACGGCGTAAAAATCCGTCGCCTTTCGGAAGAAAACAAAATCATTAACCTCGCCCAATTGAATGCTTCCCTCAGTAATGCGGTGACTATGAAAGATCGTTTGCGGTTTTATTATTATTATTCCGACGGTAATCCCTCCAGGCAGAAGCGACGCAAGGTATACCAGAAGGTTTGGGAAATAACTCAGACCAAAAGTACCGCGAATTTTGGTCTGACCATTGAGAAATTGCGTTGGCCCGGCAGCCGCGATTTCCTCGAAAAATAGCCGGCAAATTACATAAAACAGTCTTTTTAACCTTACAGCGACTATTGCCAGCTATTCCTTGTATAAGTGAAAGCAGGCCTGATCATCGTCGTGGGTTTTGTTCAACTTCAGCGCTGTTGCTTTAAAATGCCGAAGTCGCTCTCTTGAAAATATTGAGCTCTGAGGATTCTGTGAATCAGAAGGTCCATCTTATTTGCCGAATTTGAAGCCGATTGAAAGGGTGTGGAAATACTTACGATACCATCTAACGCACAATGTTTATTTTGAAACGCTGGAAGCACTTAAGAATGCAGTAATCAGCTATTTAAAAGAACATTTTAAACCAAATAAAACTTTAGAATCATTATGCTGCTTTAATTAATGCGTTTATTATTTTTTTGAATAAATCTAATTTTTCTTTCAATTTAGTAAATCGAATAAAGATTTAAGTGAAGGTGAATAATATGGATAAAGCGTCGCTTAGCAAACGTGAATGGTTGGAGAAAAGATTTAAAAAAGGAGTTGATGAAGGAAGATATGTGGCACATCAACCAATCTATGGGCCTAACATAGGCAAGACCGATTCTCCGAATTTCATTAAACGATATATTCGAACTTTTGGTATTCTCCGTCATATAACCCCTCTTAAATTTAAAGAGGTGCTTGATGTTGGATCTGCCGAAGGATATCATGTATCTATTATTTCCAAGCATTTTGGTATTCCAACATTTGGCGTCGACTTTTCAGCTGAAGCTTGCAGACGTTCAAAAGAAATATTTGGATGTAACACATTAGCAGCCGATGCTGCTGTGCTTCCTTTCGGTGATGATACTTTTGATTTAGTAATATGCAATGAAACTATTGAACATGTATTATACACAGCTGAAGTTTTAGCAGAACTTTATCGGATATCACGACGCTATTTGGTCATTAGTACCGCAGAAACTTTTCCGAGCCGCTTGCTTGTTTTACTTCGCACTTATTTAAAAACACCCAAGAACCAACACGATGAACAAGCATTTTTCCATGAAAGTGACTTTAAAATATTTTTTGGTCCTCAGATAGTGAGCCAAAACCAGTACTCCAGCCCGAGCAGTCGTAAAAAAATACGAAAACTAATTAAATACAATGGCCAGGATAAAGAAATATTCAAAGCCATAATTAAGTACTTTACTCGAGAAACTCGGATCATTCCTGGTTCACATGGGATCATTTCTATTATTCCTAAAAACAGCATGATTCCTAAAACCAAACTACTTGCTGAACAAGAAGATGCGATTCTTGACAGGATTATCAACTACAGTGTACCACTTGATTACCCGGCTGGAAAAGATGAAAGTGTCGACGAGTCGCTACTCAAGCTAATTAAATGTCCAGCTTGCCTTTCCCCTGTTGATAATCTGGGAAACAATTTAAAATGTAGTAAATGTGATTTAATCTATCCTGTTAAAGGGGGCGTTCCAGAGATGTTTCTAGAATTGGACAGTGATTATTCTGATTTCATAAGAAAAAGAGCAGATAATACAGTAGATACGAATTCAAATTTAGACAGAGACCGTCTTTATAGAACTCGAGCTCGTTTTAGTATCAAGAATAAGCGCTTCACAAAATTCCAATTAATTCTTTTTAGGGTTCTCTTTAAAACAATCAGGATTATCCTGTCGATACGTAAGACATTTATATTTAAAGAAACAACAAAACCACCAATCTAATTTATGTAAAATGAATAATTTGATCGAAATACCTCGATAACCAGTAGGCTATTCCAGTAACAATCAATAAAGACCCTAGGTAAGCAAAATTATGGCTCCCCTCCCTTTCACCTTAAAATACTTGAAAACCGTATTTGCAGGGGACTATTGCCTTATTTTAACGATATCAGGAGCATTTTTAACCTTTACCGTTCTTCATCGCGGAGGAATAATGGTTTTTATTAAGTGAGTTGTTTTTTCTAATTTTAAATTTACTAACTGGCGAAAATTCACTGAAGAATATTCATCATATTTTTTGGATCAGTACAGCTATATGTGTTTACCTATTAATCGTTAATACAACCCGTGTCCCTGCAAAGGCAAGGAAAAATAAGGTTGTCTGACCCTGTAGAGAGTGTATCTTCACCAAGATATACCAGTGGAGGATTCCAACAGGTGATAACGCTAGCGTTTTAACAAAGAACAAGACCGAGAGTTACTGTGCCCATAAAGTGAGGCTCTCTACACCCTCCACATCAGCTCTTTCCATTGGCTGGTTTGTTGATAGAGGAGAGAGATTTGATGGTAGATTCTTGGAGCCCTTGTTGGATCAATTCATTGAACGTTATCCTTATTTTGAAAATATCTCTCACGTCATAGGCAATGGAACCTTTTGCTCTAAAGAGAATGAGGAGGTAACAAAGAGCAGGCTTAAAGCAAAGCTTGTAACCCCTATTAATCCAAGGAGGTGTAAGGAAATTCCAAGTCCAGCCCGAGGGATTAAGAAGATTACTAAATACGGCCAGCCTGTGTGTCTAGCCGATTTCCCGATGAACGGAACATCTCATGGCTCAAACAGGGGCTGAAGATGGAATCCCTCTGGAAACGGGGTAAGAAGAATGTGAATGCCCATGTTGTTAAATGTGTTCTATCTATGCATATCGTAGCCAACGTAGCTCATAAGATAGGGTCCCCAGGGGTTATGCACAGGATTAAAACCTTTTCAGTGTAGGAAGACATTCTATTTTCGAAGAGCAAAAAATCCCCAAGTCCTCCAAAATCAAGGGAAAAGATTTTTACTAAAATTTAATTGGAGCAACAACTTTTGTATCAATTAAAATTTGAAAAAATAAAAGCAATATTAACCAGCCAATATTGGCTAGTCCTGACATTATCGGGTGCCTTTTTCTCCTTCTTCGCACTGAATCGCGGTGGGGTTAAGGTTTTTATGGAGTTAAGTATTGCTTTTTTGATCCTGAATGCCTTAGTCGGGGAATATCGTTTAAGAAAGATACCGGTATCTTATTGGATTTTCAGTGCTATTTGTGTTTATCTATTGTTTGTAAGTGTTCTGGTTTCCCCCCAACAGTCACATTACAGATGGATGGCTAATCTAGTTAGGATGCTCGGAGTCGTGTTTGCCATTCACTGTCTAAGCCAAAAAAAAATCGCCGGTTGGCTACCAGAATTTTTTGCCGCTATCCTGTCGTTAGCTGTATGTTGGCAGTTTGCGGCACGTTATTTTTTCCAAATGCCCGATGGGACCTTCACCAATCCGCATTTTTTAGCCTCTTTTTCGGCTTTAGCCCTGCCGGTGATTATCTATTTCTCTGGGGTGACCACCACCTGGTACAAGTTTATTTTTATCGCTATTGCCATTTTGGATGCTCAACTTTTGATGCAGACCGGATCGCGTCCAGCCCTTATAGGAATCATATCAGGTACGCTTTTTGTCCTGATATTTCAGGTCAAAGGTCGCCGTAAATGCTTTTACCTGATATTGATATCCCTGGTGCTGGCTGCACTATTTATGACGAACTATGCGAATATGGCGTCACGCATTAAGGAATTGCTTGTTAACCTGGCAGCGGAAGAACGCATTCAATTGTGGAGTAAAGCGTGGGACAAGCTCCAGGACAATTCAATAACAGCCTGGATATTCGGTCATGGAATAGGCTGGTTTCCCATTAAATACTGGTATCCCATTAAATACGTTCGAGATGCGACCTTTAGCGCGGATCTTGTTTTTCCCCACAACTTTTTTCTAGAGATCTTATACCTAAACGGTATTGTTGGACTTATTTTGGTTTTTGGAGGCCTGGGGCTTCTATTCGTTTTAGTGGTAAACCAAGCCAGTAAAGGGCCCGCCGATAAATATTATTTACTGATCAGATGCTTGATCGTCATTTTTGTAAGCTGGCTGATCCATTGCGGTCTGAGTTTTCCATTTTACGCCAAATATTCCCTCTATCCGTTGGCTTTTGTTTTAGGGCCCATGCTGGTAGTGTTGGAACAGAGAGACAGCTAAAGGTTTAACAGGGCAGGCGAAAACACCAAAAAGCGAGACTATATTCTGTGTTTTCGCGAGTATTAAAAAAGTTTGGCCGAAAAATTCACAAAAAGAGGCTATTAGGAGCCAAGGAATAGGAAATGTCACCTGTGCCCGTCAGTATCATTATACCTAACTATAACGGGGAGCTGATCTTAAGGAAAAACCTCAGGAGCGTGGTGGAAGCTGCCGACGCCTATCCGGGCGAATCTGAGACCATTGTTGTGGATGATGCCTCTGAGGATGACAGTATCAAAATTATTGATGAAAATTTTTCCGATGTCAAAATTGTGCGACATGACATCAACAAGGGTTTTTCCGGGGCCGTCCATTCGGGCGTCGATTCTTCGGTTCATCCGATCATCATCTTGTTGAATGCCGATGTGCGTCCGGATCGGGAATTTATCGCTCCGCTGGTATGTTGGTTTAATCGCGATGATACATTTGCGGTTTCTCCGCTCATAGTTGATTATCGTGAACGACCCGCCAGGGTCTCATGGAATCTTGTAAAAATGAGGAGAGGTGAAGTCAGAAAACGCAACTGGGATCTGGAGGATGCCCGCCGACTGATAGGCCAAGGGCGGGCGTTAAGGAGTCTTTATGCCTCAGGAGGATCGGTGGCGATCAGAAAGGAGATGTTTCTTCAACTCGGTGGATTCCTATCGTTATACAAACCCTTTTATTACGAAGATTGCGATCTGTGTACCCGGGCCTGGCAGCAAGGGTGGAAAACCTATTTTGAGCCGCAAAGCCGGGTTGTCCATGATCATGAAGGCACCATTAAACGATTTTATGCTAAAAAGAAAATTAAGGTGATTAGAAGAAGAAACCGATTTTTTTATTTATGGCTGCACCTATCAACGGCTAAGATTTTTTTTTCACATATTCCCTGGATTTTCGTAAGATTACTGTTGCGGCTGCTGCGTATGGACTTCGTTTATGCTGTCGCGCTGGTCCATGCGCTTTTCAGGTTGGGAGAAGTCGTCGAGGTGCGCAGCCAACTTAATAGACCCAAGGAAACCCAGTCTTTAGAACGCATAATCAAGGACATTCGTGAATCGTAAATTCCAACCATGTACAGAGTAATCTTTTTCGGCAAATCTAAGCATCGAACCCAAACCACCAAACATCTGGTAAGGGCCTTCAGAGAGCAGGGGCATCCAACCCTCTGGTTGAACCCCTCCCAAATTCGCCGCCGGAAAAAAGACAAAACCAACGTGTTTATTTTAGGTCGCATACATGCCTTCAGGCCCGATATCCTATTCAGTTATTCATTAGATATTCCTCTGCCCGTATTGCAGCAAATCGCCGACACTGACGTGAAGAAGGTTATGTATTACGAGGATTTGCCCCTGGAAGTCCCGCCTGCGCTCGCAGAAAAAGGCCAGCTCGTTGATTTTTTTCTGGTAACCAATAAGGGCATGCATAAAGAATACAAGAGATGTGGCATAATGAATCCCGTATATTTTGTGGGTGCATGTGATCGGTATGACCATCGACCACGCCGACCAATGCTGCCGATATGGAAATCCGACGTGGCTTTCATCGGCCAGGCCAGATCAGGGGAGTCGCGGGTCAGCCTCGTAAGTAAATTGGGAGAAACATTTAATGTCAAAGTCTACGGCAAGAACTGGGATGCCGTGGGTCTAAAAGCCACTGTGAAAACGGTAACTCCTAGAAAATACGGCCTAATTTGTGGTGGAGCGAAGATTATTCTCGGGGCAGATATCACACATGACGTCGAGGGCTATTGGTCAAACCGGCTTTGGTTGACTCTGGGATGCGGGGGATTTTTCCTAACCGCCTATGTTGCCGGGATGGAAGACTTTTTTGAAAATAAGAAACATTTGGTATGGTACCGGGATGAGCAAGAATGTCTTCGACTGGTAAAAGAATATCTAGCCAACCCTGAAGAAAGGCAGGGGATCGCACACCAGGGTTACAAGTTGGTACACCAGTACCATACCTTTCACCATTTTGTGGACAGAGTCACGGCCCTGTGTTTCGATAACCCAAATAGCAGTCCCGTCCATCGGCTCAAAAAGTTCGAAACTATCAGCCCAAAAAAGTCTTATTAGGTCTTTAGGCCAAATGAGTCACTTTGGTTTTACAATTATTGAAAGCGCTATCCTCATTGCGCTTCTTATGCATGATGAGGTGGATCTGGTAGCCAGCTATCAAAAGTTCTCCGTAACGCATGCGATTTCTGGGATACTAGAAGAATACCGCGGCCCTTTATGGTGCGGCAAACCTATTTGTTTTGCCCTCCTTCTTCGACCCAATTGCCGATGTGGTGCCGGTCTTGACCCTTTGTATAAAATGCGTTTATTCTTAGATTCGTCGAGGAAGGCCTGCTCAAAGAGACTTTGAGGAAAAATTCTGAGAAGTGGTTTCAAAACCCCATCGATTACCCTTGAACAAGGATAATTTCAAGAATGGCGAACCCAGTAAAAATATCGGCAGTTGTTATTACCTTTAACGAAGAAAAGAACATTGGTCGCTGTCTTGAGTCGCTTAAGGCGCTGGCGGATGAAATTGTAGTGGTGGATTCTTTTTCTAAAGATAGAACCGCAGAGATTAGCAAAGATAAGGGTGCGCGGTTCATCCAGCATTCGTTTGAAGGCCATATTGAACAGAAAAATTACGCCGTATCATTGGCTCAGTACGATTATATTTTATCCTTAGATGCGGATGAAGCGCTGACGGATGAATTGAAGCAATCCATTTTGGATGTCAAACAGAACTGGACATATGATGGATATTCTTTTAACCGACTCACCAATTATTGCGGCCAGTGGATCAGACACTGTGGTTGGTATCCTGACGAAAAGATCAGATTATGGACGAGAAAAAAAGGCCTTTGGGGAGGGGTTAATCCGCATGACCGGGTGATCATGGACGAAGGCAGCCGCATCCGCCATCTGTCCGGCGACCTGCTGCATTATTCCTATCCAACTCTTACAGCTCACATTGCCCAATTTAACAACTTTTCTGATATAGCCGCACGAGGCGCATTCGAGCAGGGTAGACGATCCCATTTGGTCGTTGATATTATTTTAAACCCGGCTTTGACCTTCCTAAAAAAATATTTCATTAAATTAGGCATACTGGATGGCTATGCCGGCTTTGTCATTTCGATAAATACCGCATATGGCAAATTCCTTAAATACACCAAATTAAGAGAATTGCATCAATTACGCGACGGCAGAAAGTCAGGGCCAAGTCAAACCTAGGTACTGTTTAAAATAGCTGTAATTTGGCAGCGTACCCCATGTGTTCCGCTATATCAGCGATGCGGTGGCGGTGATGTACTTAGGCCAGCTCAAGATGTATGGACCCGCGGAACTCATATACGACCAACCCCTCCCTCCCTACACCAGGGCTCTCCTTTCTGCCGTTCCCGAACTTGGAGGATCCCGGGAATGGGAGCCCCTTGGTAGAAGATCGTCGCCAGCAATATCCTGCCCTTGTCAATAGCTTCCAAGGTCAACAGTATACCCCTCCCTCACTTTATCCCTACCACCGCTTCGGCGATATTGAAACAGTGATCCCCTATCTTCTCAAAGTTGGTGAGCATATCGATGAAGACAAGCCCGGGGTCAACTCCACAGATCCCTTCGTTGAGCCTCTTTATATGTCCCTCCCTCATGGTGTCCTCCAGAGAGTTGATCCTCTCCTCATAGGCATCGGCCTCTGGTTTGATATAACGGTTCCTCTCCCGTATCCCATCGATCACCATCACGAGGAATTCCCGGCTCACCGAGTAGATTTCCCTCATGTCCTCCGTGGCCGTCTCCGTGAAGGGGAGCTTCCATCGAGCCTTTCTCTCCACGAGTTCGCAGAGGTTCTCGGCATGATCGCCGATCCTCTCGATATTGTTCACCATATTGATGATGGAGCTGATCTCCTTGGAGTCCTCTGGTGACAGGGGACTCTGCGCGGTCTTGGCCAGAAAGGAAAGGATCTCCCGCTGCAAGAGGTCCACCACCCCCTCCTTCTTCCTCACCAGCTCAAGACCGCTGGTGGTATCAGCAAAAAAGGCCTCCATGGCCCCATCCACCATGGCCAACGAGATCTCCCCCATCCTCTCCGTCTCGCTCCTGGCCTGCTCTATTGCCATGGAGGGGGTTTCCACAACTGTTCCATCGAGGTATTGGAGGTGAAACTCTTCTTCCGCCTTCCTTTGGGGAATTATCCAACTGGAGATTTTAGTCAAGACCTCCAGGAGAGGTAAAAAGACCAACGTGTTCACCACATTGAAAAGGGTGTGTGCATTTGCGATGTGGCGCGCAATATAGGGCTTGTCGCCCAATTCCATGCCAAACCTCTTGGCCTCCGCCGCCGTTTTGATCAGAAGGTCGGGGGTTCCAGGTGTTATCCAATCGACCAATTTGATGAAATAGGGAAAGACCAACAAAATGTAGAAGACCCCGATGACGTTAAAGAGGGTGTGGGCCTGGGCGGTTCTCCGGGCAGCGGTGTTCGTACCAATGCTGGCCAACTGGGCGGT
>JABAOC010006996.1_pt1 | contig 11115 bp, 8 predicted proteins | sample 7062161 | NCBI WGS metagenome assembly JABAOC01 (sample SAMN14538625, study PRJNA623070) | marine sediment metagenome | biome: marine biome [ENVO:00000428]; feature: marine pelagic biome [ENVO:01000023]; material: deep marine sediment [ENVO:00002113] | place: India: Gulf of Khambhat ...
AGAACGATAATTTGTTTTGATTGAATTTCAGTGATAATATCATTTAGCGTACCTGGATTAAAGAATATTTCGGGCTTATCTGGAGTATAGAAAAAATTGGGTTCTCTACTTTCAATTACTTGCACTACTTCAGCAGTAATAACAATATTTTCATTCCCCATAATATTTCCACTACCAATTATCTGGATTGAAGGAGATGTCTCAGGTGAAGTTTGCTCCTCAATTGTTTCCATAGCTCCTCATTTCAGTTTTTCATCGTTCAGAAATTATGTTTGTTACTTGTGAGGTTTTAAAATTAGAATGTAAGCAATTTTTTACACACTTGCGTATGAAAAAGTTTTGGATAAACGATTCTGATTATGCAGACAGCAGCATTACGGCAGGATAAGAAAATGAAAAGCAAATAATCGGTGCAGGTTGCAGATGCTATCTGCACAGTTTTCGTGAATTCCTTATTTTTTCTATTAATATAAAAAAATAAATTGAAATGTCAAGTAGAAAATTTAAGTGGTAATAACTTTATTCCTGTAGGAATCTCAATGCTTCGACAGAAAAATTATCAAAATTATTAGATTTTTTTCTTGACTTTTGAAACAAAATCGATTATATTTAGTATAATTAAATTGACCGACTTGTCAGTCAAAATAAGATTGAGTAATAAATGCCAAAAATCATTAACAAAGAAGCCAAAAAGCAAGACATCATTGAAGCAGCCATGAAGGTGTTCGCCCAGAAGGGATTTGCCAACACCAAAATGGCGGATGTTGCCCAGGCTGCTAACATCGGGAAGGGAACGATATACGAATATTTCAAAAATAAAAGTGAAATATTTGAAAACGGCTTCCGATATTTCATGGATGCTATGGAAACCACCATTGCAAAAAAGATATTCAAAATAACCGACCCGGTGGAAAAATTTAAAGCCATCTTCACTTCAATGACTGATTTTTTTGAAGGAGAGACGGCTGAATTTATGGAGATTATACTCGATTTCTGGGCAGAAGCCATCCGACAGAAAGACGAACATACACTGGTGATGCTGGACCTGGAAAAAGTTTATGTCGACTTCCGAAAGATGATTGGTGCGGTGTTGGAAGATGGGATTCGCATCGGCAAGTTTAAACCGATGAACACCTTCATGGTCGCTTCATTGCTGATCGGGATGACCGATGGTTTAATGTTACAGTGGATTATGAACCGGGATCTGATTGATGTAAAAGAAGCAATCCGATGTCTTTTAGACGAAATAATCACTGGAATTTATGCCGATTAATTTTTTTAATTAATTTTTGACCGATGAGTCGGTCATGTTATGCTAAGTTGGAGTCCACCTCGGAGTGGACTCCAACTTAAAAACCAGTTCGGAGAAAAGATGAGCACTTATGTCTTAATGAAAATTATCGAATCGGCTCCCAGTCGCTACGACCGCGGGATTCGCCTGCTCACTTTTGGTTCAGTCGATAAATCGTATGACCGTTTGACTTCTCATATTCAAAACGGGCAACAGGTTCTGGATATCGGCTGCGGCACCGGAGCTTTAACGATTCGAGCAGCACAAAAAGGAGCCAAAATTAAAGCTATCGATATCAATTTTCAAATGATGGAAATTGCACAAAGTCAAATAGATTCAGCAAGTCTTTCGGATTTTGTTGAATTTCAGGAAATGAGCATCGTCGAGCTGGATGCTGAACCATCCGAGCATTACGATGTAGTGATGAGCGGTCTCTGTTTCTCCGAGCTATCTGATGATGAGCTAAATTTTGGTTTGTTCCAAACTTATCGGATTCTCAAACCCGGTGGCATTTTGCTCATCGCAGATGAGGTACGTCCCAGAAATTTGCTCAAAAAAATATTTTACTGGCTGATAAGATTGCCCATGGTCGTCGTGACATACATCATCACCCAAACGACCACTCGTGCAGTATCCCGGCTTCCCGAAAAAGTAGAACGGGCTAATTTTATCATTAAACAGATTCGGTTGAATAAAATGGGAAGTTTTATTGAACTGGTCGCCAGAAAAAAATCAGCTCACAAAATCTGAACTGTTACAAAAATAAATTTATTTTTTTGTGTCCTGTTCAGTTTTTGTGTCTAAAATATTTTTGCTTTCTGGGTAAGAAATGAACTGTTTAGAACTAAATCAGGAGGGAGAAAGTGAGCCAATTAAAATATATGTTCATCACCATCATCGAGACTTTCTTTCGCATGATGCCTTTCCCCCGTAGAACTGGCCTCATTAAAATCGGTAATCCGGATCGCAACAGCCCGGTGTTGGTCACTTGCAATTTTCATTTGACTGTCGAACGGGTCAGGCGAGCTTTGAAGTGCATGGACTGCTATCTACTGATTGCCAATAGCCACGGGATCAATGTCTGGTGCAGCGCTGCGGGCGGACATTTCACTTCCCACAGCGTCATTTCAGTGCTGAAGACCAGTGGCATCGATAAATTGGTGGATCATCGAAAAATCATTTTACCGCAATTGGCGGCTACCGGTGTGGTAGGGAAAATTGTGACTGAAAAGACAGGATGGCATGTATTATGGGGCCCGGTATATGCTAAGGACATTCCCCAATTTGTTGATAACCATAATAAAAAAACTCCTGAAATGAGACAGGTGAAATTCCCGTTCTGGCAGCGATTGGAAATGGCGATTGCCTGGGGTTTCCCGATATCGCTCATTGCGGGACTGATTATTTATTTTGTGTGGCGGGCAGCGCTGTTACCGCTGGTCGCGCTGATCTGGGGCCTGTCATTTTTAATCTTTCTCTTTTTCCCAGTTTACCAGCATCTGCTTTCCACTGGCAATAAAAGAGTTGGGCTGGTCTTTTTCGATTTCGGAAAGGGCGGTATTCAACTAATTTTATGGGGAATTTTTTTGATCGGGCTGGTCGCTTTTACCATGCTGCCTGGCAATTTTTCATGGGGACTATTTTTTCGCTGGGGAATTGCTTCGCTGGCAATTATTTTGTTATTAAGCATGGATTTATCGGGCAGCACGCCGGTCATGAAGAGCGGGCTTCATCCCGACCGCGTGTTTGAAATTTCACTCGACGAAAATAAATGCAAAGGCGCTGCCTTTTGTGAGCTAGTCTGTCCCCAAAATTGTTATGAAGTCGATCGTAACAGGCACCTGGCAACGATTCCTCGTAAAGACCGATGTGTCCAGTGTGGCGCCTGCATCGTTCAATGTCCGTACGATGCGCTGTATTTTAAAAATCCAAAGGGAGAAATTCTTTCGCCGGAACACGTACGGAAATTTAAATTGAATTTGATGGGGGCTCGAAAAGTCGAGTAATTGGGCGTTTATAGCGCAATGTCGATCCGCAGTGGCGGATTGTCGATAATTTTTTGTCAATATTTTTCATAATGAGAAACGGAATATTAGAATAATGGAATAATGGAATTTCATAAGAACGTTAATGCCAATATTTCATGATTCCAGCTTTCCATTATTCTTTTTTTCACAGAAAAGTCTGGAAAAAATCTTAGTACCTGAACAGTTATTTTTTTGCACAAGGAGCAAAAAATTTTAGGTCATGGAATTGGAACTTACACGGAAAAAGCTATAAGTATTTCAATTCCATGTCCAAGATCTTTTTCTTATTGAGGGTTGCTTTTTGGTACTACATTAATCCATTGCTCCATCACTCCAACAATCCATTAACTTAGCAGGAGGATCCGAAAGATGAAAAAATTATTAACAACCATCATACTAATTCTATTTGGAGCAACTATAATTTGGGGACAGGAACTCTCTGGCGATCAAATCATTCAGAAGGTGAACGATTTGATGAACCAGGAAACGGTTTACGGCAGGTCGAAGATGACTATCGTTACGACATCGGGAAAAGAGCGCACCTTTGGATCTGAATCGTGGAGTAAGGATAGGGGTGAGAAAAATCTGGTGCGCTACACCAAGCCCGCGCGGGTGAAAGATCAGGCGGTACTGATGCTCAATAACGCCGATGACATCTGGATGTATTTTCCTCGTACCAAACGGGTGCGCAAGTTAGCCACTCATGCTAAAAAGCAAAAGATGCAGGGCAGTGACTTTACTTACGAGGATATGGGCTCTGGGGACGCCTTTATCACTGATTTTACCGCCCGAAGGTTGAAAGATGAAAAAATGGAGGGCTATGATTGCTACAAGCTGGAACTGACCCGAAACAAGGACAGCGACAGCCATTATTCCCGGCTAATTATCTGGGTGATCAAGGAAAATTTTGTACCGGTGGCGATTGATTACTATGATGAAAATAATCCCAATCATCTGCTCAAGCGGTTGGTACAATACGATATTAAAGAGATTGATGGTGTTCCCACCGGCATGCGGATAGTAATGTACAACAAAGATGATAACACCCAGACCAGCATGGAAATGCTTGAAGTGAAATATAATGTACCGATGAAAGATGAAATGTTTACCGAAAGGGAGCTACGGAAATGATTTACGATTTTAGATTTCGGAATTCGGAATGTCACATTATCAAATACGATTCAATTCATTAATCCGATATAAAAAGGTAATGTTAACTCTGTCGTTTATCCTCCTTGCCAGTCTATGTCTGTTGCCTGGTTTTGTACAAAGCCAGCCCGTGGAAGTATTTGGCTATTTTGAACCGCAGTTGATGGGGGCGAAAGTGAAAAATGAATTCTACCAACTGGGCTCTAATAAGCTGCGGGTGGATTTGAAATACCAGCCCTCGGACAAAGTGACCTTTGGGGCGAATTTTGATTACATCACCTATCATGGCAAGACCCAATGGAACATTCTGGATTTTTTGCCTGAATCGGTCACGGCTGAAGCGTCACCATCCAGTTTCTTTGGTATGGAATTTAATCCCTATATTTTGCCATTCGAGAATCGACAATTTCTCGATAACGCTTATCTCAAGCTTTCATTCAATTACGCGGACATTACTCTCGGCAAGCAGCAATTGTCCCTGGGCACTGGCTATGTCTGGAATCCGACGGATGTGTTCAATCAAAAAGACATCATCGATCCCACTTATGAGCAGCCGGGGCACAATGCTTTCCGAATCGATGTGCCTTTCGGCGCGGGTTTTGATCTGACCACCGTTTATTCTCCTGGCGAGAGTTGGAATTACACCGATGTGCTGCTAAAATTTAAAGGACGGATTTCCCATTTCGATTTTTCACTGTTGGGCATTCAAAAGCAATGGAAATTTACCGATGCCCGCGCGTTTGATCCGGTATGGATGGACTTTTTGCAACTGAATACCAAAAGGCATATTCTCGGCGGGGATGTTGTGGGCGAGCTGCTGGGACTCGGCGTGTGGGCAGAGTATGCTTATAACGATGTGAAAATTGATGATACTGAAATGAATGAATACCTAATAGCACTAAAAAGATTAACCCCGCCTATATATTCAATATACACACTTCCAACAATGGAGATTTCAAAACATTATTATGAACTGGTAGCAGGATTCGATTACACGTTCGATTTTCAGACTTACATTATGTGCGAATACTACCGCAATACCATGGCAAAGTCAGATTACAAAAGATATAATCTGAACGATTGGATGCAATTTCTTATGGCAGAATCCAAAGCCATGTCCCGGGATCAGCTCTACTGTTTTATCCAGCATCCAGCAACAGATTTGATCAATATCGCTAGCTCGGCTGTTTTCAGCCTGTCGGATAACAGCTTCGGCATTATTCCTATAGTAGCTTATAATATTTTTGAGAACGTGGATGTAAACCTGTTTTTGAATTTCTATTTCGGCAAAGAAGGAACAGCTTATGCGAAGAATTTGGGAAATGGGGGGATGATTCGAGCGAAGGTATACTTTTAATGACTAAGAAGTTCTTTTAATTAACAATTGACAATTCTCAATTAGAGAGGATTCCAATTGAGAATTAAGAATAGCTAATTGAGAATTGTGAATGACAATTGAGAATGACTAATTGAGAATTGAGAACTTTAATTTGGAGTACCATTTGATGTTTACAACTCTATTCTGGCTTTATATCATAAACGCAACACTGCTCATCAACCACGAAATCGACTCAGCTTACTGGAAAGAATGGGAGCTGTTTAAGTTGCCCGGCGGTATCACCGGCTTTTTGCTGATCCATTTTCCGCTGTTGTTTTTTGTTTTGTATGGATTGGTGCTGGTCGTACAACAATCATTGGCAGGGTTGATATTTTCACTGATTTTGAGCCTGGGCGGGATCTTTGCCTTTTCGATCCATGCGTTTTTCATTAAAAAAGGACATCGACAATTTAAATCAGCTATATCGCTGTTTATTTTGATTGCGACACTTGTTATTTCAGTATGCCAGGCGGCGATTTCTGTTTTTCTTATTTTTTAAGCATGGCGACTTTGCGCCTCAGCGGTTTTGAATACTTCAAAAAAAGATGAATAGAGAATGGCAGATAAAACTAAAACCTTTTTGATTTTAGGCGGCTATGGCAATGCCGGAAGATTAATCGCTGAACTATTGCTCAGCGAAACTGATTTAAAAATTGTACTGGCGGGCAGGAGCCAGGAGAAAGCAAATAAGTATGCCAGCATGTTGAATGACAAATTTCCTGGTTCTCGTGTCTCAGCCATAAAATTGGATGCCGCAAACAGTGCCAGTCTTACGCACGCATTCCGACAGGTGGATTTTGTGGTCGTGGCATCCAGTACAATTGACTATGTTCAAAATATCGCCACCGCAGCAATTGAGGCAAAAATCGATTATCTGGATACGCAACTGTCGACCATCACTAAATCAAACGCTTTGCAATCGCTGAGGAATAGAATGGAACAGACAGGATGTTGCTTTATCACCGATGGCGGTTTTCATCCCGGCGTTCCGGGTGCGCTGGTTCGATACGCTGATTCTTTTTTCGATCAAGTAGATGAAGCGATTGTGGCAAGTCTGATAAAGGTGAACTGGGCAGCGCTTTCATTTTCAGAATCGACCGCGCTGGAGATGGTCGAAGAATTTAAAAACTACCGTCCTGTCGCATTTCAAAACGGTCAATGGAAACCAGATGGCTGGAAGGATTACAAAACATTCGATTTCGGTCCTTTGTTCGGCAAAAAATATTGTGTGCCCATGATGATGGAAGAAATGCGTGAACTACCAGAAAAAATTACTTCACTAAAACAAACCGGGTTTTTTGTGGTAGGATTCAACTGGCTGACTGATTATTTCATCATACCATTGATGATGACAGCGTTGAAAATCGCCCCAACAGCAGCGATAAAACCCTCGGCAAAGTTATTTGCCTGGTCTTTGAAAAAGTTTAGCAAACCGCCGTTTCGCACAATTTTATTATTGGAAGCCAGCGGTATGAAGAACAAACATACGAAAAAAATGCGAATAACCCTTTCGCATGAAGATGGCTATTTTTTAACTGCTGTACCGGTGGTGGCATGTCTGTTACAATATTTAAGCCAATCCCATCGAAAATCGGGTTTGTGGTTTCAGGCGAATTTTGTCGAACCGAACAAATTTTTCGAGGATATAAAACGATTAGGAATAAATTTTAACATCGATTTTGAGAATAGAGACTGAATGAAAAAAATAGGAAAAAATAGGAGTGGAAAATGCGAGAAAAACTACTCATTAAATTAGCCAGAATTCATGTCAACCATCCCTGGCGGATGCTGTCACTGGTGATTATTCTTACTCTGGTCTTTGGCGTACTCTCTGAACATCTTCAGGTAACGCTGCGCTGGGCAGACTTATTGCCTTCAGGCGACCGGCGCACCGTTCAATTCAATAAAGTCATCGAAGAATTTGTATCATCTACCAGCATTATTGTCGTGGTACAGGGTGAAGAATATCGCATTAAACAATTTGCCGATGAACTAGCGCCAAAACTGGTAACCCTGGTGGATACTACCCAAAATTCTTCCCTGCAAAAACAGGTTGAAGAAAAACAACAGCAGATTCAACAATTAGCGACCAACAAAAGAGCCGAGGAAAAAATCGGAAACCTGCGGGCTGAAATTGAGCAACTGAAATCGAAAATGAATAGAAAGCTCATTCAACGAGTGGATTATAAAACCGAGATTGATTTCCTCCGCAATCATGGGCTCCTATTGGTCAAGGCCGACGATCTGGAAAATTTGAAAGACGTTTTCACCGACCCAAATTTATCAGGACTATTGTTCAATATCAACAACAGCATGGAAAAAGAATACGTGGGTAAAGAAGAATCTATCTCTACCCGGCAGAAGGAAGACCAGGCGGTTGTTTTTCTCGATGGGATTCAAAGCCTCGTTTCATTACTGCAACAGTCAGCCAATGGCGAGGCTATCTCGGGACAGGAAGTTCACCAGGCTGTGGACAAGTTTCTCATTGGCGAGCCCTACTATTTATCGTATGACAAAAAAGCCCTGATTTTGAACGCGATTCCCAATTTCACTATGTTCGATACTGACCTGCTGGTTATCGGCACCGATGCAGTTCAGACAGAAATTGATCAGCTATTAAAAAAATATCCTGATGTACAGGCTGGTCTCACCGGATTTGTGCCCATTGGTCGGGATGAAATGGTCTACTCCCAGCAAAGCCTGGGGTATACCACCGTTATCGCAGTGATTGCCATTTTAGCACTGCTCATCATTTCATTTCGTATGTGGGTGGCGCCGTTGTTTACTATTTTTAATCTGCTGGTCGGAATTGTCTGGGCAATCGGCACGGCAACTGTGATTGTGGGACAGCTTAATATCATGACCCAGATGATGGCGGTGATTTTGCTCGGATTGGGAATTGACTTTTCCATCCATATCATCTCGAATTTCACGGAGTGGCGGGCTGTCGGTGATTCAATTGCAACAGCCATGGAAAAAACGTTTCTTAAAAGCGGAAAGGGGGTAATCACCGGCGCTTTAACCACAGCGGCGGCATTTTTAACCATGTCCATCAGTAGTTCCCGTGGCATGAAAGAGATGGGAATGGTTACTGGCTTTGGACTTTTAGCCATTCTTCTAGCCACTTTATTATTGTTACCCATTTTTCTGGTACTTAGAGAACGATTTATTGAATCAAGAAGACATGTGACAAATATAGACAAACATTTAAAATTCTTAAGTATTTTCTATCTAATGTTTCATAGTTTGCTTGCGTTGATAACTTTTTTAGTTCTTTCGAAGTTAGGTTGGCAAAATTTAAACAATCTTTCAATATCCCTAAAAATTGTGCTAATAATACTTATTACCTTTGCCCTGACGGGAATTATTAGTGGATTTGGATTAATAAGGCGAGGATCTTGGGCAGTAGTAATCGTTCGAGTACTTGGCTATATAAATTTATTGATTTTTCCTATAGGGACTGTGCTGGGAATTTATACGATATGGATTTTAATGGAAATAAAGGAACGAATTCCACAAGATATTTCTTTTCATTCAATTGGGACGACTGCAGAAAACTTGAGCAAGCAATATATATATACAATCGTTGCATCATTAATTATCACCATTTTCTTAATCTGGTCAGCTACCAGAATTACTTTCGACCAGAATTACCTCAATGTCGAAGCAAAAGGTCTCACCTCGGTTGCTCTGCAGGATACAGTGATGGATAAATTCGATATGAGCATGGATTACGCCATGGTGATCAGCGACAATGTCGAGGAATCCAGGCAGTTCGCCGAAGCATACCGTAAGATGGGATCCGTTGCAATGTCTGAGGATATTTCGCTGTACCTGCCATCGCCCATGCAGCAGCAGAAACGGATTCCACATATTATTGACATCCATGAATCAATGGCAACTGCATCGATTCGACCAGCACTTCGTACGGATGAAATTCCCCTTCTAACAACAGAAATAAAACGATTGGAAATGAATATTATGGAAATGCAGGATATGGCATTCCTGGGAGGGCAGGACAAAGTAGACAATAAATGCAAAAAGATTGTCGGCGATCCAGACAAGCCGGGATCTATCAACATGATTCAACAGTTGCTTACCATATTGGCCGCCAGGCAGTCAGATGCGGTCGTAAGTTTATCCCAGCTTCAGCGCTTAATGGCTCCTTATTTCAAGCAATCTGTGCTGGAAATGTGTTCGACAGCGCCGATTCAATTGAAGGATTTGCCAGTGACTGTTCTCGACCGCTATAGCAATGAGAAGCGCGATAAATTTCTGGTGACGGTTTTTCCGGCTGGAAATGGCTGGAAGGATGCCGCGTTTTTGCATCAATTTGTTGATGATCTGGATCGTGTCACAGATAAGGCGACTGGCATGCCGCCCGTATTTCTGGCTTTAATTCAGGTGATTGGTCGTGATGGCATGAATGCCATGCTATTGACGGTGATTATCGTATTTCTGCTATTGTGGCTTGATTTCGGCAGTGTTCGCTACGCCCTGATGGCACTGGTTCCCCTGGCTGCTGGCGTGATCTGGATGGTTGGGCTGATGCACCTGACCGGGCAGCAATTCACCGTTATGAATGTGATGGGGCTGCCCATGATCCTCGGCATCGGCATAGATGACGGCGTGCACATCGTCCACCGTTGGCTACACGAGGGAAGGGGCAAAATTTTCACTGTATTCGCCAGCACCGGCAAAGCCATTCTGCTCACCTCGCTCACCACCATGCTGGCATTCGGCTCACTAATTTTTTCCATCTGGCGGGGATTTGGGCACCTTGGTGCTGCATTGTTTGTCGGTGTCGGAGCCTGCTTTTTGACAACGGTGATGATTTTGCCGGGGATTATTGGGTGGATTGAAAGAGACCGCTAATTTTCTGAATTTAATCAATTATGCTAATTAATATTTGAAATATGAAAAGTATTAAAAATGACTTGCTTTTAAATTTTGATTTTTTAAATTTGATAAAAAGACAAATCAGGCGACCTTTTTGGAGTATTAGCATGAAAAATTATAATTATACATCATTTTAAAATATTTAGAGAGCAATTTGCAAAGATTGATTCATTTCAGGCAAATCAGGTCACCTATAATCATAAATCCGCCGACTTTTTCAATTAGGGAATGAGTGTGAATGAGCAACTGGAGCTCATCGAGGGTGTGCGGTATCAAGTGAAAAATGTCGGCACCTCTTTCATGGTAAGTCTTTCGGATAACAACGCTGCCATCATTCCGATTGGTTAACCTGTAAGTTAAAACACAAACTT
>JABAOC010000743.1_pt2 | contig 11114 bp, 11 predicted proteins | sample 7062161 | NCBI WGS metagenome assembly JABAOC01 (sample SAMN14538625, study PRJNA623070) | marine sediment metagenome | biome: marine biome [ENVO:00000428]; feature: marine pelagic biome [ENVO:01000023]; material: deep marine sediment [ENVO:00002113] | place: India: Gulf of Khambhat ...
CCCCGAAGGGCAATGTTATCTATCGTGTACTCAGCTCCAAACCTGATCTGCAGGGCATTATCAAAGAATAAAGGTCTGTCGGCATCGACGAGCATCTGCCAGAAGGGATCCTTGAATTTCGATTCGAGGATTTTAATCTTGCTCTCCCAGGCGGTATACTGAAGGTCTGCGGTCAAGATGAGGTTCGGAGTGGGTCTGACCGCCACACCTCCGGCAATCCACCACGGCCAGGTAACATCTCTCTCTATTTCTGTTGTTGTCGGAATGCTGGCCCCGAAAATGATTGTGTCGGGTATCTGGCCTAAAACATTGAGCTTGGAAATGGAGGTGTCACCGCTGAAGCTGATTTTGCTTTCCGTCCGGACAGTAGCCCCGAAGCTGAACATCTCGTTGGGCTTAACCAAGACCCCGACGGTGGCTCCCACTCCCCATCCTGACATATCTTCCGTGTATTGGCCGATATCGACGCCAAGCTCAGAATCCCCGGCATGGGTTTCGATCTCGAACACGCCATAGTTTATGTTTATGGTAGCTCCGACAGAGACCTGGTCATTGATTTTGTAGGCGAGGGCTGGAGAAAAGGTCACCATCCCGATCCGACTCCTCCACTCGTAAGCTGTACCGAAAGTCAGGGCTGTTAAATCCGCCCCATCCCATTTGGCTCCGAGTCCGGCGGGAATATACACACCCAACCCGGCGACAAGATTCTCGCTGATCGGGTAATAGAAGGCAGCAAGTCCGGCAAGATAATGTTTCCTTGGGGTCTCGGCGTCCACAGGAAGAGTGCCCACTCCAGGAACCGGTAAATCTAATGAGTATGTGCCAGAAGGTATGAGATCTGTTCCGTAAAGCCCAAAGTACTGTCGGTCAAATTGGGCAATCCCTGCAGGATTCCAGTAAATCGTGCTGAAGTCATCAGCAAGACCAACAAAAGCCCCGCCCATGGCCAAAGCCCTGGATCCGAGGTTGTTCAGGTTGAGCCCGTTGGCTGCAGCTAAAGAGCTCAGTAATAGAAGTGAGACAATCACCGATAAAATCATCCGACCTTGTTTCATCTCGACCTCCTTGTCTATCCCATCTGTTTACTACAATCATCCCATTTTTTCAAATGGATTATTCGGGATCACTGACCTTAACCTTTCAAAATTAAGGTCTGCGTTTCTCCTCTTGTCCCCTGACAAGAAAGCGCCTAGGTTACGGCCTGAACTTCCTTAACCTCGGGAACTTTTTTCTTGATGAAGCGGGTAATACCATGAGTCAAAGTCATCTCCCGCATCGGGCAGCCCTCACAAGCCCCAAGAAGACGGACTTTAACCACCCCATCCTCCGTAACCTCGACAAGCTCCACATCTCCTCCATCCNNTCGAGTGAAAACAAATTCGCTCTTGTCATCGACATCGACCTTGACCTTGTCTCCCTCTTTAACCTTGCCCTCCAATATTTGAAGGGCCAAGGGATTCTGGATGTCCCGCTGGATGGTCCTCTTGAGCGGCCTGGCACCGTAGACAGGATCATAGCCTCTTTCCGCCAACGCCTTTTTGGCTTTGAGACTCAATTTGATGTCGATCTTCTTGTCTCGGAGCCTTTCTCTTAGTTCCTCGATCTGAAGATCGACAATCTTGAGGATAACCTCCAAGGAAAGGGCCTTAAAAATCACGACTTCATCCACCCGGTTGAGAAATTCAGGCCTGAAGTGAGTTTCCATCACGGCTATGACCTCTTTCTCCATCTTGGCAAAATCCTGGCTGANNCATCATCCAGGATCTGAAGAAGGATGTTGAAGACATCGGGATGGGCTTTCTCTATCTCATCCAGGAGGATGATCGAATACGGTCTCCTTTTTATCACCTCGGTAAGCTGCCCTCCTTCTTCGTATCCTATGTATCCGGGTGGTGCCCCGATCAGACGCGAGACGGTGTGTTTCTCCATATACTCTGACATGTCGAGCCTGACCACCGCCTTCTCATCATCAAACAGGAATTCAGCCAGAGCCCTCCCCAGTTCAGTCTTGCCGACACCCGTTGGTCCGAGAAAGATGAAAGACCCCAGCGGACGAGAGGCATCCTGGATTCCGGCTCGAGCTCGTCTTATCGTGTCAGAGACGGCTCTTAGAGCATGATCCTGACCGATAACCCTTTGAGTCAAGTTGGCTTCCATCCTCACCAGTTTTTCGACTTCGCCTTCCAGCATCTTTGAGACTGGAATTCCTGTCCACTTGGAGACGACTTCGGCCACGTCCTCTTCGTCCACTTCCTCCTTAAGCATTTTTCCTGATTCCTGGACTTCCACCAATTTTTTAGATGAAGCGTCGATTCTCTTTTGGATTTCGATCAGCTTCCCGTACCGAATCTCAGCGACTTTTCCCAGATCTCCCTCCCTTTCGGCGGTCTGTTCCTCCACCTTGAGATCATCGGTCTGCTCCTTCAGCCTGTTTATGTTATCGATCAACTCTTTTTCCTTCTGCCAGTGGGCCTTCAATACACGGCTTTTTTCTCGAAGGCTTTCCAATTCCTGACCCAATTTCTCCAGCTTTTCCTTGGCTCCTTTATCCTTTTCTTTTTTCAGGGCCTGTTTCTCTATCTCGAGCTGAATAATCTTTCTTTCCAGCTCGTCGATTTCTTGGGGCATACTGTCGATTTCGATCCGGATGCGGGAGGCCGCTTCATCGATCAAATCGATGGCCTTGTCGGGCAGATATCGGTCGGCGATGTAGCGGTTGGACAATGTCGCAGCGGCGACCAAGGCCGAGTCTTTGATCTTGACCCCGTGGTGAACCTCATACTTTTCTTTTAATCCTCTAAGGATGGATATGGTCTCTTCGACTGAGGGCTCACCCACATAAACCTGCTGGAATCTTCTTTCGAGGGCAGCGTCTTTTTCGATGTGTTTCTTGTACTCATTTAAGGTCGTGGCTCCCACACAGCGCAACTCGCCCCTGGCCAAAGGAGGTTTGAGCATGTTCGAGGCATCCACCGCTCCCTCAGCTGCCCCTGCTCCGATGATGGTGTGGAGTTCATCGATAAACAGGACGATCTCGCCTCCAGCCTCTTTAATTTCATTCAGCACGGCTTTTAACCTATCCTCGAATTCTCCTCTGTATTTTGTCCCGGCGACCAAAGATCCGATGTCCAGAGCAACGATTTTTTTATTCTTCAGCGGTTGGGGAACATCCCTGTCGGCCACTCTCTGAGCCAGCCCTTCGACGATGGCCGTCTTGCCGACTCCAGCCTCACCGATCAGGACGGGATTATTCTTTGTCCTCCGTGAGAGGACCTGGATCACTCGTCTTATTTCATCTTCTCTCCCTATGACCGGATCAAGTTTTCCCTGCCGGGCCAGGGACGTGAGATCCCGGGCATAACGTTCCAGGACTTGATATTTGCCCTCAGGATGCGGGTCGGTTATTCTCTGGGCTCCCCTGATGTCTCTGAGGGCTTTGAGGACGGCATCTTCACTGACGCCGTTTTCCTTCAAGATCCGGGAGACCTCGGTGTTCCTTTTCAGCAGGGCCAGAAGAATGTGCTCTGTGGAGATGTATTCATCCTTGAGTTTTTCTGCTTCTTTCTGGGCCTGACTCATGATCTGTCGAAGGGGAGAAGACACATAAACCTCTCCTCCTCCCTCAACCCTTGGGATTTTTTCCAGGGATTCCTCGAGCCCTCGGCGAATCTCGTTCACGTTGGCCCCGATCTTTTCCAGGACGGAAAGAATCACGTTTTCTTCCTGATTCAAAGAGGCCCAGAGGATGTGTTCGGCCTTCAATTCTTGGTGGCCCATTTCTTCTGCCTTGGACTGAGCCTGCTGGAAGGTCTCCTGTGACATGAGTGTCAATTTATCCCATCTCATTTCCTATCCTTATCTAAAAAATTCTCCGGTTTGCCTCTGATCAGGATGAACGAGTTCAATCCGGGACTTGACTTTACCATGGAGACATCGGAATAATCAAGACTTCCAGCGGAATCGCTGGCTAAACCCGCGTGCTTTTTATAAGAAGAATAGTGTGGCCATCAAATCAAGAAATTTCCATCCTCGTCTTAAGGTTTGCCCCTTTTTTGCTGCCCAAAGAATTTAAAGATTTTTTATTATAACTCTTGACAATTTAATCAAAACTGATATTTTTTTCTTGGGAGTCCCAGTTGGAAGAAATTGAAGTCCTGAGTTGGCTTACTTTAGACGCCATCAAAAAAACAGCCGAAGTCCAGGAAACAGTCGGCAATCTGCAGTCGGGTCACAACATGTCCGTATTCTGCACTGTCGAGGAAGATCTGTTCGAACTCTGTTACAGCGACACCGTCTCCAACTATCTGAGAAGGTATGAAGATAAAGAGGAGTTCGAACAGGCGATTGAAAAGCGGAAAGAAGAAGAGGGGGAAGTCCCTTTCGAAAATGATAACAGCTTCCAGGAGTCTTTCGAAGACGAAGAGCGCGATGACGACTTCAGTTTTGAAGAGGAATAAAGAACTCCCCTCCATCTCCTGACATCTTAATCAATCGATTCATTTCTTTGCATGAATGTAGTCCAAGCCCCCCTGTTTATCTCTTCTGCTCTCTCTATCTATCCACAGGAAAATAAATCCATCATGAGTTTTATTTTTTGACCTCGGTGATTTTCTCTTTGAGTCTGTTGAGAAAATTCAACGCCTCCAAGGGCGACATACGGGAAAGATCGCTGCTTTGTATGGCCTCCCTGATCTCCGCCATGAGGGCCTGTTCCTGATCCCCGTTGAACAAGAAGAGCTGGGATTTGTCACGTTTTTGGGAAGACCGNNCGAGGTTGAAGAGTATTTCTTTGGCCCGCTCGACGACAGTCCTGGGAATGCCGGCCAGTCTGGCGACATGGATTCCGTAGCTCTGGTCGGAAGGTCCGGATACGATCTTTCTTAGGAAGATGACATCCTCCTTCCATTCCTTGACCGAGACATGGTAGTTCTTGATCCTGTCCATAGTCAGGGCAAGTTCGGTCAACTCATGGTAGTGAGTCGCGAAAAGAGTCTTGGGGCGCATCTCCTCTTTTTCATGAAGGTGCTCCGCCACAGCCCAGGCAATGCTGAGACCATCGAAGGTCGATGTCCCCCGCCCGATCTCATCGAGAAGGATCAAGCTTTTCGGGCCGGCGTTGTTCAAGATATTCGCCGTCTCCAGCATCTCAACCATGAAGGTCGATTGGCCCTTACTCAAGAAATCCATGGCTCCGATTCGAGTGAAAATCTGGTCTAGGACTCCGATCGAGGCCTTCCTGGCTGGGACAAAGGAGCCCATTTGGGCCAGGATACAGATCAACGCCACCTGCCTGAGAAAGGTCGATTTTCCTCCCATGTTCGGGCCGGTGACGATCAGGATTTGGTCCTCCTCTCTGTCCATGTAGGTATCGTTGGGAACAAAAGGATCCTCCTGAGTAATCTCGATGATCGGATGGCGACCTTCGGTAATCTCGAGTCTATCCCGATCGTCAACCACAGGCCGGGCGTATTTACGCTGGGAGGCCAATTCCGCCAGGGAGGCCAGGACATCCAGGAGAGCGATCCGAGAGGCAATGTTCTGGAGTCTGGAGGTTTCCTTCGAAATCGACTGCCGGACTTCAAGGAAGAGATCGTGCTCCAAGTCGGCAATCCGTTCTTCGGCATTCAGGACTTTCTCTTCGTACTCCTTGAGCTCGGGAGTGATGAATCGTTCTGAGTTGACCAAAGTTTGTTTACGGATGTATTCCTCCGGTACCAGCGACAGATTGGGCTTCGTGACTTCTATGTAATAACCGAAGACTTTGTTGTAGCGGATTTTCAGAGAAGCGATTCCAGTTTTGGCTTTTTCCTTTTTTTCGAGCTGAGTGATAAACGTCTTACCCGAGAGGCTAATCTTCCTCAATTCGTCTAATTCCTTGTGGTATCCCTCTTTGATGATGCCGCCTTCGGTGAGCAATAAGGCTGGTTCATCCCTTATAGCCTTATTGATAAGATCGGCCATATCCCGGCCTGTATCCCATTGTCGACGTATATTCTTGATGATTTTTGAGGAAAAGGGCTTTAACTGCGGCTTAATCTGAGAGAGGGGGTAAAGAGATTTTTTCAGGGAGATAAGATCTCGGGCATGGGCCGCACCAAGAGAAATTTTCCCCGTGATACGCTCTAAATCAAGGATCTCCTTCAGGACCTCCCTTAATTCATGCCGTTCAATCGTCTGGTTGAACAATTCCTCGACAGCATCCAACCGCTCTTCGACCTGCCCGCTATCCAGGAGAGGATGAAGCAGCCAGGATCGGAGCAACCGCCCCCCCATGGATGTGACCGTGAAATCAATGATGTCCAGGAGTGACTCCCTGATACTCCCGTCCCTCAGGTTCCTGACCAGCTCGAGGTTCTTGATGGTTGTCGCACCCAGGACCATATACTCACTGGAGTGAACGTAGGCAATCCTGTGGACGAGAGCCAGGGAATCTTTCCTGACTTTTTTCAGGTAGTACAAGAGAGCTCCGCCAGCAGAAACGGCCATGTTTTTCTCATCCAGTCCGAATCCAGCTAATGATTTAACGTGGAAATGGTCGAGCAGAAAGTTTTGGGCCTGGAAGAAGTCAAAGAACCAATCCTCTACCGGGCTTTTCAGGACCGAGGTCATCTGGTTCTCCGAAAGAATTTTGATCACCTCTTCTTCCTCTCCTTCAGGAAAGATAATTTCCTTCGGAGATATTCTGAAGAGTTCATCAGGCAGGAATCTAGACTTCTGCGAGTCGCTTTCGGTAGTCTGCATCTGGCCAGAAGCCAGATCAATCACAGCCAAGCCCCACGCTTGTTCCTTAAAATACAGGCTGGCAATATATTTATTCTCCTTGCTTCCTTCGAGTTCGACTTCCACAGCCGTTCCTGGGGTCAAGACTTTCACCACGTCGCGCTTGACAATTCCTTTGGCCAGTTTTGCATCCTCAACCTGCNNCCTGCTCACAGACGGCTACTTTCATTCCACGCTTGAGGAGCTTGGCAATGTAAGAGTCTGCAGCATGGTGAGGCACACCGCACATCGGAACTTTCTGACGTGAGGTCAGGGCTATCTCCAAGATAGTCGAAGCCGTTTTGGCATCTTCATAAAACATCTCATAAAAATCCCCCATGCGGAAAAACACGATCGCATCCTGATATTCCTTCTTAATCCGGCTGTACTGGCCCATCATCGGGGTTTGAGAATTTTTAGGAGACATCCACCCAAATATACTTCGCCGTTCACTATTTTTCAAGGTTGATCCTGTCTGCTATAATAAAGCGGCTATACTATGATTAAACCTAATTTCTTGACTCTCCTGAGGATCCTGAGCATCCCGGCTCTCGTCATTGTCCTCATTTCTACGTTCGAGGGCAAGGAGATCGTAGCCTTCGTTATTTTCCTCCTGGCCGCCCTGACCGATATGTTCGACGGATTCCTGGCGAGGAAGAAACAGCAGATTACAGCCTTGGGTGAGCTTTCAGACCCGATCGCGGATAAATTGCTCATCACGGCCGCTTTTGTCTGTTTGGTGGAGATGGGTGTTGTTGCAGCCTGGATGGTGGTCATCATCATCGGCCGAGAAATCGCCGTCACCGGCTTTAGAACCGTGGCTGCTTCCAAAGGCATCAATATTACAGCTTCGGTCATGGGTAAAATCAAGATGAACGCAGAGACGATAACGATCTGCTTATTAATCCTGGGAGAAAAACATTTGGGAAGTCTGTATGTTATCTCTCAGGTTGGCCTTTGGATAGTCATCGCGACTTCTCTCATCTCAGCCGGTGAATATTATCTAAGATTTGGCCGGAGTGTTTTATCCGACCGCTCATGAAGAGATCTTCTGAGCCTCCGCCAGATCCCCACAGTTCCCGATCGTTAAAACCATGGGGGGTCGATCCCATCCACGGCCGATCCTCTTCATCAGCTGAGTGAGCACCTTTCCTGAGCCCATCTCGAAAAAACTATCGATGCCCTGCTTCCTGATCACCTCCATGGACTTGTACCACAGAACAGGCCGACTAACTTGTCTTTTCAAGGCCTCTCGGGCCTCCTCTCCTTTGTGGATGATTCGCGCCTCGACATTGGTCACGACCGGAAAAGCCAGATCCCGAAACTCCAGACAATCCAGATCAACCGATAGTCTTTCCTCTGCGCTCTTCATCAATCGACAATGAAAAGGGGCGCTCACTGGAAGCATGACCGAGCGGCGAGGTCTTATCAAAGCCAAAGCCTGTTTGACGGCTGCGACATGTCCGGCAATGACAATTTGTTCCCGACTATTCCAGTTAGCAATCTCGACAACGCCTCCCTCTACCCCTGTCAAACCTCTCTCAACGCTTCCATAATCCATCCCGAGAATCGCCGCCATGGCGCCCTCTCCGACTGGAACCGCCTCCTGCATGTACTGTCCCCTCTTCCGGACGAGGGCCAGAGCATCCGTAAACTCTAAACAGCCAGCCGCCACGAGGGCCGAATACTCTCCCAGACTGTGGCCGGCGGCAATGGTTGGTTCTCTCCCGAACAGAAGATAAGCAATGGTACTGATGATGAGGAGGGCTGGCTGGGTGTTCTGGGTTAGTTTCAGTTCTTCCTCTGGGCCTTCAAAACAGAGACGGGAAATCTTAAAACCGAGGGCCTCATCAGCCTGGCCAAAGACATCACGAGCTAGGGAGAATCCCTCAAAAAAATCTCGACCCATCCCGACCGCTTGAGAGCCCTGGCCCGGAAACAGATAAGCTGCCTGCTTCATATCTTTCCTCTATTGCATGATGTACTTATTTAAATCTCTGACTTTGATCTGAATATCGGCCTGTCTTCTCAGGTTCTTCAACCAGTCCTGGACGCGTCTTTCAATCTTATTCTCCCTGATGATCGATTCGATCTCGACGAGCATTTCCATCATGGGTTGAGGCTCGCGCCCCTCCTCTGTTTGAGAAGGAAGGTAACGGCGCTGGTAGTATTCCTCAATCTCTTCCAGACTCACCACAGCAGTCTGTCCGAATCTTTGGGAGATGATTTTTTGGTAGAGTATTTTTTCCCGAAGATACGGCCTTAAATCTGCCCATTGCAGACCAAAGGCATCCAGGGCTTTCTCAACTTGTTCCTCTCCCAATCTCGCCGTCAATATCTTCCTATATTCGTCCAATTCAGACTGGCTCACCGCGATGTTTTCCGGGGATAATTGAAGTACCAACTTCTGGTCGATCAACCGGTCCAAGATGAGAGATGCCTTTTCTTCGGCACCCTGTTCGATTTCTTCATATAGAGCAAAGGCTTCCACTATCCTGATATCGGTCAGAGTGATAACCCGATCATCAACTACAGCTACGATGCGATCAATCGTATCCTGATAACAAAATCCCCTGACCAAAACGCACCAGAAAAGAAACATCAAAACTAAGATTGTATAACAGACAAGACGAGGTCGATGGATGGTCAATCTTGAATCCTCAGAACACATTACCGATGGTGATAAAGGCAATAACTTTCTTTTCTCCTTCCGGAGCGTCCAGATTCCAACCCAGCTCGACGCGGATAGGACCTAAAGGCGTTCGGTACCGCAACCCAAACCCGATAGCATCACGGAAGGAGGTCAAGCTGAACTCTTTCCTTCTGGCATAGACATTCCCCGTATCGTAGAAAACCGCCCCGTACAGATTCCGGATAGATGACACGAACGGAAAAGTCAGTTCAAAATTCAGCAGGACCAGGGCTTTCCCTCCGATCGGGTTTCCAGAATCTTGATCCCTCGGTCCCAATTCGTCAAACCGTTCGCCTCGGAAGGAATTGCTTCCTCCGGCGAAAAACCGCTCGGGGATAGGCATCAAACCTCTTCCTAATCCCATCCGGAACGTGGAGCTGAATGTTAGACGGGGGAGAAGAGAAAAATAATGTTGATACTTGATAAAGTTTTTTAAAAAATCTGACTCGGAACCGAAGACAGGCATGGCCCACTCCAGGACAAAGCTGAAAAAAGAGCCGCTGACGGGGTTGAAGGGATCATCTCTCCGATCCCAGACAAAACTTCCTGAGACCGATGCCGTCGAATACGGAATAAACTGGCGGTCTATCTCAGATTCAGAAACCTGAAGANNNNAACTTGTTTTCAGAAAAATCCTTAACCGAGGTTAAACTCACTCCTCTCCGATCAAAGCTGAAGCTCTTTCTTGCTTCTTCTTCCAGCCAAGCGTTCAGGTAGGTCTGAAGCGGAATCCCGAAAAGATTCGGCTGCTCCCAGGAAAAAACGCCCCTTTTCTCCTTGATGCTGACCTGACCGACCAGACTGATCTGAGCGGCCAAGCCAAAAATATTGCTCCGGATGAACTCGGCCGTGCCTCGAGGCCGAATCGGGTTGTCCCAGACAGCAAAAGTCTGGGGTTCGTTTTTCGTTTCCAGTCCGATTCCCAGGCTGACATAATTGCGGTCCCCTTCCCTGAGGCTGATCAACAGGTTTTCCTTTCCCGGCCCGAGGGGAATCTCTTCCAGATTTATCTCGGTAAATATGCCCAATCTTTCTAGCCTTCTCTTTGTCTCCAGTATAAGCCCATAACGGGCATCTTGCCCTTCTTTTATGCGGAGTTCACGTTTAATCGTTGATCTTCTTGTGACCTTATTCCCGGTGATAATGATGTTCTCGATTTTGACTTTTTCCCCTTCTCTGATATCAAAGAGAACAGAATACAGATTCTCAGACACTTTCTCTACGACAGGATTGATTTCCGTTCCTCTCACTCCCTGATCTCGGTAGAAACTCTCGAGTCTCTCCACGTCCTTCTGGATAGTCGGCAGGAAGAAAGCACCTCCTGGTGCACTGGAGATTTGTTTGGCGAGTGTCCCAGCCTCAAAGTATTGAACACCCTGGAAAACGAGTCCTTCGATCTTTTCCTGGATGCCTTCTTTTATGTAGTATACAGCCTCAACCTGATTTTCTTCCGTCAGGAAATTCAGATCTATCCGTGTCTGTGGGAATCCATGATTCTGGTACAGCGTTTTTATCTCCAGAGGTAAGGCGAACAATCTCTCTCCTGTGATCCAGCTTAAAAGTGGAATCTTCCCCCGGATTCCCAATTCCTTCTTCAGATCGTCCGATGTGAAATATTCCAAACCCTCAAACATGATATCCCGAATTTTATACTTCTTTCCCG
>JABAOC010002917.1_pt2 | contig 11110 bp, 8 predicted proteins | sample 7062161 | NCBI WGS metagenome assembly JABAOC01 (sample SAMN14538625, study PRJNA623070) | marine sediment metagenome | biome: marine biome [ENVO:00000428]; feature: marine pelagic biome [ENVO:01000023]; material: deep marine sediment [ENVO:00002113] | place: India: Gulf of Khambhat ...
GGAGAGATGCCGGAGTGGTTGAACGGGGCGGTCTCGAAAACCGCTATCCCGATTTCGGGATCGGAGGTTCGAATCCTCCTCTCTCCGCTTGATTCACAGGAAAAAAAGAAAAAAAGGGGTCAGAGTCATTTTTTACTGGCGACCGGAGAAAGACGCTTGAGCGCCCCGGGTCCGAAGTACCGCCGGAGCGACGAATAAGGAGCTCCGGGTAGCAATGGGCGCGAGTCAGTGAGCGCCATAGAGGCCAAAGGCATGATGAAGAAAAAGCATATTTTTAGCATAATACTAATAATTGTGACGACAGCCCTGGTAGCTCTAATTAATGGTCATTTCAAGAAAGCTGTTTGCGAAAGTAATCTTAATAGCGAAGTATTCGGCATCTATACTGCTACTTTATACGGCAAAAATATGAAGCCGCTGATTACAAATTCCTGGCAGCAGATGACCCATGCCCGGGTATCGCCGGATAAGAAATGGGTTACCTTTACCCGCTATACTAATAGAGGTAAAGACGGTTATGCAACCGAGAACGAGGCTAATTATGAGAGGAAAGGCCAGCAGTACTTAGGAACCGAAGTCCTGATTATGCGAATAGACGGAACTGATGTAAGAACGCTAATCCCGCATCAAAAAGACAAAACGGCTGCAAACAGCTACTGGACACCTGATGGTAAGGGCCTTATATATGTTTCAGCTCCTAATGAAAAGGGGCTTCCTCAGATTAACCATATTATTCTTGATGACAATATGCGGGTAAAAGAAATTACAAAACTTCCCATTCCTGACCACATTATCCCTACAGACCCGCACTGGGTAGGTGAGTGGGTGGTGTTTCCGGCAATGGATATTAGAAAGAGAAAAAGAGGTATTTGGCGGATGAGATATGACGGCAGCGGACTAGAGCTTCTTGCCCAGACGCCCAAGAAAGCCGAGATGCAGGATAATGACCCCAAGCTTTCACCTGATGCCTCCAAAGTAGCCTTTATGCGTAAAATGAAAGAAGGTCCTTTTTTTCATGTTGTGGTAGTAGATGTAAACACAAAAGAAGAAAGAGATTTTTCATCAGGGTATCTTCCGCAGGAGACCAGAGCCGCTGCGGACTTTCCTCCAGAATGGTCTTCTGATGGAAAATTATTGATTTTCTCTCATATACTTGCCGACGAGAAAAAGGCCGTAAGTGAGATGCATACAATAAGACCTGATGGTACGGGGAGAAAAAGAGTGCCCCTACCGCGAAATTATGTATACTTCCATACTTCTTTCTTTCCGGGCGAGGGTTCAGGAAAAGAAGCAAGAATCATATTTTCAACCAGGAAGATAGGTACTTCAGACAAAAAGCCACCGGCTAAAGGAACAACAACGAGAGGTTCTTATGAAAGAATCAATATCATCGGCGAAACTGCCAACAGGGGAGTTTTTGATCCGGCCCTTGAATATAATGAGGACGGTTCTATAGGATGGATGGTCTATTCTGCTTTGGAGCAGCCGCCTGAAAAAGTCAATCGCCCTTTCCCAAAGTATATACACACTCATTTAGCTAAGACCCTGGACAACGGCAAGACGTGGGAATTCATAAAATGTCTAAATGAATCCAAAGAAGATACAGTGGTAATCGAAGATTCAATCGACCCGCGCGTAGTCAAGATGGCAAAAATTAATAACGGAAGGATAAAAGGTACCTGGCGCCACGAAGTCGCCACTTTGGTTCATGACCCGGATGATCCGGGTAAAGAGTGGAAGTTATTCTGGCATAAGTATTTTTCGATAGAGAATCCTAAAGGCGGCAAGCGCATGCGGGTTATGGAATATAGTTGGATTATGTACAAATGCGCAAGTACACCCGAGATGCTCAATACTGCACAGGCTGTCGAGCTTTTTGGTACTGATATAACTCTTACCCGGGCAAGGTATAATATCAATAGAATGCCCGGATTGGAGGATTCTCTCTATTGTTCAGAGCCGGGCTCGCTTTACAAAGACGGTGTTCTCTATCTTTCATTGAATTCGGGAAGGATGAAACACGATTCTCATAAGCAGGTACTTCTGTCTTCAAAAGACCATGGAAGCACCTGGACTTACATAAATAAGCTTACAGACTATAGTGATGCAAAGTTACTTCCTTACTCTGGAGATGCGGCTTGCGCGGCCTTGCTTGCCTGTACATTAGCAGAAGACCGCGGAAGGTTATTTTTACTTTCCTCCAAAGCAACTTCACGAGGCCACCGCGGTACCTATATTTTTGAATTTGAAGATATCACAAAAGGCAAATTAAAAAGAGATAAAGCCGGCAAGTTGATTGTCCATAAATTCTTGCCCCCTTCGATTCTTCTTCCTAGGAATAATGCCGGTGAAAGCGATTATGACGAACATAACACTTACGGCGGGATTATAATGCCTCAAGGGGATCCAAGTTCATTCCCAAGGCTTGGCCAGATCTTCAGCACAAAAGAGCGAATAGTAACCTCTGTAGCTTACGAAAAGATCAATATTATTGGTGAGACCGCTAAATTAGGGACTGCCGACCCTTCTATTGAATATGACCAAAACGGAGTAGGCTGGATGTCCTATTCAGGCGTAGAACAAGACGAGGAATTTGCTTATGTCAGCACCCACCTGGCAAAGAGTACCGACAACGGGAAGACCTGGACTTATGTATCTACTATTAATCGCTCAACCAAAGATACAATTTATCCAATCCTGCCTGTAATGATTAAAAAGTATGGAAAGAAAATCGAAGGTACCTGGTTCCATGAAGTGCCAACTTTAGTGCATGACCCGAATGACCCGGGTAAGGAATGGAAGCTATTCTGGCACAGATATTTTATGAAGCCCAAGCTAGGGGCCGCCGGCAGGGTGCTTCATTATGGCTGGGTTGCATACAAATATGCATCAAACCCGGCAGGAAAGTGGTCAGAAGAGATACCGCTTTTTGGCGCAGGGGCGTTGCCCCTTAAGCCGTATAAAGCAAGAATCAACCTGAATGAGCTGCACCCCGATTTGAAAAAGTTCATAACATACACTGAACCTGGTTCACTTATCAAAGATGATGTATTGTATTTGACATTGCAAGGACATATAATAAAAAGACATATAGTAAAAAGAAGAAAAAATATAGCACATATCATATTGATTGCCTCACATGACCATGGCAAAACCTGGCGGTATGTGGATACCCTCTTAAGAAATAAAGATGCGCAGGATTTTGGAGGTAAATATTTTACTGGTTCAAGTTTGGCGAAAGAGGGCGGCAGGGCCTTTTTGTTCGCAAGCCCTGAAAATGACGAGGACATAAAGACAGCACACAGGGGCACGGTTATATTTGAATTCGAGGATTTAACAAAAGGAACATTAAGGAGAGATAAAAAAGGCAATTTAATCGTTCATAAGTGGCTTAAACCAACACTTTCAAGGGGTGGTCAAAGCGATTATGACGAGCAGAATACCTATGGTGGAATTGTGATGCCAGGCGTGGATGTCGTGAATCCAAAGATAAAGAAGCGATTTCAGATTTTCAATACTAAAGAGGGGATAATATCGAGAAAACAATTAAAATAATAACGAAAAGAGGGCAAAGTAATTTTTTTGCTGGCGATGGGCATAAGACGCTTGAGCGCCCCGGGTACGAAGGACCGCTGGAGCTACGGAGTCTTTGGAACGCAAAAAGATGCGAAATTCAAGAATGAGAATAGGAGGTTGAGAAAATGGCAAATTTAGGCAGGCTGATTCTGTGCAGTTTATTCATAGTGACTCTTCTCTCTTTTCCTTCAGGAACAGAGGATCTTACTTCACAGCCGGTAGAAGAAGCGGCAATCGAAGTCAACCCCGAGGGACAACTTAGTGCTTCCGGCGGGATTGTTCTGAGAATCGAATGGAATAACCCTTTTAATCCGGAAGCATCGGATCCCGATGATCGCTATACCAGAATATATTATAAGGTAAGAGAACCGGGAACAGATATCAGAATCTATTCGATCAACGGAGAACTTGTGAGGACATTGGCAGAAGATAAAGCGGAAATAGAAGATACCATAGTATGGAATGGGAAAAACGATAAAGGCAAGATTGTGGGAAACGGAGTATATCTGGTCAATCTAAAAATTGGTAAATCTTCAAAGACCATAAAAGTTGTCATTCTAAAATAGGAGGTGTTATGAAGAAGCTGTTCCGTTCTGTCCTTATCCTTTTTACTGTTTTTCTTGTGGCGTATCTTCCGGTTATAGCTTTCGCCGCAACGGCAGTAGGCACTACCACCGGGAACTTTCTGAAAATGAATATCGGCACAAGGGCCACCGGAATGGGAGAAGCATTCTGCGCTTTGGCCGATGATGTGAGCGCAATGCGCTGGAATCCGGCAGGACTGGCTTTCGCTTTTACCCCGGAATTAGAGACAATGCACACTTTCTGGCTGGGTGGTATAAGCCACGAATTTTTGGGTTACCTGCAGCCCATACCTTTTGGAACTCTGGGAATAAACGTTTCCTATCTCTATATGGGCAAAATGGATAAGATAAGCCAGGGAGTGGCGCAGGGCAAGTTCAATGTTTACGATATTTACGGAGGTCTTTCTTACGGGATACCCGTGTCAAGATCCTTCTGCTTCGGCTTTAACTTGATGGGATTGGAAAGTAGAATCGACCGCAATAGAGCTTCTGCTTTTTCCTCCGACGTGGGAATTATGCTTTCCACTGTTAACCGCGCATTTTCCTTTGGCTTGGTCGGGCAGAATCTGGGAACAACACTGAGGGGTGAGAAGTTGCCCATAAATATCAAAGCCGGTTTAGCCTGGAAGATTAAATTTTCCCAGGAGAGAGTCGACCTTTCAATTGCCCTCGATGCAAATAAGCCTATTGAGGGAGATTTTAATTTTTCATTAGGAGTGGAGCATGTTTTGCTGGAGACTTTTGCAGTTAGAGCGGGATATAAGTATGATTTACAAAAGACGGGATTGAGCAATTTAGCCGGACTGAGAGTGGGCGCGGGCTTACGCTGGATGGGACTCCTGACGAATTACGCCTGGGCGCCGTACGATTCCCTGGGGACAACTCATAGGGTCTCCCTGGGATATAGATTCGGTAAGGCAGGAAGACTCCCCACGATAAAGCTTGTACTGCAGGCCGATCCCGGTGTCTTCTCGCCCAATAATGACGGAATAGACGATATTACTGACCTGGTAATAGCGGGTGAAAATCTGGAGAAAGTAGAAAAGTGGAANNGAGAAGGTAGAAAAGTGGAAATTTCAAATAAAAGATAGAGACGGTGCCATTATATTAAGAAAGTCCGGGGAGATTCTACCCATCTCTATCGCCTGGGACGGAACCGATCAGGAAGGCAAGATGGTTCCCGATGGACTCTACACCTGTCAGATAGAGACAAAAGAGTGGGGAAGACTACCGGCAAGATCGGAATGGACACCGATTTTAGTTGATAATACTCCCCCCGTGGCTGAGATTATCCTTACTACAGGAACATTTTCTCCCAATGGCGACGGCATTGACGACAAAATTACTCTCCAGCTTGACGCGGAAGACGCCAACGAGATAAAAAACTGGAGCGTTGAGATATACAATAAAGAAGGGAAGCTGGCGAAAACTTTCAAGGCCGAAGAGCCACCTCCCCAATCTATTGTCTGGGATGGTAAGGATGACTACTATAAAGCAACTGTTCCCGCCGGGGAATACAGGGCAAAATTGGTCGTCTACGACGTTGGTGGAAATAAAGGAAGTTCTTCCTCTAAAAAATTGAAGGTGGAGATACCGTTACCCAAATTCGGAGAAGGAATAAAAGTAGAAGAAGAGGAACGAGGGCTAAAGATTACTTTCTCGGTAAAGGTTCTTTTCGGCATAGGGAAATCTGTTCTTCGTAAAGATGGTTACGCTACTGTGGAACAGGCGATAAAGGTTCTCCAGGCGTATCCCCTCAATAAGGTCTCTATTGAAGGGCACACCGATAGCGTGGGAAGCACCGCTAATAATCAGAAATTATCGGAGAAAAGGGCTAAGGCAGTCTACGATTATCTGGTAGAGGAAGGAAAAATAGACCCCGCTCGGCTCAGCGTCAAGGGTTGGGGAGAAGATAGACCAATTGCCTCAAATAGGACTGTGAGGGGGAGGGATTTAAATAGAAGAGTAGAGATAATTGTTCTCAAGAGAGAGGAGGAATAGAATGAGAGGCGGCGCAAGAATTTTCTTCGTACCGTTTTTTACTTCTCTTATTGTTTCCGCGGCGGTATGTTATCTTTTCTTTACTTACGGTATCCCATTTCTGGAGAAGGTGAAAGTGCCGGATATAAGAATGGCAACCGTTGACCAGGGCAGGCTTACTCTGGAAGACAGAAGTCTCTCCTTGCTTGTAGAATCGGAAATAGACGACCCTGTAGCTCCCGCAGGCGCAATTATCAGTCAAAATCCTCTGCCGGGCTCTCTGGTCAAAAGAGGCACCGCGGTAAGCGTTGTAGTAAGTAAAGGTAAAATGGGAGTAACCGTTCCCCATCTCTCTTCCGTTCCCCGGGAAGAGGCGCAGAGGAGATTAGCGGATATGGGGCTTAAAGTAGGCAGCGTAACCGAGCAGTCTTCCGACTCCATTGCCAAGGGTTCGGTAATTTCTACTTTTCCTTCTCCCGATACAATGGTGAAAGAAGGGACAATAATAGACCTCGTCATTAGTACAGGCAAGGGAGCAGTCATCGTCCCTAATGTGCTTGGCAGAAGGTTGGGACAGGCAAAGGATGTGTTGGAGAGAGCGGGCTTGAGAGTAGGCAGCATAGATTATGTGTGCGATGTAGAAAAATTATTCGATATTATTTTGCGCCAGAATCCCCGGCCGGGAAAGAGTGTTCCTAAATCGACGGCGGTGAATCTTACCATAAATGCCGAAGAGGAGGAATAACAGGATAGTCTGCTGGAGAGGTGTCCGAGTGGACGAAGGAGTACGCCTGGAGAGCGTATGAACGGGAAACCGTTCCGTGGGTTCGAATCCCACCCTCTCCGAGCCATATGTCCCTCTCCCCTTTGGGGAGAGGGTTAAGGGTGAGGGGGAAGTTGTAAGTGAGCGGGCCGGCTCTGAGGCTCTGGGAGTAAAGGGAAGAGCCGAAGAGGAATCCCACCCTCTCCGCTCTGATACACAGGAGGGATTCGGAAAAAGGGGTCAGAGTCATTTTTTTACGACCCGATTTGGGCGGGTTCCGATTTATCGGAGCCCCTGCATTTGGCAATATTCGAGAATAGGGAGATAGTAGAATGGGTAAGAAAAAGAGTGTGCTTGATTTTTTGAAGATGAAAAAAGATAAAGAAAAGATTACATTTCTCACGTGTTACGATTATCCTACTGCCACTTTTGCGGAAACGGCCGGTTTGGATATGCTTCTGGTTGGCGATTCCCTGGGTATGGTTGTTTATGGGTACGAAGGTACTATACCGGTAACAATGGAACAGATGATCGTTCATTCGGAAGCTGTGCGCCGGGGAGCGCCCCATACTTTCGTTATCGGCGATATGCCTTTTATGTCCTACCAAGAATCCGTAGAGAAGGCAGTATATAATGCCGGCAGGTTCTACAAAGAAGCAAATATGGATGCTATCAAACTCGAAGGTGGCAGGAGAGTAATCAATCGCATTAAAGGCATCGTAGATGCAGGAATGGTAGTAATGGGCCATATTGGATTGACTCCTCAAAGTTCCGGTCAGTTAGGAGGATTCAAAGCTCAGGGTAAGACTGCCGAAAGTGCCATGGAGTTAATTCTGGATGCAAAAGCGATTGAGGAGGCAGGTGCTTTTTCTATTTTACTTGAGGCCATACCGCCGGAAGTAGGAAAGATTATCACCGAGAGAAGTCAGATACCGGTTTTGAGTATTGGCGCAGGAATCGACTGCGACGGGCAACTATTGATTGTGAGCGATATGCTGGGATTGTTTGAAGCATTCACTCCCAAATTTGTGAAAAAATATTCTTCTCTGAGTGCGAATATTACGGAGGCTTTTAAGAAATATGTGCAGGATATAAAAGAAAAGAGATTCCCCGAAGAAAAACATGCCTACAGAATGGAACCGGGCGAGAAAGAAAGACTAGAGAAAATGGTCTCCCGGATATAGTCGGGTTTCCTTCCAAAAAGAGGGTTAAGAAAGATGAAAAAACTAAAGAAGATTATTCTTATACTTTTTATTATTTTTCTATTTGTCTTTGTGGGGGGAACGATTGCTTTAAGAATTGCTTTTCCTCCGGCAAAAGTGAAAGCTATGTTGATAGCCAGGATGTCCGAGGTCCTCCGCAGGCAGGTGGAAATGGAAAGTATCTCCGTTGGTCTGAGAGGGCTCAGGGTGAAAGATTTCAAGATCTCCGAGAAGCCGTCATTCGAAAAAGGAACATTTGTGCAGGCGGGACAGTTTCAGATAAGGCCAAAACTTCTTCCCCTTCTTAAAAAGCAGATTTCCATAAGTGAAGTTAAGCTCATCTCTCCGAAAATAAATGTTGTCAGGAATGCAGACCGCTCGTTTAATTTCAGCGACCTTATGGTAGAGAAATTAACCGAGACAAAGAAAGAAGAAAAGGTTAAAAAGGCAGAAAAAAGTCGGCCGGCGAAAGTTAAGCCGATAGCTTTCTCTTTTCTCGTATCGAAAGTATCTATCTCCGGGGGAGAGGTGAAATTTGTGGACAGGACGCCACAGAAGCTATCGGCAGATTTGAAGAACATTGACCTTAGCGTTTACGGCATTTCTCTTGTTTCACCTTTCTTTGTGGAAGCCTCTTTTGACGTGGCGAAGGAGAAATTGGAGGGGTCACTTGCCTTTAAAGGAAGCGTGAACATAAAAGAAGAGAATATCAAGATTAAAGAGGCTTCGGCCAGTATGGCGGGTGCAGGGATAAGAGCTACCGGGAGTGTGGAGAAGTTTATGGAGCCGGAGAATCTCTCCTTTGCCGTTAATATAAGAGGGGGAGATTTTGCTCTGGAGAAGCTTTCCCGGACATTCTCTTTCCCTAAAGATTTCAAAATTTCCGGCGAGCCGGATATAAATGCAGATGTATCCGGGAATTTGAAGAGAATCAAGATTAAAGGCAACGTCGATATTAGAAAAGTCGAGGCATTGTTCAAGGACTCATTCCGCAAACCTTCCGGTATTGATGGGGGAATGGCTGTCGATATTTTTCTTGAAGACGCCAATATTCTGAAACTGAACTCAATATCCATGGCCCTGGGTGAGATAAGAGCTTCCGGCTCCGGAAGGGTGGTAGGCCTTAGAGAGGAGAGAAGACTCGATCTAAGAGTTTATCTGGAAAAATTTGATATGAAATCTCTCCATGGGTTGGTTTCTGTCGCCAGGGACTACGGGCTGGGAGGAACGGTGGCAGGGGAGACAAGGATTTCCGGTCTACCGAAATCGATAAATATTTCCGGAAAGATAGGCGTAAAAAATGTAGAATCGGTTCAGAAAGAGATGAGCGTGAAACTGGACAGATCGGATTTAAAATATTCGGGAAATATCAACAATTTCAAGAAGCCGACTATCAATTTTGACCTGGATACGGGCACAGTGGAAGTGAAGGCGGCGGAGGAATTGAAAAAGCCAGAAAAAGGGAAGCCAGGAACAAAGGAAACGAAAAAAGAGCCACCGGCTGTACGAGGGAAGCCATCTCCTAAAGTCGGGATTCCACCGGATGCTGCGGTCTCCGGAAAAATCAAGCTCAAGAAACTGACCTTTCAAAACTATCAGATATCCGACTGTTCGGCGAAACTGGACATTGCTAAATCGAAACTTAATCTGAAACTTCTTTCTCTATCAGCGTATGATGGTAATATGAAGGGCTCTCTCTCAGCCGACCTTAAAGATACTTCTTTAGAGCAACTCAAATTCAGTCTCGATAGTGACGTTAAGAATATCGATATGCATAAGGTCATCCAATCTACGGGTAAGAAATTGAAAGGGCAGTTTTACGCCATAGCTTCGGGAAACCTGAAATTATCCGGCAGGGGAAAAGATTTTTCCAAATTGAACGGCTCGGGTCTGGTAGAGATAAAAGAGGTGAAGATAAAGGGAATAAAGATTCTGGACAGAATTGCCTCTGCTGCGAAGATTCCCGAACTTAAAGAGACAAATTTCAAATCGGCAAACGGGAAGGTTACCATTAAAAAAGGAAAGGTGTATTTTACAGACGTGAAAACAGAAGGCGGAGACAAACTGGATGCTTATTGTTCCGGCAATGCCGATCTGGTTAAGAAGAGGCAGGATGTAAAAGGTGATATTAAACTTACCAAAGAATACTCCGGGGGAGATTTTGCCAAGTATGCCGGTGACGCGGAAGGAAGAGTAACCGTGCCGTTTAAGATTGACGGAACATTTGAAGACCCGAAAGTTAATATTGACTGGGGGAAATTGACCAAGAAGGCAGCAGAAAAGGCTGCCGAAGACGTTTTGAAAAAAGAGATAGAAAAAGGCCTAAAAAAACTTTTCAAGAAATAGAATCTTCCCCGTGTGAATCCTCTCCCCTTGGGGGAGAGGGAAAGGGTGAGGGGGAGAGGCTTGAGCGGAGCGAAAGGCGATGGGGCAGTAGTTCAGTTGGGAGAACGCATCCCTCGCACGGATGAGGTCAGGGGTTCGAATCCCCTCTGCTCCACATAATTATCCAGGAAAGGGGTCAGAGTGATTAAATGTCCGAAATGCGGTTATGAGAACAAAGATGATGCATTATACTGCGGAATGTGTTATGAACCGTTCAGGAAAATGGCGGAACCTCCCAAATTTCCTGACCCCGAAGAAGAAAAAGCTTCGTTTTTACAGAAAGACGCATGTATTAACCATCCCGACCGCCCGGCGCAGGGATTTTGCGCAGTCTGTCAACGCGATTTCTGTTTTGAATGTCTTCAGGAAAAAGACGGACAATTAATGTGCAGTCAATGTTCCCAAGGGGTAGTGTCAAAGAGAACAAAATATGGTCAAGGAATCACACGCGAGCAATACGGGATAATTGCCCCCGAAAAAGGTTTTTTCCGCAAATGCTGGGAACTGATTATATATCCCAGGAGATTTTTTGAAGAACTACCTCAGGAAGGCGGTTATGGCGCACCGATAAAGTTTTACATAGTAGCGCTGGGTTTGCTTCTTGCGGCAATTTGCATGCC
>JABAOC010003829.1_pt2 | contig 11101 bp, 2 predicted proteins | sample 7062161 | NCBI WGS metagenome assembly JABAOC01 (sample SAMN14538625, study PRJNA623070) | marine sediment metagenome | biome: marine biome [ENVO:00000428]; feature: marine pelagic biome [ENVO:01000023]; material: deep marine sediment [ENVO:00002113] | place: India: Gulf of Khambhat ...
GTGATGAGGACGGGAGTGTCCTCGTCGGTGTTGATTGACTTGTCTTCGGCGGTGGGTGGGTCATTGAAGCAGGTAATGTCGATCGTGACGGTGGCCGGCGTGGAGGTGAAGATACCGTCGTCGACCGTGTAGGCAAAGGAGCCCTGGGTGGGGTCGCACACGTTCGGGTCGGGGGTGAAGACCACCGTCGCCGAATCCGTGTTGGGAGAGCCCGGTGCGCAAGGGTTGTCGGTGATGGGGCTGAGGGAGCCGTTGGACGGCGTGGCGGCGGCGAAGGTGAGTTCGCAGGTTTCCGCATCGGAACCTGTGAGGGTGATAACCACTGGGTTGTCCTCGTCCGCGGTTACTGACTTATCGTCGGCGGTGGGCGGATCGTTGAAGCACGTGATGTCGATGGTGACGGTGGCTGGGGCGGAGGTGTCAGTGCCGTCGCTTGTGGTGTAGGTGAAGGAGCCCTGGGTGGGGTCACAGATGTCGGGGTCTGGGGTGTAGGTGACGGTGGCGGAGTCAGTGTTGGGGGAGCCGGGGGTGCAGGCGTTGTTGGTGATGGCGCCGAGGGAGCCGTTGGTGGCGGTGGCGGTGGTGAAGGAGAGTTCGCAGGTCTCGACGTCGGAGCCGGTGAGGGTGATGACTACGGGGGTGTCCTCGTTGATCGTTAGCGTCTTGTCGTCGGCCGTGGGGAGGTCGTTGACGGAGTTGACGGTGATGGAGACGGAGGCGTCGTCGAAGTCTGAATCGGCGTCGGTGACGCGGTAGGAGAAGGAGTCGGGGCCGAAGGTGTCGGGGTCGGGGGTGTAGGTGACGGTAGCGGAGTCGGTGTTGGGGGAGCCGGGGGCGCAGGCCTGGTCAGTGAGGGTGCTCAGTGAGCCACTCGTAGGGGAGGAGGTGATCTGGAAGGAGAGTTCGCAGGACTCGACATCGGAGCCGGTGAGGGTGATGACGACGGGAGTGTCCTCGTCGGTGTTGACTGACTTGTCGTCGGCGGTGGGGAGGTCGTTGAAGCACGTGATGTCAATCGTGACGGTGGCAGGCGCAGATGTCGTGGGACCGTCGTCGACAGTGTAGGTGAAGGAGCCCTGGTCGGGGCTGCAGACGTTGGGGTCCGGACTGAACGTGACCGTAGCCGAATCCGTGTTGGGGGACCCAGGAGTGCAGGGGTTGTTGGTGACGGGGCCGACGGAGCCGTTGATGGCGTTGGCGGGGACGAAAGAGAGCTCGCAGGATTCGACGTCGGAGCCCGAGAGGGTGATGAGGACGGGAGTGTCCTCGGCCGTGGGTACCACCTTGTCGTCGGCCGTCGGCGCGCAGTTGACGAAGATCGTGACGGTAGCGGGGGTGGAGGTGTCCGTGCCGTCGCTCGTGGTGTAGGTGAAGGAGCCTTGAATGTCGCACACGCCGGGGCTTGGGGTGAACGTCACCGTGGCCGAATCGGTGTTGGGGGAGCCGGGGGTGCAGGCCTGGTCTGTGATTGCACTGACGGATCCGTTGATGGCGTTGGCGGCAGCGAAGCTGAGTTCGCAAGTTTCGAGGTCGGACCCGGTCAGAGTGACGGCGATCGGGATGTCCTCGTCGGTGGTAACCGCCTTGTCGTCGGCGGCGGGCGGGTCGTTGATGCAGTTGACCGTGATGGTGACTGTGGCCGGTGCGGAGGTGTCTGTGCCGTCGTCGACGGTGTAAGTGAAGGAGCCCTGTGTGGGGTCACAGACGTCGGTGTCCGGAGTGAACGTCACAGTGGCTGAATCTGCGTTGGGCGCCCCCGGAATGCAAGCCTGGTCGCTGATGGGGCTGAGGGAGCCGTTGGTGACGTTGGCGGTGGCGAAGGTGAGCTCGCAGGTGAGGAGGTCGGAGCCGGTTAGGGTGACTACCACCGGTGTGTCCTCATTGGTGGTCACTATCTTGTCATCCGCCGTTGGCACGTCGTTGGCGCAGGTGATGATAACCATCACCGTGGCAGGGGTCGATGTGAACATGTCGTCGTCGACGGTGTAAGTGAAGGAGCCCTGTGTGGGGTCACAGACGTCGGTGTCCGGGGTGAACGTTACGGTGGCTGAATCTGTGTTGGGTGAGCCCGGTGTGCAGGGGTTGTTAGTGATGGAGCTCAGCGAGCCGTTGGTGGCGCCGGAGGTAACGAAGACGAGCTCGCAAGTGTCGTAGTCCGACGCCGTCAGGGTGACCACAACCGGAACATTGATGTTGGTCGCCACCGCCTTGTCGTCCGCCGTTGGCTGTGCAGGCTCAGCAATGATGACATTCTTCGGGGTCGTGATAGTGTTGTTGGCCTGCTGTTCTGGTGTCTCGGTGCCCCCGCCGGTGTCCACGTGATCGACGGTGAAGGCAACGCTGATCGGGTACACGTCTGCCACCGCTGGCTCGTGGCACTCGAAGCGGACGCGGTGGATGACGAGGCGCTGTTCGTCTTCCAGGAGGACGAAGGTGCTCGAGCCGGGGCTGACGAGGGTGGTCTGGAGGCCCGAGTTAGGGTAGGTTGGGCTGGGTCCACATTCCGCGGGGAAGCCAGTCACCGAGAGGGAGACGGTCACGGTCTCGTTCTGCCCCGGCAGGGTTCCGCCGGCATCGGAGTCGTTCTCGATCTCGCATTGCACCCACATGAACGTACCTTCGGTATCGGAGAGGGTGACGGGCGCGGGACCAAAGAGATCGCAGGAGTTGACGACGACGTCATGGTTGGCATCGGTGTCGCAAACATCGCCGATCCCGTCGGCGTCGGAGTCGGCCTGGTCGGGGTTGGGATCGTTGAGGCAGTTGTCCTTGGGGCCGCCCATAGCGGTGTAGTCGTCAGGGACGCCGTCGTCGTCGGAGTCGCGCACTACGTCCAGCGTGATCTGGCCCGAGTCGTTTTGGCTGTTGGAATCGGATACGTGCAGGGTGGTGACGCTGACTGAAGCGTCCAAGGTGATCGTGCAGAACAAGGGCGGTGTGGGGTCGTCCAACCACTCGACGGTGAATAGTTCCTGGTTGAACACATCGCTGGAGACGGGAAGGGAGACGCTGGAAACGACGGAGCCGGGAGTGACCACGCAGACGCTGGGATCGTCCGTCACGCTGCTGCTCACGTTCGCAGACACGGGGCCGAAGGGTCCGTTGTTGTGCAGGGTCTGCGAGAGGCTGAAGGTTTCGGTCTCGGGAAGCGGATCGATGGGGGGCAAGGGGCCGATTAGCACCTGGACGCCCGCCACGCCGGGAAGGTCATCCTGGGCGGAATCGATGGCGGAGATCTCAACGTCGGTGTTAATGGTTATGGTGCCGTCGAACAGTCCGTTGCCTGAGTCGTTGGCTGCTGTGGGATCCAAGATGTGCTGATCTATGGGGACTACAGAGACTGTGCCAGAGTACTGGTGGAAGCTGGGCTGGCTGCAGGTGACCTGCCAGACCTTCTGGATTACGGTAGAGATGCTGAATTCCAGGTTGACGTCCGTTTCCGTTTGGGGATTATCGGGGCTCCTAGAACAGTCCGCAGGTAGCGAGAGATCGAACGTGGCATCGGCGTCCGCAGGGCTGTAGGGGCCGTTGTTGTGGAGATTGGCGCTCACTGTGACGTCAAAGGGTGTGTTTGCCGGTTGGGAAGAAGGCGCAGTCACGGTTACGCTCTCGACCTGCAGGTCAGCGTCAGCGAATACCGGGAGGGTCGCGTCGGCGGACTTGGAGTTGTTCGTGGGGCTGGGATCCGAGACGGCGGGTGAGGAGATCTCCACCTCGTTGGCGAAGGTGAAGGTGTGGAAGCTTGGCGTAGTACACTCAAGCGTTAAAGTGTTGTCCAGGGTGACGTCACCGTTCAGAGGAAGCGACGCTGGGGTATCGTAACCTGCTGGGGAGACGGTGCAGTCCGGGGGTGCGCTTGCTGTTAGATGATCGATGACGTCCACGGGACTGAAGGGGCCGTTGTTGCGGAGCACGGAGCTGACCGTGACGTCTTGAGGCACGCCCACCTGGAGCTGGACATCGGGGACGACGAGGTCTACTTTCTCGACGTCGGCCGCGTCGCCTACGGCGATATCGACGAAGCGAAGGTGGGAATTGTCAGCTCCGGCACCCGAATCCTCTTGCACGGGTGGGGCTGGCACCAGGCCGATCTGAAGCCTCAGGGCATTGTCGAAGAAGCCGGGGGATTGGTAACAGTGGGCTACGTAGGTGTGGGTATTGGTACGGCTCTCGCCGGGCGCCACAGTCGCCTCCGGGTGCTCCAGCTGGCTGAAGAGGGTGGTGCCGACCAAGGTATCGAACTTGGTATCTCCGTGGGTCCCGTCGGCCACCCACCGGGCCTCGCACTCGCCGGAGGTCGAGCGCAGGAGGAGCGTCAGATGGAAATCCGAGGTCACGTTACCGTTGTTGCGCACGGTGACGCTGACGTCGTGGGGATCGTCGATGTCTTGCTGAGTGATGAAGGAAGGTTCGGCGGTAACGGGAGGAACTATCTGGCTGTCGATTTCGGGGCAGCCGTCAGCGTCATCGGTCCCGTCGAAGTCCTCTAGGACGAGAGGGCACTCGTCGACAGCATCGAGGACGCCGTCGCCATCGTCGTCATCGTCGCAGGCGTCGCCCAGGTTGTCCCCATCAAAGTCCACCTGGCCGGAGTTGGCAGTGGTGACGCAGTTGTCGATGTTGTCCGGGACAGTGTCGTTGTCGCAGTCGGGGTCCAACTCGCAGCCCGGGGGCTCGCTTGCGTCTGGCAGGCCGTCTTCATCGTCGTCGTTGTCGCAGGCGTTGCCCTGCCCGTCCCCGTCAAAGTCTTGCTGAAGGGGGTTGGAGGTCGATGGGCAGTTGTCAGAGCCGCTGCACCCCGATGGCCCGTCACTGGCGGCGCCAGGATTGCAGACGCCATCGCTGTCACTGTCCACCTGTGAATCAGAGCAGCCGTCGGCGTCCACACCTTCCCCGAGGGGGGTGAATGGACAAAGGTCGACACCATTGGCGACGGAGTCGCCGTCGATGTCGGCATCACAGGCGTCGCCCAGGCTGTCCCCGTCGAAGTCCGCTTGATCCGGGTTGAACACCGCAGGGCAGTTGTCGACGCTGTCAGGGATTGAGTCATTGTCACCGTCAGGCGGGCAGGCTGTATTAACTGCTATGGTGGCTTGGGTGATCGGCCCAGCTGGTATCTCGGCGCCGGTATCGTCGCTGAGGATGACGTCCGTAAGCCCCAAGGTCGATGTCCCGGCGGGAGCGAAGCTCGCTACCTTGATGGTATAGCGGCCCAACACTCCCAAGACCGGGCCGACCTCGTCGGTGCCAAAGTCGATGACTCCCACCTCGTGCGGCGGGACCGAGTCCGGCACCGTCTCACTGAAGTCGATGGGGCTGCTTCCCGGCGCAGAAGCCAGCAGCAGATTGTGATCCTGGGCGATCACGCTGACGCGGGTGGCGTCGAAATCAAGGAAATAGCTGAAGCCAGCGAACTCTTGGCTCCCCGGTATTTCGTCAACGAAGACGTCGATGTCGAACTGCTGACCTTGAGTCACCGAGATGCATGTCTCGATGGTTCCCAGTGAAGTGGCCGTGTTGGCCGGCGACTGGTTCGGATCGGTGTCAATCCCGACCGCCGTCACTATCGCTTCCGTGGTGACAAACGTCGGTTCCGAGTCAGAGTTGTTTGTCAAGTCGAGGTCGGTAGTGTCAGAAGTCACTGAAACTGTATTCGTGATGGACTCCGAGATTTGGCTGGTAACGGAAGTCTCTATGGAGATGGATGCGTTGGCATGGGCGATCAAGTTGCCCAAGCCGCAGATCACCGTCCCCGCGGAGTGGCTGCACGTGCCCTGACTCGGGGTGGCGGTAAGGAAGGATAGCTGGGAGGGAAGTGTATCCGTGACGACTACGTTGGTGGCATCGGACGGTCCGTTGTTGGGGATGGTGAGGTTGTAGGTGAGGCTGCCGCCAATCTGAACGGGATCTGGTATGTCAGTCTTCGTGATCGCCAAGTCAGCCACTTCGCCAACGAAGGTGTCTTCTGTGGCCGTGTTGTTGCCGGGGCTGGGGTCAGTAGTGTCGGAAGACACGGAGGCCGTATTCGCAATTGTCCCTGACGCGCCCGTATCGACCGCGACGTCAATAGTGACGGACGCGCTGCCTCCCACCAGCATGTCGCCAAGAGAGCACGTTACCGTGTTCCCAGACGGGCTACAGGATCCTTGGGTTGGGTTGGCCGACTGGAAGGTGACTTCCGAAGGCAGAGTGTCAATGACCGTCACGTTGATGGCGTCGAAAGGTCCGTTATTGTCAAGGGAGAGGGTGTACGTGAGAGGATCGCCGGCCTGGACCGGGTCCGGAGAGTCCGTCTTCGTTATACTGAGGTCGGCGCCGGCTGCCGGACAGTCCTCTCCGACCGCGATCACGCCGTACGGGGGCACCGTTGTCCCGTCCAGGACTGTGTTCACGGTGATCGGGTCTCCGGCGCCGTCACTTAGCGTGACGCCGCTCAGAGTGAGCGAGAAGGTTCCTGTGGGGGCCGTGGGGAGAACCTCTAGCGTGTAGCGTCCGAGGACGCCCGAGACCGGGCCAATCTCGTCCGTGCCAAAGTCAGCGGCCCCGGTAACGTGAGGAGACACGGCATCAGGCACCGGGTCGCTGAAGTCGATGATAGAGCTCCCCGGCTCCAGGGCCAGGAGGAAATTATGATCCTGGGACAGCATCTGGACGCGCGTGTCGTCGAACGCCAGGGTGTATTCGAAGCCGGCGAAGTCCTGTCCCGCAGCTATCTCGTCTACGAAGACGTCGACATCGAACACCTGACCGGGGTCCACCCTGCGGCAGCGTTCCCTGGAGCCGAGGGTGGCTGCGCCGTTGCCCGCCGTCTGGACGTCGAAGCCGACATTGGTGTCTGGTGATCCAGCCACGAACGTCTGATCCTGTATCCAGTAGCTCGCCAGTAGCGAGACGGCAAGCAGTGCGCCAGCCAGGCTGGCCACCGCCAGTCGTCTTCTCATCCGTCCTCCCGAAAGTCCTTCCTCCCCCTCTTTTCTGTCCGTCTCGCTACGGCACGCAGGCAGTGCCGAAATATGGCTTCAGCCTAAGGATGTCCAGGATGCTGATTTTCTCGTCGGCGTCCAGGTCATAGCGCTGCCGCCAATTTGCGTCACCCGATCTGGAGCCGAACGCCGGCTTGAATTTCAGGATGTCGAGTATGTTCGCGGTTCGGTTGTCATCGGCGTCGGGTGGCCACTTATCGTCCCATTCGTTGTTAGAGGCGGGCGTGTCGGCGCATCCGTCCAGGGAGTTGGTGGCGATCCAGTTCTCCCAGTCGTCACTGAACCCGTCCGAGTCGTCGTCCGAATCGCTGAAATTGGGTGTGGTGTCGCCGTCCGTGTCCACATTCTCGGTGCAGTCCGGTACGCCGTTCCCGCTAGGGAGGGGCAGATAGTCGTATCCTTCGTTGAATTGCCCGTCGCCGTCCTCGTCGGTGACGGCGTCATCGCAGACCTCGGGGGTGCTGGACCAGTTATCATCCAGTGATCCCCTGGCCGTCTCTTCATCGTTGATGAACCCGTCGCCGTCCTTGTCTTCGTCGCACGCGTCCCCCAAGCCGTCGCCGTCCATATCCTCCTGGAGCGGGTTCGGGTCGTCCGGGCAATTGTCGCACCCGGCCAGAGCGCCGTCACCGTCAGGGTCGCCCGCGCTGCCCACCGATATCGTCGTCTCCTCATTGATGAACGGGCCGTCGAAAAGGCCATCGCTGCCCGCGGTATCCCCCAGCGGCATGAGATTGATGTCCTGCAGTGTGACGCCGCGCGTCAGGAAAGGATTGAGATCGAGATCGAAGGAGCTCACACCGTTGGCGACGCCCTGGAGGGTGAGGCGGGCCAGGACGCCGGAGCCGTCGACTCCCTTCTGCTCCTGGTCGAAGGCACCCGCCTCGTACTTCCCTGGGGGACTGGGGGGGATCGGCCCGGACACGTCAACGACGATGCTGCCCGGGGCCGACCCCAGAAGAAGGTCTGTGTCGACGCCCGTAACGTCAATCACCGAACTGTCGTACTCCACATCTGCGGAGAAGGCCGCCAGGTCCGCCACATCGAGCACAAAGACGTCCACATCGATTGAGTTCCCGGGGCCGCTGATGGCATAGCAGCTCTCGAACTTGGTTACATCCACGGAACTGTAGACGCCATCNNCAGGTCGATGCCGACGGTGAGCCCGGGGTAGGCGCGGGCTGTTTGCCCGCCGCCCCCGCCCGACCAGAGCAGAAGCACAAGCACGGCTGGCGCCGCTCCTCCCAGGAGCAGAAGCTGTCCGATCTTGGAGACTGACTGCCTCATCGCTCTGGCTCTCCTTCTGGCCGGGTGTGACTCTACCTATTCTCTTGCTGGCCCTCCGGGCTCCCTTCGGGAACACAAAGGGCGGGAGGAGGCAGAAACCCCCTCCCGCCCTTGGCTTGCGGATCTTGTTTCTTGACTTACTCAGCTAGTTGTTCGGTCTCTTTCCACCTTTCGATGTTCGCGTTCGCTCTGGGGAGCGGGAGGAGGAGTTTCCTCCTCCCGCTCCTATGCCAGTTGTTATGGCTACTCGATGACCACCGGCTTCAGGAGGTCCTCACAGTCCTGGGGCTGGTCGCCCTCCGGCGGGTCCTCATCCACCTTGGTGTCGCCATCGTTGTCCTCGCCGTCGATCGGGTCCTCGTCGATGAGGGTGTCGCCGTCGTCGTCGACGTCCAGCGGCTCGGGGTCGATGCACTTCTCGATGGCCAGGTTGTACACCTGCGGCACCGCCGGGTCGTGGCACTCCAGCCTGACGCGCTCGACGACGGACTTAACCTCGCCGCCCAGCACGATGAAGCTTAGCTGGCCGGGCAGGACCAGGGCGTGTTCCTGCTCGCAGCCGTTAGGTGCGGCGCTGATGGTGTCGCTGATCGTGACCCGTGCGTCGGTCGCATCCGCGTTGTTGATCGTGCAGATGACGAAGCCGTAGCGGCCGTTGTTGTCGCTGAGGTTGACGGCCGCGGGGCCGAGCATCACGGGGCAGTCGAGCGTCACGTCGTGGGTGGTGTCGCACACGTCACCGAGGCCGTCGCCGTCGGAGTCGGCCTGGTCCGGGTTGGGATCGTAGCGGCAGTTGTCGGAGATGCCGGCGTAGTCGTCGGGCACGCCATCGTCGTCGGTGTCAAGCACCACGTCCCAGGTCACGCTGGCGGAGTTGTTCTGCGAGTCGGGGTCTTCGATGTGGCCAGCGGTCCCGGAGATCGACTTGTCCATGGTCAGCGTGCAGGCCAGCGGTCCCGGCCCGTGGTTGTCCGGGTCGGTCCAGTCGACGCTTGCACTCAGGGGGAGAACCTGCGCGACGCTCACCGGCGCCGAGCCGCCGCCGCCAGCGGCGTTCGGCGTGAAGTCGCAGACTCCGACGTCGGCGACCGTGGAGCTAACCGTGAAGCTGGCCGGGCCGTAGGGACCGTTGTTGTGGTCCGTCTGGGTGAAGTTGAGGGCCGTGACGCCCGGCTGGACCAGCACCTGGTGGCCTGCCACACCCGGTAGGTCGTCCGGGTTGGTGAGCGACAGGTCGGTGATCTTGAGGTCGGCGTCGGCCCAGATCGGCGTGGCGTCACTGTTGAAGCCGGAGTTGTCCTGGGGGTTCGTCTCCACGACGTGCTCCGGCACCACCGCGTCGGCTGTCACCGAGCCGCTGAAGGTGTGGCTGCTGGGCTCGCTGCAGGTGACGCTCCAGGTCTTGGTCAGCCCGACGCCGGAGGCGACGACCAACTGTGCCTGGTCGCCGGCAGGTGCCATGGTGCAGTCCGGCGGGACCGACAGGGACCAGGTGACGTTGGCGCTGGTGATCAGGCCACTGAGGGTCACGTCGGCGCTGACGTTCACGTCGAATGGCACGCCGATGTCGGCTATCGCCGGCGAGTCGACAGTGACGTTGCTAACGGACACGTCACCTTCGCCGACCACCGCAATGGTCGCGCTCTCAGAGTTGCTGTTGTTGGACTCGTCCGGGTCCTCGACGTGGGTGCTGGTCACCTCGATCTCGTTGTTGGCGGTGAACTCGTGGAACGAGGCTTCGCTGCAGGTGGCCTCGAATATGAAGGTCAGCTGCTGGGACACGCTCACTTCGAGGGTGCCGGTTGCCGTGGTTAGGCCAGTGATCACGCAGTCGTCCGGCCCGCTGAGCGTGATGGTGTCGAGGTAGTCCGCCGCAACAGGCCCGTTGTTGTGGATGACGCCGGTGACCGTGACGTCGAAGGCCACGTCCACCTCGGCCTCGGCCACACTGAACGTGATGACGGGGTCAACCTTCTTGAGGTCCGCCTTGTCCCAGGCTGTGATGACCGGGTAGTTCTTCTCTACGTTGTTGTTGGGGTACGGGTCGGTCACAGGCGGCACAGGCACGCCGTCCACCTGGATCTCGATACCGCTGTGCTGGCTCCTCTCGGAGCAGTGCACGGTGTAGTCGCGGCTGCGGTCGATCTTCTTGCTGGGGATCAGGTCGGACTCGACCCACTCCAGCATACTCCAGGCGGTGTCGTAGACGGTGTCCCCGTCCTCGTCGGTCACGAACTCGATCAGGTCATCGCCCAGCTCGGGCACCATGTGGAACTCGCAGCCCGGGATGGGTGACACGATCAGCGCGTGGGTCAGGACGTCGGTGGTCATGCCCTCAGGCGGGTCCTCGTTGGTGATGTAGATGTCGACGGTCTTGGTCACGGTCTCCGACACCTGGACGTCATAGCTCGGGTCGGTCTTGGAGACGATGATGTCCGTCTCCGGGCAACCGTCGAGGTCCGCGACGCCGTCCTCGTCCTCGGCGGCCATCGGGCAGTCGTCGTCGACGTCGTCAATGCCGTCGTTGTCGTCGTCGGGGTCGCAGACGTCACCGATGCCGTCGCCGTCGTTGTCCGCCTGGTCGGGGTTGGGGTCGTCCGGGCAGTTGTCGTCCGGAGTCGGAACGGTGTCGCCGTCCGCGTCGGCCGTCGCGGTGACCGTGATCTCGTTCTGGTCCTGGTTGTTGTCCGTGTCCGGGTCAGGCAGCGTGTCGGCGGAGCCTTCCCTGTAGGCCTGGGCGTTGACGATGACCTCGAGGTCATTGGTGTATGTGCCAGCCACAGAGCAGTGGATCTCGTACTCCACCGTCACGACACGGTTCTCGTTCGGGG
>JABAOC010002539.1_pt1 | contig 11098 bp, 9 predicted proteins | sample 7062161 | NCBI WGS metagenome assembly JABAOC01 (sample SAMN14538625, study PRJNA623070) | marine sediment metagenome | biome: marine biome [ENVO:00000428]; feature: marine pelagic biome [ENVO:01000023]; material: deep marine sediment [ENVO:00002113] | place: India: Gulf of Khambhat ...
GTCGCCGCCTTCACAGACTCCACAACCAGCAACGGATCTGTCGAACAGAACCGGCAGACTCCCAGACAGTCTTCGAACTGCCGCCAGCCGCCTGTCGCCGCATTCACAGTGGACACCTCTTCTGGCGAGAACTGATCCAGCAGCGTCGGCTTTCCCGGCAGAGCCGGTGGCACGCCAAAGCTGGTCTCAATGGTGCTGGTATTGGACAGGCAGGTATCGAGCAGCTCGAACCAGCGGGCCCGGTGATCGTGGCCACGGGGCGATGCCCCCTTCAGAGTGTAGACGCCCAAGTCAGGCGCTTCTCCTCCGATCAGTCGCGAAGCTCGCATCACCCCCTCGGCCAGCCAGTCGCCGCACCCTTCCCGTACGGCTGTCTTTTGCAGAAGAGCCCTGACCGCCTCGGCATCTCCCCATCGCGGTTCGATTCCGTCGAGGTCGTCTTTGCTGACCAGCCCCTTCTCAAAGCATTCCATCAGCCAGGCGATGGTCCACGAAGACTCATTGACATCCAGACCAAGCCTGTCCGCCACGTTGCAGAGCATCACCACAGCGCCCGCATCAGTCACCCCGACATTGGATCCCATTCCGGCTATCGACTCGTACTCTGGCTCCTCACCTGTCACTCCCGCATACGGCCCTTTAGTGACCTTGATCTGCCGCAGGTGACTCACACGACAAGCCCAGCAGGGCGCGGGCCGCACCTGATAATGAGCACGCATGTACTGACCGCTGATCTGCTCGTGCTGAGGGAAGATATTGGTCGTATAGTTCTTAACAGGCAGCAATCCCGATTCGTGAAAGGGGGTCACGAGACCTCCCGTGCCCAACTTGCAGATCACACCTCCTGAGAATTCCGTTGAGGCGTGTTCAAACAACCGTTTGGACAAGCTGCTCAACTCCGCTGGATCATGCAGTGGTACTTTGTTGCTGCCTCGCGCCACGGCTACTGCCTTCAATCGCTTGGAGCCCATCACTGCTCCCACGCCATTGTGGGCAGCGACGTGCCCCTCATCGCCGACGATGCCCGCGTAGCGCACTCTGTTCTCCCCTGCGGGGCCGATGCCAAAGATACTGACCCGACTCCTGAGCTTGAGGCCCAGTTCCTTGGATAAGGTCTCGCCCAGTTCCCAGGCGTCTTTCCCGACGAGATGCTCAGCATCTCGGATTTCGGCACCGCCATCATGTACGTAGAGATATGACCATCGAGGGGCAGCGCCTTGAAAGATGATGGCATCGAACCCTGAGAACCTGAGATAAGCACCCAGAAAGCCGTTCGCCTGGGTGGCTCCCGCAAGGTTGGTCATGGGTCCCTTGCTCACTACGGAGAAGGTGCCCGTGCCCGATAGCTTGGTGCCTCCCAAGGGGCCTGAAGCCCAGATCAGCCGGTTGTCCGGGTGTGACCAGTTGACATTCCGAGGGACCTCCTCAAATAGGTACCTGGCCCCCAGGCCTGTTCCCCCGACCCACATCCGTAGCGTGTCCCGTGAGGGTTCTTCCTCTGTCGCCTTCTGGTGGGTCAAATCCACCCTGAGAATCTTGCCCATGTATCCGTTCGCCATGCTCTCTTGCTCCTAGACAGGCCATTTGCCGGCCACGCCTTGGTGGGAAGTTGCCCGATGAAGAAAGAGGGCCATTCTTGCAGACTGGGCAACTCTCCAGATTCGGCGGGCCTCAACAGGGAAGGGCGCTTGATGAGAGAGACTTTCCGATTCAGATGACCCCTTCGGCTTCTAGTGCCCCAATCTCCTCTTCGCAATAGCCCAGAGAGGCTAGGACCTCTTGATTGTGCTCGCCCAAGAGGGGCGGGGGTCGACGATANNAGTTCCACAATCATCCCGCGCGCAACGAGTTGCGGGTCAGTGAGGGTCTCATCCACGAAGTTGATGGGCCCACAAGGGATGTCGGCCTCCGTGAATCGTTCCAGCCAGTGATCTGCCTCCTGGGACCGGATGATCTCCTCCAGCAGACGGATTAGATCTTCGCGATGGTTGATACGCTCCTTGTTTGTGGCGAAGCGGGGGTCCTTCATGATCGTCTCCTCCAGACCCAACAAGGAACAGAAGCGCTCCCAGAGCAGCTCCGAGCCGACGGCCACGATGATATGCTTGTCCCTGGCCCGCAGTGGCTGGTAAGGGACGATGTTAGGATGGACGTTTCCCAGCCGCTGTGGGCGCTTCCCGGTGGCGAAGTAAGCCCCGGCCACATTGCTGAGCCAGCTGGCTTGAGAATCGAGTAACGACATATCGAGGGCTTGACCGTTTCCCGTCCTCTCTCGCACCAACAGCGCTGCAAGTATGCCCAGAGCACTGTAGACCCCTGTGGTGAGGTCGGCCAAGGGGACGGGATAGCGCATGGGGCCGCCCTCCGGCTCGCCAGTGAGGCTCATCAGCCCGGCTTCGCCCTGGGTCACCACATCGTAGCCCCCCCGGCCGGCCATGGGACCTGTATGGCCGTAGCCAGTGATGGAGCAATAGATCAGGCGGGGGTTCGAACGGCGTAGGGTCTCATAGTCGAGAGAGAAGCGCTGGAGGGATTCCATCTTATGCAGGCTGATGACGAGGACATCGGATCTCTCCAGCAGCCGCTGGACGACCTCCTGGCCCTTCTCGGTAGTGAGGTTCAAGGTTATTCCCCGCTTGTTCCGATTGGTGCACAAGAAGTATGAACTCTCGCCGTCGAGAAACGGCGGCCCCCAGCCCCGGGACATATCGCCGACTTTAGGTCGCTCCACCTTGATCACATCTGCGCCGAGGTCGCCCAGAAGCATGGTACAGTACGGGCCCGCGAGGGCTTGGCTGAGGTCAACTACTAGGATCCCTTCCAGGACGGAGGTCGGCTCTGTCACGGCAAACTCCTATCAGTGATGTCGGGAAGCTGGTTGATGATCGCCATTGTTTCCTTCATTCGCCGGCGTGTTGCGGCAAGTCAGGCTGACCGCGACGGGAGGCTTCTATAGCGTAGCAGGCTTGGTTTAGCGTACATGCTAGCACAAGCGTGCGCTAGAGGCAAGATGGATTGCCATCGCCCGAGCGATGCAGGTGCTTGATACGAGGATCTGGTCGCAGCTGATGACTCAGCAGCTGTTCGGTGAGATAGGCTCTAGGGCGGAGACCTAGTCGCGTCGTGTGATCACGCTATGCCAAAGGTGATCCGGCCATCTGCGTTTGCTATTAGTTAAGAATTTTCACTATTGACAAACAGACAGAAAAGTAGTAAGATAGGTGCGAGTGGGTCATGGAGTCTACCATCGGCATCGTCGGCCAGAGGATAAAGGAACTCCGCCTGGAGAGACGGCTCACTCTGGAGGAAGTGGCGGAGGCGAGCGGTTGTAGCGCGGGGTTCCTTTCGCAGTTGGAGCGAAACCGGGCTGCTCCTTCCATCTCCATGCTGTATTCCATCGCTCGGGCTTTGGATGTCTCCATTACGCATTTTTTCCCTGAGGTGATCAACCCCACCAAGGTAGTGCGCGCGAAGGAGCGTGAGACCTTCTGCTTCGAAGGCTCTCCCATCACCTACTCCCTGCTCTCTACCCAATTCTCTGATAGGGTCATGGAGTCCCTGCTCGTGACCATCGAGCCCAACGATGGCTCACTTCCCGCCGATGAGTATCGCTCCCACCCTGGGGAGGAGTTCGGGTACGTCTTGGAGGGCACACTCAGGTTCTGGATCGAGGATAACCTTTACGATCTCCGTCCCGGCGATAGCATACATTTCTTGCCGGCGGTGAAGCATCGCTGGGAAAACCCAGGGAAGAAAGCGGTCACCGCTGTTTGGGTGATCACGCCGCCGGTCTTCTAGCTACCTCGCTAGAAGTGACCGGTTTGCGGCTCTAGACGAATGGTTGCGCAGGCGCCCCTTCTTCGGGGACCTCAGAAAGGTGTCGTAAGAAGGTGGATAGCAGGGTGGTCTCTGCGCGGCGCCCGATGGCAGAGGCCGAGGGAGAGATAGAGAGCCTGGGAAGGCAGTTGAGGGCTCTCCGTACCGAGTTGGGGATCACCTTGGCCCAGCTGGGTAAGATGGTGAGCCTATCGCCCAGTTATCTGTCTCAGATCGAAAGAAACAGGACAAAGCCTTCCCTCGCCACGCTATCCTCTATCGCCAAGACCTTGGGAGTGGAATTGAGCTGCTTCTTCGAGCATTCCGTCCCAGTCTGGCAGGTCGTGAGGAAAGGCCGGGCGGAGGAAGTTGCTGATCGGAGGGCCAAAGCGACCTTCGAACTCCTCTCTTCAGGAGGGGTCAGGGGCAAGATCGAACCATACAGAGTGACCTGCTGGCCAGCGATGAGGACCAAAAGCGATACGCATCCAGGGGAGGAGTTCGTCTTCATCTTGAACGGCCGGCTGGAGATTACGGTGGGAGACGAGGTTTTCGCCCTGGAGGATGGCGACAGCATCCACTACCAGGGGAGTCAACCCCATGCCTGGCGCAATGAATCGGGGAATGAATGCACTCTCATATGGGCTTTATCATCGCCAATTGTGGCCTCGAAGGTGAGTGCAGAAGGAGGCTGAAGTAATGGTACTGGCTGTGGGAACTGAGACGAGGGGAGAATACCACTTCTTAGAACTGGCGGCGGCGGCCCGAAAGCTGGTGGAGGAGGCCATGCCGGTGAGACCAGGCGAGCAGGTGGTGATCACCGCCGATACGTCCAGCGACGAGCGAGTGGTGCGGGCCACGGCACAGGCGGCCCATGCAGTTGGTGCCACGCCCACCATCATCTGGTATGAGACGCTGCCCAACCCTTGCCAAGACCCACCTCCGCCAGTGGCGAAGGCCTTGACCGCGGCTAACGTGTGGATAGAGTTCGCGGTGGCCTACATCCTGTACAGTAATGCCCATCGGGAGGCCATCGCCGCCGGGTGTCGGTATTTCTGTTTGCCGGGCATGGATGTGGACATGTTGGTGCGGACGATCGGCAAGGTGAACTACCCCCTTCTGGAGGAGATGGCCGGTGCCCTCTATGAGCTCTCTCACCAGGCGAAGGAGATTCACATTACCAGCCCAGCGGGGACCGACCTGGTGGTGCACACGGATTCTCAAGCACCGCCCACCTTTACCCAGATCGGCGCGGGAGAGGGCGGCGGTTACTCTCAGATGCTGGCTGGCCAGTCTTGGTTCAAGGAACTCGTTGATACCTTCGAGGGTTCCTTGGTCTTCGATGGGGCACTTTGGCCTCCGACGGAGTTGGGGCTATTGATGAATCCGGTCAGGCTCACCATAGACAAAGGTCGCATCCAAGCGATCGACGGAGGGGCGGAGGCAAGGACTTTTCAGCGATGGCTGGATGGCTTCCAAGACCCCCTCATGTACCTGGTAGACCACGCTTGCTACGGATTCAACCCCGGGGTGACGCGTTTGACGGGACGCATCTTGGAGGATGAGAGGCTGTTCGGCTGCATGCAATTCGGCATAGGCCGAACCCGGATGGGAGCGCCCAGCCATACCGACGGCATCGTGATCGGGCCCTCGGTCTGGGCGGACGACGTGCAGATGGAGGACGAAGGGGTGTATGTGCACCCCCGGCTGGTTGAGTTGTGTCAACAGATGGGAGTCCCTGGATACTGAGCTAAAGGAGGTGATAGAATAGAGACACTATTTGGCTGCCTAGGTCCGATAGAGCTGAACAGAAGGAGGAGAAATGTTTAGCAAGAGACATTTGTGGATCACGTTGAGTCTTCTAGTTGTGGTGGCTATGGTGCTGCCCGCTTGCGCGCCCCCTGCCACCCCGCTGCCACCTGAGGCGACCGAACCGCCGCCACCACCTGAGGCCTCTCCCACGCCACCACCGCCTGAGGCCACAGAACCGCCACCGCCGCCAGAGAAGAGGGTTCTCAGGGTTACCTTTGCCTGGCCAACGTACATCGACCCCGCGGTGGGTTCTGACTTTTCCAGCACGTCCTCTCTCGTCAACTTGTATGACACCCTAGTTTTCCCCAACACGGAGGGCGGCGTCGACCCCGCCGTGGCGGAGGACTGGGATGTCTCAGACGATGGCCTTACGTGGACGTTCTATCTCAATGAAGGGATCAAGTTCCACAACGGGAGCGAACTGACGGCCAGCGATGTCGCCTTCAGCATGAACCGCATGCTGGAGATCGGAGAGGGGCTCGCCTATGTGTTCCTGGGTACCGTCGATAGCGCCAGCGCCGTCGACGACTACACGGTCGAGTTCACACTGGTCGAGCCGAGCGGGCTCTTCCTGATCAGCCTCATCCGCCTGTATATCCTCGACGAGCAGGAGGTGATGGACAACATCGTCACCCCAGGGCCTTACGGGGATAACGGCGACTATGGCAAGGAGTACCTGCTGACCCACGACGCTGGCTCTGGGCCCTACATGGTTAAGGAGTTCCCTCTGGAAGAGTATCTGCTGATGGAGAAGTACGAGGACTGGTGGGGAGAGTTCGACGAGAACGCGCCCGACGAGGCTCGCTTCATCGCCACCACCGAGGCGGCTACCGTGCGCACCATGATGTCGCGGCAGGAACTGGAGATCACCGACCAGTGGCAGACGGTTGAGGCGCTGGAGGCGCTCGACGAGATCGAGGGCGTCGACATCATCGCCTTCCCGGTGCTCACCGAATTCTACTATATGATGAATACCAGGAAGCCGCCCTTGGACGACGTCCACTTCCGGCGGGCCGTGGCCTACGCGTTCGACTACGATGCCGCTGTGGGCCTGGAGTGGCCAGGCACCAAGCAATCCGTGGGGCCAGTCCCGGCGATCTGTGCGGGTCACAACCCGGATGTCTTCGTATTCGAGCGCGACCTTGACAAGGCACAGGAGGAATTGGCGCTATCGCCGTACGCCGATCAACTCGATCAGTACCCCGTGGAAGTCCACTGGATCACCGAGGTACCTGCGGAGGAGAAGTGGGCCCTCCTCTTCCAGGCCAATATGGCTGAGATCGGGATCAACGTCGAGATCGTCGGCACACCGTGGTTGTCCGTGGTCGAGGAGATGGCCAGCCAGGAGACGAGCCCTCACATCGTGACCATCTACGTCTCGGCTGACTTCCCCGAAGCGGGCTCCCTGCTGAAGGTGCGCTACCACTCCGACGCGGCCCCCACCTGGTCGCAGAACGAGTGGCTCTTGGACGATACGCTGGATGGTATGATCGACGATGCTCTGGCCACCGTGGACGAGGAGGAGAGGTACGCGAAGTACAGGGATTTGCAGGATTACATCGTGGATCTCTGTCCGTCTCTCTTCCTGTACGACCAGGTCCAGAAGCAGGCTGTCCAGACGGCCTATATCGATTGGCCTCCGGCCCGAGGAGAGGTTATCCCGGTCATGGGCTACACCATGTTCGCGGCCCGAATCGGGGTCACTGGGCCGTAGGTGCTACACATTCGCTAACGTCGAGCCCCTGAGGGGCCCATTGAGGCCCCTCAGGGGCTCCACCTGGGTTTCATCATCGAGGAGAAGATGAGTTTCATTACTTTCCTTGGTCGTCGCGCCGTCCATTCCGTCTTTGTGGTATTCGGTCTCTCCGTATTGATCTTCATCATCGCCCGCATCATGCCCGGCGATCCGGCGCGGATGGCCGTGGGCCCCAGGGCGCCCCAGTGGGTGGTTGACAACCTGCGCGAGCAGATGCACCTAGACCAACCCCTGCACATCCAATACTTCTATTGGCTCCGCGATGCCATGCGGGGGGATTTCGGCATCTCCCTGGTGACGCGGCGTCCGGTGGCCGACGACATCAGGGAGTTCTTCCCGGCCACGTTGGAATTGGCCCTCTTCGCGGGCGTGATAAATGGGGCGGGGGGGATCATCCTGGGAACCATCTCTGCCTGGCGGAAGGACAGCTGGGTGGACAACGTGGTCCGGGTCATCTCCTACCTGGGAGTGGTGACCCCTTCTTTCATCTTTGCCGTCCTCTTCCTCTTAGTTTTCGGCATGACCTTGGAGTGGATGCCAACCATGGGCAGGCTCAGCCCCGAGATCGCCAAGCCGGCTTCAATCACGGGTCTCCTCACCATTGATTCTCTGCTCGCTGGCAATCCTAGCGCCTTCCTCGACGCCTCCTGGCACCTCATTCTCCCCGCAGTGGCTTTGGCTCTGGGAGGCATGTCGCAGGAGGCGCGCATTACGCGTTCCACTATGTCCGACAACCTCACCAAGGACTACATCGCCTCCGAACGTTCTCTCGGCATCCCAGAGAGCGTGATCATGCGGAGCTTTCTGCTCAAACCTTCTCTCATTCCCACCGTGTCCATTCTGGGCCTCGATTTTGCAGCCACCATAGGTAACGCCTTCCTGGTGGAGTTGATATTCAACTGGCCCGGCATCTCTCGATACGGCATAAACGCCATGCTGCGCAAAGATCTGAATGCCATATCAGCGGTCATCCTCATCCTGGGGGTGGTCTTCATCTTGACAAATATCGGGGTCGACATCGTCGTCGCCAGGCTGGATCCGCGGATCCGATTGGGAGTGGGAAGGAGCGAATAGCACGATGGCAGCAGTGAATAGCAAGATGATGCCAGCGAAATCCCTGACCTGGGCCAAGAGGAGGGAGAACCTTCGGCGCAACTGGTACAAGTTCTCTCGCAACCGACTGTCCGTCGTCGGGCTGTCCACGGTGTTACTGGTGACCTTCTTGGCCCTCTTCGCTCCGGTGGTGGCCCCCTACCCAAAGCACGCCAGCGCTTTCGTCGATTTCGCCAACGCTAGCCGTCCACCCTGCCGGGAGTATCCCTTCGGGACCGATGTGGTGGGACGAGATATCTTGAGCCGGATCTTCTTCGGCTTCCGCTTCTCGCTGACCATGGGCGTGGTTGTTCTCAGCTTGGTTGTGCCTGTGGGGGTGATACTGGGGCTGGCGGCCGGCTATGCCCAGGGGACACGGCTGGACACGGTGATCATGCGCACCACCGACATCTTCCTGGCCATACCGTCGCTGGTGCTGGCCCTAGCTATCTGTTCCGTTCTCACTCCCAACTTATTCAATGCCATGCTAGCCGTCTCCCTCATGTGGTGGCCATGGTACGCCCGCCTCGTCTACGGACTGGCCTCCACTCTGCGGAACGAGTTCTTCGTCGCTTCGGCCGAGACCATGGGCGCGAGCAGATTTCATATCCTCTTTCGGGAGATCCTGCCCAATTGTATCTCGCCCATCTTCACCAAGATGAGCCTGGACATGGGTTGGGTCATCCTCATTGGCGCTTCACTCAGTTTCGTCGGGCTGGGCGTGCAACCGCCGCGGCCAGGCCTGGGAACCATGGTCGCCGATGGCTACAACTACCTGCCGGACCAGTGGTGGATTGCGGTCTTCCCCGCCCTGGCCATTGTGGTCGTTGTTCTAGGTTTCAACCTGCTGGGGGACGGCCTGCGGGATATGTTGGCGGCTGAGGAGGTGTGACATGGCGAAGGAGCTTTTGCTGGACATCAAGGACCTCTACGTTCACTTCGACGTTTTCGGCGGCAGTCTAAAGGTCTTGGATGGTGTGTACTTCGTCGTGTATGGCGGTGAGAAGGTCGGGCTGGTGGGCGAGACCGGTTGCGGTAAGACCACTACCATGAAGGCTGTCCTCCGGGTCCTACCCATGCCACCAGCACGGATCCCAGGAGGCGAGATCTTCTTCAAGGGTCGGGACATCCTGAAGATGAGTGGGCGGGAACTCTCGCAGGTGCGAGGCGAGGGGATTTCCATGGTCTTCCAGGATCCCACGGCAGCTCTCAACCCGGTCTTCACCATCGGTCAGCAACTCGGCGCAGCTGTGAAATACTCTGGTGCGGGGGATGCTAGGTCGTCCGGGAAGGAGATTCACCAGAGGGCCGTGTCCGCGTTGAAAGAGGTAGCCCTGCCCGATGCGGAACGTCTGCTGAAGAACTACCCGTTCCAACTGAGTGGGGGCATGCGGCAGCGGGTCTGCATCGCCATGGCTGTGGCTGGGAGTCGGGAGCTGATCATCGCCGACGAGCCAGGTACTTCCCTGGACGTCAGCATCCAGGACCAGATCCTGCGGCTGCTCAGGAGGCTGGCCGACGAGAGGAACACTTCCATCATTCTCATCACCCACACCCTGGGGGTGGTGCGAGAGATGGCTGACCGGGTCTACGTCATGTACGCCGGCAACATGGTGGAGGTGGCTCCCACGGACGAACTCTTCTCGCAGCCGCTGCACCCCTACACCCTGGGGCTGATGAATGCGGTCCCCAAATTGACCGGTGGAGGAATAGCCGGTGGGATCCCGGGTCGGATTCCCGACTACCTTGACCCACCCGTTGGCTGTCGTTTCCATCCACGCTGTGATCGAGCCTGGGACGTTTGTAGGCAGGAGAAACCTCGCTTCTACCGGGTGAGCGAGGACCACGAGGTAGCCTGCTTTCTCTACCGTCAGGAAGAAAAGGGAAGCTAGAGAGTATGATTACTGATCTTCTGACCGTCACCGACCTGAAGAAACACTTCATCGTAGGACACAGCGGCATCCTGACACGACAGCCGATCACCGTTAAGGCGGTGGACGGCGTCTCCTTTGCGGTGCGGGAAGGGGAGACCTTCGGTCTGGTTGGCGAATCGGGCTCCGGGAAGAGCACTGTGGCCTATACCATCGTGGGGATGTACCAGCCGACTGAGGGCGACATCACTTTCCAGGGACAAAGCTTGTTCGAGGGAGGTAGGAAGCGTTCGGCGGCCGCGAAGAAAGAGATTCAGATCGTGTTCCAGGATCCGGGGTCGTCCTTGAACCCCAGGCGGACCATCAAACAAATCGTGGAGCTGCCACTCCGGATTCATCAGTCGGATGGCGAGCTGTCGTCCAGGGTCGTTGAACTGTTGGAGATGGTCGAACTGCCGCCGGACTACATCCACAAGTATCCGCAGATGTTGGGCGGTGGCGAGAAGCAGATGGTGGCTATCGCCAGGGCCTTGGCGACCAGCCCCTCTTTGGTCATCCTCGACGAGCCGACCTCCGCCTTGGACGTGTCTATCCAAGCCAAGATCATCAACCTCCTCATCCGACTTCAACAGGAGTTCGACCTTTCTTACCTGTTCATCACTCATGACCTGAGCCTGATGCGCAACGTGGCTTCCCGGGTAGCCATCATGTACCTGGGCAAGATCTGCGAGATCGCCGAGGCGGCCGAGTT
>JABAOC010012535.1_pt2 | contig 11093 bp, 8 predicted proteins | sample 7062161 | NCBI WGS metagenome assembly JABAOC01 (sample SAMN14538625, study PRJNA623070) | marine sediment metagenome | biome: marine biome [ENVO:00000428]; feature: marine pelagic biome [ENVO:01000023]; material: deep marine sediment [ENVO:00002113] | place: India: Gulf of Khambhat ...
GCCCAGAACTCGCGGTCGCGTTCCGTGTAGTCCCAGACATGGTGAAGCGGTTCCGATCCCATCAACCCTCGCTCTCCCGAAGGGTGGGCAGCCCGTCCAGGTACTCCCGCAGCAGCGCCCGATACAGGTCGGCATTCGCCCCGGGCGTCGTGCGCCGGCGTTCGGGCTCCATTTCGAGCGAAAGCTCGGCGAGGTCTGCACCGGGTTCGGTCAGCCTGCGCGCGAGCACGGCGGCGCCGAAGGCGCTGGTGTCCGGCTCCACAACGCGGTCCACGGCCAGCCCCGCGACGTCGGCCAGGATCTGCGCTGCGATGGCACTGCCTGCGGCTCCGCCGGTCAGGATCAGGCGGTCTACGTCGCCGCCCGAGTCGGTGAGGAAACCCAGGTAGCGCCCCAGCTCGCAGGCCAGCCCCTCCTCCACGGCCCGGAGCAGGTGCCGGCGCTCGTGGCGCAGGCGCAGCCCGTCGAACCGTCCCGCCATTCGGGGTGCAAGACCCGCACCTCCGCCCGGCGCGAGCAGCGGGCGAAACCGCACGCCGTCCGCGCCCGGCGGCGCCTCCTTCAGCAGGGCGTCAATCTGCTCCGGCAGGAGTTCCGCCAGCCCCAGCGTCCTCAACGCCCAATCGAATGAAGAACCCCCGTTGACAAGCGACAGGATCTGCCCGTAGAGGCCCTCCACCACGTGCGTGCAGACGAATGCGGACGGCATGACGGGAGGGGTGAAACGCGCCAGAACGGCGAGCAGCACCCAGGCCGTGCCTGCGCCAATCATGGTATCCCCCGCCCGAACGGCTCCACAGCCCAGCGCAGCCGCGTACTGGTCGTGCACGGCAGGCGACACGGGCACGCCGGCCGGCAGTCCGGTCTGCCGTGCGACTTCCGGCAGCAACTTGCCGGCCGGCTCGTGCGCAGTCAGCAGGTCGGGCAGGCGTTCCTCGTCAAGGTCCAGACGGTCCAACAGGTCGGGGTCCGCGCGGCGCAGCCGAGGGTTGTACAGCAGGCAGAGGGAAAGCGACGTGCCATCGTGCGCCCGGCGCCCGCAGAGCCGGCCCACGGTGACGTCGCCCACGAAGCCGATCCTGTGCGGCGGCTCAAGCCGGCCCGGCGCCTCCTCGCGAAGGCGCAAGACCTGAGCGGCAGCCAACCCGGCGCCGCCGTGTCCGATCCGCTCGGCGAACCAATCGGCGCCCAGTTCGTCCGTGAGGGCCGCCGCCCACCGACGGGCCCGGCCGTCGAGCCAACTGATAACCGGCCCCACGGGGCAGTCGCCGCCGTCCAGAACCTGCATCGCGCCGCCCTGGGCGGAGACTCCAACGGCCTCCACGGCCCTCAGGTCGGCTTGCTCTCCTGCCTCTCGCACGGCGTTAAGGGTGGCTTCCCAGATCTCCTCGACGTCCTGCTCAACGCCCGCCTCACCCACGTGCACGAGCGAGACCGGCGCAGAGCCGCGCGCCATGACCCGGCCGCGCGGCGCCACGAGGAGGACCTTTACGTTGGTCGTGCCGAGATCGAGCCCGAGCAGCACGTCATACCTCGCAGTAGTCGGCATCCAGCAGCCGAGCCGCCTTCCGGAGGCGGCGGCGGGCGTCCCCGAAGCACAGCGCCGCATGGTGAGGCCCCCCGGCGGAGGCGTACGCGGTGAGCACCTCACGCACGTCGCCCTCGACGGTCAGCCTGCTGTGGGGAACCGCCAGGTTGTGCGACGCGTAATCCGCCACCGCGCACGGGCTCACCACCAGCCTCCATCGCTGAGCAGGTCCCAGGGTCAGCGCGCACAGCGTGGCCGGCCCCGGCTCGAAGGAGGTAGCCAGCACCAGTTGCCCCCGGCGCGTCGGAGTGATAGGCCGCCGCCTGACCAGCGGCACCTGCCGGTCCCGGCGGGCCATGGCCACGTTGGCCTCGCCCATGTGGCTCACCAGCAGCCCGTTGCCGCCGAAGTCCACGGTGAACACCTCGGTGAAGCTGGCGGGCGGCTGTAGCCTGTGCAGGAAGGCTGTGCCGGCCGCGGCGATCAGGTCGCCCTCACCGCCGAAGCCGACGCCCTCCGCCATGAGCCGGCTCGCTGCCACGAAGGGAACCGTTGGGACGCGCTCGTCCTCGCCGAAGGCCATGAACTGGTAGGTCACGGCGTCCAGCCGCTGCTCCGCCACCATGGCGCGCAACGCAATCTCGCAACGGGCGCTCGCCTCCAGGTCCTCGTCCGTCACGTCGTCGGCCACGGCATACGTCGCGCGGTACTCCGCCACCAGCTCTACGACGGCGTTCCCGTCGGCCGCCTTCGCCCGCTGGATGAAGTCCTCCATGGCAAGGCTCATCCACTCGCAGCCGAGCGTGGCAGCCATGTGCGTGGTGTCCAGGGCGAAGTCCCCCATGCCGGGGAAAGGGTAGCCCAGGATGCCCAGCCGGGCGCCCCTCAGGTGGCGCACCGCCGCGGCTGCGGCGAGGAAATCGGCCAACTCCCCGGTGGCGTCTTCGTCGCGCAGGTGGGAGGTCACGTAGTCGAACTTGACATCCGAACGGACCAGCACGTTGCACAGGTCCTGGGTGCCGTGCACGCCGTGGTTCGCGGTCATGTCCTCGCCGGTGAAGTCGGCTCCGACCTGCCACAGCTCCTGCGTGTTCCAGACGACGATGGGCAGGTTCGTGCGCTTCAGGGCGGGCAGTGCGATCTGGCTCGGCGAGTAGGTGAGCAGCATGACAAGCAGCGCGTCCACGCCCGCCTGCTCGAACGCGCCGACCGTCGCCTCCACGTCCTGCCGCCGGAAGCACGCGCCGGGGAACTCGACCTCGGCGACCTCCGCGAGCGCCGGCAGCACTTCGCTGCGCAGCCACTGCTCGCGACCGGCGCGCAGACCGGGCGACATCTCCTCGTATAGCTCAAGCGTCAGGCCAAGCAGGCCGACCCTGGGCCGCGCAGACATGGTGTTCATCGGCTTCCCTCCCCTGCTCGTCCGTTCAATGTCCTCTGTGGCAGTGCGATCCGATCGCCGATCGCCGCGGACTGCCGGATGGCCTCCAGCACGCGCTGCAGGTGCAGTCCATCGCGCAAGGAGGGCTCGGGCTGCTTGCCCTCGGCGATACACTGGAGGAAGGCATGCAAGCACTCCACGTGGGCCCTCACCCAGCCGATGCTGAACTTCGGCCCGGGGAACGCCGCACCGGGATAGCGCTGAACGCACGCCACGCGCTTCCAGCCCCGATCGCCGCCGTAGGCTGCGTCCGGCTCTCCCTCGCCGAACACCTCCAGGTAGTTCGGGTCCATCAGATTCCAGCGCAGGGCGCCGTGGCGGCCGTGGACCTCGAAACGCAGCTCATCCTCGGTGCCGGTGGCTATCTTGCTGACGTCCACCGTTCCGAAGGCCCCATCCGGGCAGCGCAGCAGCATTGCCGCTGCCTCCTCCACGTCCACGGTCAACGTCTCGCCCGGATGGTCCTTGTCCGGGCGTTCGGGCGACCAGATGCGGCTGGTGCACCGGACGCTCTCGAAGGGGCCGATCAGCCACCATAGCAGGTCAACCACGTGCGCGCCGAGGTCGCGGATGACGCCCCCGCCGGCGGCGGCCGTGGACTTCCAGTTCACCGCCCTTTGCGGATCCACGCTGCCGGCGTGCAGGTAGCTGGCGCGGAAGTGCGCGACCCGGCCGAGGAAGCCCTCCTTGATGAGCTGGCGGGCCCTGATGGTCGCAGGGAAGAAGCGATACTGCAACACGGTCTGCGCAACGCCGTCGTAGTCGGCCAGCAGCCCTTCCAGTTCGTCGGCGTCGTCCAGGCCGGCCGTGACCGGCTTGTCGCAGTAAATGTGCCTGCCGGCCGCGATGGCCGCTCGGAGCTGTTCGAAGTGGAGGTGATTCGGCGTGCAGACGTGCACAATGTCCACGTCGTCCGCCGCCACGGCTTCGCGCCAGTCGGTGGTCCAGCGTGCGAAGCCGCCGCTCTTGAGGGCCCTGCGGGCGGTCTCCTCCCGCGAGGTGCAGACCACCCGGAGCTGCGTCCTCACGGGGGGCGGATCGTAGTATATGGGCATCGTGCGGTGGCCGTAAGTATGCATCCGGCCCATGAGACCGTAGCCCAGGACGGCAACGCCCAATGGTTCCATGACTCCGTTTCCCCCGTGCAGGCGTCAGGCGTAACCGAGTTCCCGTTCGGCCTCGCCGGTAGCTTCGTCAATGATGTCCAGCCCTTTCAGCAGCACCTTGTCCTCCATGACAAAGGGCGGGCTCATCCTGAGGATATGGCCGGCGGGGATCCACGCAAGCCCTTTCCTGAAGGCCTTCTGATAGACCAGCTTGCCGGCCTCTCCGAACGGCTCCTTCGTGTTCCTGTCCTTCACCAGTTCGATGCCCATCAGACAGCCCTTCGCCCGCACGTCGCCGACGATTGCGTGTTCGTCCTTCATCCTGCTCATGCGACTCAGCGCCAGCTCGCCAAGGCGCGCGGAGCGCTCCAGCAGACCTTCTTCCTCGATGGCCTCGGTGCTGGCCAGAGCAGCGGCGCAGGCCATCGGGTTCCCGCCGTAGCTGCTGGAGGCGGAGATGGACTCAAAGGACTCCTTCCACGGCTCGCGCACCGCCACACAGGTAACCGGGAATCCGTTGCCGAACCCCTTGCCTATCGAGACCACGTCGGGGATGACATCCCAGTGTTCCATGCACAGCCACCTGCCCGTGCGGCCCCAGCCGGTCAGGACCTCGTCGGCCATCAGCAACAGGTCATTCTCGTCGCAGTAGGCGCGCAGCTTGGGGAAGAAGTCGTCCGGCGGCATCACCGTGCCTCCCCAGCCCTGGATGGGCTCCAGCACGAAGCCGGCCACGTTGTGCACCGTGGCTTTCTCTACGTACTCGTCATAGAACTTGATGTAACGGTCAGTTGCGATGGTACCGTCCGGGCCGGTCCAGTGCGGCCGGTACACGTCCGGGCGCGGGACCATGTGCATACCGGGCGCCCGCGCCGGACCATATACGAAGGAGCGGAACTGCGCCAGGGATACGGCGCCGTAGGTCTTGCCGTGGAAGTCGTAGAAGCAGGAGAGCATCTCCTGCCTGCCGCTGGCCGCACGCATCACCCGCAGGCCCGCCTCAACGGCCGTGGTGCCGGAGTCGTAGAACTGAAACCCGCTCAGGTCTCCGGGCAGCACCTCGGCCAGCTTCTCCACCAGCCGGGTCTTGACCTCGGTAACGAAGTCGTGGCAGTTCATCAGCCGCCCGGCGTAGCGCTGGACGGCCTCGGTGACCTTCGGGTGGCAGTGACCGAGCCCGGTCACGTAGATGCCGCTGGAGAAGTCTATGTAGCGATTGCCGTCGGCGTCGGTCAGCACGCAGCCCTCGCCGGACTCGAACGCGACGGGGAACAGCTTCACCTGGGTGCTGAGGCCCTTGAAATGGCGCGTGCAGCGTCGGTGCAGCTCGCGGGACCTGGGGCCGGGTGGCTCGACGCGCACATCCGGCACCTTGTCCAGGTCCACGTGGCCCCAATCCGCCGGTGTGGCCCTGGTCTCATTCAAGTCCGTGCTCCCGGATGGCTTCATCAACTTCCTCTCCTTTCTTCACCACGTCCATCAGGGCCGCCTGGAAGGCGCGGGGGTCGGGCACCTGGATGGCGTTGCGGCCGAACACGACGCCGCCCGCGCCGTCGCGCACCTCGGCGGCGGCCAGTTCGAGGGCCTCGCGCTGCGTGGGCAGCCTCTCCGCCCCCAACCCCAGCACGGGCACCGGGCAGGTGCGGGTGACCTGCTGGAAGTCGCACGTGTAGAAGGTCTTGATGGCGTCGGCGCCTAGCTCCGCCGTGATGCGCGTGCCGACCAGCACGTTCTCGTGCAGCTCCTCGGGGGCCATCTCCAGGTGGCCGGTGGGGAAGTACTCCCCGATCACCGGCAGGCCCAGCTCGTGGGCCTCCGCGGCCAGCTCCGCGAAGATGCTCACGTTGCGGGCGTCCCTCTCCTCGTCGCCCGTTCGCAGGGTCAGGGATGCCAGAGGAAGGTCCATCCCCTCGCGCAGGCCGTCCAGCACGCCGCAGGCGCCGGCGCTGACCGCGTCGCAGTAGTCCCACCCGAAGCAGTACACCGAGTTCCAGTTCAGTCGGACCACCGCCAGGGGCCTCCGGCTGCCCGCGAACAGGTCGCAGCAGCGTCGCAACATGCCCGGCGACAGCAGCACGGCATCCACGTTCGGGTTGATCTTCCGGGCGGTAACCGGCAGGTCCCCCATCCCGGCAATCGGCCCGTCGAACATGCCGTGGTCCATGGCGATGATCACGGCCCGCCCGTCGCCGAACAGCCGCTTCAATCGTATCTCGCGTCCATCCATGGTTCCCCTCACACAAGCGTCACGGTGATGCCCTTGCGACGCAGAGCGCGGACGGCAACCGGCTCTGCGCGGCGGTCGGTGATCAGCTCGTCTATCTCCGCGATGTCGGCATAGAGGGCGCCGCCGGCCAGGCCAAGCTTGGAGCTGTCGGCCAGCACGACGGCACGCCGCGCATTGCGCGCCATCCGCTCCGCGACGCGCGCGGCGTCCATATCCGCTGCGAAGCTGCCCCGCTCGGGGTCTATGCCGTCGCTGCCCAGGAAGGCGACGTCGGCGGTGAGCTTCTCAAGCATGAGTTCCGTGCCGGGACCCACCAGGTCAGGGCTGCCGCGCCGGACCCGCCCGCCCAGAAGCACCAGCTCGACCGTTTCGTGCGCCCACAGCGTGCTGGCGATCACCAGGCTGCTGGTGACGACCGTGCACGCGAGATCGCTGCCGGCCAGCGCGCGGGCGACCTCCAGCGTGGTCGTGCCGGTGTCCACGAACAACGCCTGGCCCTTGCCCACCCGGTCGGCCGCGGCGGCGCCGATGCGCCGTTTCTGGGGCAGGTTCCGGCGGCGCCGCTCGTCGAACGCAAACTCAAACGTAATGCGCTGGGCCGCCAGCGCCCCGCCATGTGTGCGCAACACCACGCCGTCGTCGGCCAGTGCGTCCAGGTCCCGGCGGATGGTCATCACGCTGACGCCGAGGCGCTCCGCCAGCTCGGCGTTGGCGATCTCCTCGCCGGCCTTCAGCAGGCGGACCAGCTCTCGGCGCCGCCTCTCCCCGGATTGCGCTCCGGTCCTCATGTGTGCGATTATGTGCGAAACGCACACACCTGTCAACTCCCTCTCTATCACGGTGCCCGCAAACGTGAAGGCCGCGCCCTGGAGTTGAGCGAGTAGGCCCGCGCAGGCGTCCGTGTCGCAACGTGGACGGCACGCCCTTTGCACCCTCCCGGGCGTGGGAGCTCTTCGCCCTTCGCTAACGCCTGCGAGGCAGCTGAAGGTATGGCTGCGGACGAGTCACGTGAGAGCGCCCGACCGCCTGCCGAGCCGCACCGCGTGGGCGCTACCGGCCCGGGGCGCCATCTGGCAGCCGGCGCAGTCGGCGGCGCGGCGGCCGGGGTTGCCCTGGCGGTGGTAGAGCCGCTGGCCGCCCTGGCGGCCGCCGGCGGACAGGCAGTCCCCGGCGACCTCGTGTCCCTGCTTGCGGAGGGCCTGGCGATTCTGCCGGCGGCCTTCGCCCTCGCCGGCCTGCTGTGCGGTGGCGCCGCGTGGGCCTGCCTGCGGGTGGCCCCCTCGGCCCGGCAGTGGGCGTCCCTGATGCTGATGACCGGGGCCGTTCTGCTGACCCTCACTTACGGGGTCGAGTGGGCATTCTACGGGCCGAGGCGAGTCGCGCTGCCGGTGGCGGTCGGCTTCATCGTGCTGGGCATTGCGGCGGGTGGCCTCTTCTACGCCGCGCTGGGGGCGCTTCTGCGCCCCGTTCTGTCGGGTGGGCGCCGCCGGAGCGCCTTTGCGGCCTGCGGGATAGCGGCAGTGATGTGGGCGGGTGGGGTCGCCGGGATGCTCGCGCAACGGGGGCGGGACCCCCTTGAGTTGACCGTCGAGCCGACGCGCGCGGACCGGCCGAACATCGTCCTGGTCGTGCTCGACACCGTCCGCGCAGATCATCTGTCCTGCTACGGCTACAGCCGCCCGACGACACCCAACGTTGACCGGTTCGCCGCCGGGGCCCGACTCTATCGCCATGTGCTGTCGCCTGCGTCCTGGACGGCACCCAGCCACGCCTCCTTCTTCACCGGGCTGCCGGTGAGCGCGCACGGCTGCCACCAGTATCACGAGTTCCTCGACGAGGAGTTCGACCTGCTGGCGGAGCAGCTCCAGGAGGCCGGCTACCAGACCGTCGGGCTGTCGTCGAACCCCGTGCTCTCGGCGAAGCGTGGCTTCGCCCAGGGCTTCGAGACGTACTGGACCCCCGCTACTCACCGTTTCCGCCCTCGGCGCAGCCTGGCCCGGGGTCACACGCTGTCCGGCAGGGCCCTGCGGCTGCTNNATGCACGCCCGACTGGCGCGCTGGTTCCGAGCGGACTACACGCCGGACGCGCCGCTGTTCCTGTTCCTCAACTACCTGGAGCCGCACGCGCCCTATGTGCCGCCTTCTCACAGGCTGGAGTGGGCCGCAGAGCCGGTTCTGCGCAAGTGGCTGGAGCGGGACCAGTTCGACGCCCTTCACGCCCACACCTGCGGACTGGACGCCTTGACGGGAGGTGAGATCTCCGAACTCGAAGCGCTCTACGACGAGGAGATCCGCTTCGTGGACGCGAAGGTCGGCGAGCTGCTGGCGTTCTTCGCGCGCAACGGCCTCGACCGGGACGCGCTCATCATCATCACCTCCGACCACGGGGAGCACTTCGGGGAGCACCACCGTATGACGCACCTGTTCAGCCTCTACCAGCCGCTCGTGCGCGTGCCACTCATCGCTCAGTACGGCGCGCGAATCACGCCAGGGGTGGAGGAATCCCTCGTGCAGAGCCATGACATCTTCCCCACCGTGCTCGAGGCGGCCGGGGTCCAGTGGTCGCCCGCCCCCGCGCACAACTGCCGCAGCCTGCTCAGCACAGGGCCGGAGGCCACCCGCCTGGGCGTCAGCGAGTACCTGGCGCCGCATGTGGGCGTGCTGGAGCGGGTGCGCTCCCTGCACCCCGCCCACGACCTGTCCGGTGTGCCCAAACGCCTCCGCGCAGCCCGTCTCCGGGCCGCAAAACTGATCCGCAACGGACGCGGGGAACTCGAGCTGTACGACCTGGCTGCCGATCCCCTTGAGACCGAGGACCTCACTGCCACCGACCCCGACGAAGCGCGGCAGCTCGCCCGGCAACTGGACGAGTGGCTTGAGTCCTTTCCCCACTATGAACCGGCCGCCGACGCAGCCGACGTGGAGGCCCTCACGGGCGACGAGCTGGACGCCCTGCGCGACCTGGGCTACGTCTTCTGAGGCCCCGCCAGACCGCCGTCCCCTGCTCGCGCCCTCCGCTCCTTGCCATTGCCGGCGGCGGGTCCTACACTGGCGGTTGCTGCTTAACTCCAACGGGCGACGGGGGCGGCGGTTGGCGGAAGAGCGAGCAGGGCTGTGCAGGCAATTCGTGGGTAAGCTGCGTCGCCTGTGGCTGACCAGCTTCCGACGCGGTTACGTGCTTGCGCAGCTCACGCGGCGCCGGGGCTCCTGCAACGGGTGCGGACGGTGTTGCGAGCTGGTCTTCCGCTGCCGGTTCCTGACGGAGGATCGACGCTGCCGCATCTACGGGAGAGGCCGGCCGGCGCCCTGCCGGTTCTTCCCAATTGACGAGCGCGACCTGGCGGACGTCGGCGGACAGTGCGGCTACTGGTTCGAGGGCAGCAGCTCCCGGTAGAGGCCGTAACGGTCCCGCCAGTAGCCGGTGTCCTCCGGCTCGTACTCCACCAGCCTCGTCGAGTCGCGCACTACCCGCCGGACGGCCCCTGGCGAGTCCAGCAGCCCCTTCGCGTATGCCTGCACCAGCACGTTCCCTGCCACGGTGGCTTCCACCGGACCGGCCTGGACGCCGAGCCCGGTGGCGTCGGCGGTGAACTGGCACAGCAGCGTGTTCTGCGACCCGCCGCCTACGACGTGCAACGTCCGATAATCACGCCCCAAGATCCGACCAATCTGATCCAGGTCATGCCGATAGCAGAGCGCCAGACTCTCCAGGATGCAGCGGCTCACGGCGGCAGGGCCGTCCGGCTCGGTCTGACCGGTATGGCGGCAGTAGGCGCGAATGGCGTCCGGCATGTCCTCGGGCGCCATGAAGCCGTCGTCGTTCGGGTCCACGATGGGGCCGCCGGCAGGCGCCCGGCGGGCCGCCTCCACCAGCTCGGTATAGGAGTACTCGTCTCCATCGGCCAGCCAGGAGGCGCGCGCCTGCTGAAGGAGCCACAGCCCCATGATGTTGCGGCACAGGAACAGCCCCTCCAGAGTCAGCTCGTTGCACAGGCCGGCCGCGAGCGCCTCGTCCGTGGTGACCACCTCCCCGCTAAGGCTTCCCAGAATGGACCACGTGCCGGAACTGAGGAAGGCCCAGTCGTCGCCCTGCCCCGGCACAGCCGCCACGGCGGAGCCTGTGTCGTGCGTGCAGGGGGCGATCACGTCCGCCGGTCCGAGGCCCGTCTCCTCCTGCACCCCTCCGAGCAGCCCGCCGAGCACGGTTCCCGGCTCGACAATGGGCGGCATGATGTCCAGCGGCAAGTCGAAAGCCTCGAACACGTCCCGGCGCCACGTCCCTTCCCGCGGATCGTAGAGCTGCGTGCTGATGGCGTTGGTCCGCTCGCAGCCCACCTCGCCGCTGAGGAAGTACGCCACCAGGTCTGGCATCATCAAGAAGGTCTCGGCGCAATCCAGCAGCGGGCCGTCGGCCCGGCGCAGGGCGACCATCTGGCACAGCGTGTAGATGGGCAGCAGGAAGATGCCCGTGCGCCGGTAGAGCTCCGGCTCGGGAATGCGCGCGCGAACCACGTCCGGCATGTCGTCGGTGCGGTGGTCGCGGTAGCAGACCGGATTCTGCAGCAGCGAGCCGTCCCGCCCCAGCAAGCCGAAGTCCACCGCCCACGTGTCAATGCCGATGCCGTCCACCTCGGCGCCGTACTGCTGGGCGAAGGTCCGCATCCCCTCCAGGACGTTCCCGTAGAGGTTCAGCACGTCCCAGTGCAGCGTGCCGTGGACCTGCACCGGGCGGTTGGGGAAGCGGTGGACCTCCTCCAGCGACAGCCTGCCCTCCTCCAGCGTGCCCGCCAC
>JABAOC010041122.1_pt1 | contig 11093 bp, 7 predicted proteins | sample 7062161 | NCBI WGS metagenome assembly JABAOC01 (sample SAMN14538625, study PRJNA623070) | marine sediment metagenome | biome: marine biome [ENVO:00000428]; feature: marine pelagic biome [ENVO:01000023]; material: deep marine sediment [ENVO:00002113] | place: India: Gulf of Khambhat ...
GTCATTCCCAAGATGATGGATATCGGTTTTTTTGCCCGCCAAACATTAATTGCTCTCAGGAACAGAGGCATGATTGATCCCGAAGTCATCGATGAATACATAGCCAGAGATGGATATAAGGCTTTGGCTAAAGCTCTGACAGAAATGACCCAGGAAGAAATCATTAACGAAGTTAAAAATTCAGGTCTTCGAGGCCGCGGGGGTGGGGGATTTCCCACCGGTTTAAAATGGGAGTTATGCAGGAATCAGCCGGGTGATACCAAATATATCATATGTAATGCAGATGAAGGGGATCCAGGGGCGTACATGGACAGAAGTATTGTCGAAGCTGACCCTCATTCTGTCTTAGAAGGGATGCTGATCGGAGCAAGGGCCATTGGTGCTAGCGAGGGGCATGTCTATATAAGAGCCGAGTATCCGCTGGCAATGGAAAGATTAAAAATCGCCATTGATCAGGCAAGGGAGTACGGACTTATCGGCGAAAATATATTCGATACGGATTTTAGTTTCGATATTCATATCAAACAGGGAGCCGGGGCGTTCGTGTGCGGTGAGGAAACCTCCCTTATTGCTTCTATCGAAGGCCGGTACCCTGAACCGAGACAGAGACCTCCCTATCCTGTTGAGTCGGGATTATGGGGAAAACCCACGAATATAAATAATGTGGAAACATGGGCGACGATTCCTCCGATCATTGATAGAGGAGCTAATTGGTTTGCAGGTATCGGCACTGAGATGAGCAAAGGGACAAAAGTGTTTTCTCTCGTGGGGAAGATTAACAACACGGGTTTGGTCGAAGTCCCGATGGGCATAACACTGAAAGAGATCGTTTATGATATCGGAGGAGGGATTCCGAAGAACAAGAAATTTAAGGCCATCCAAACAGGAGGACCTTCGGGAGGATGCATTCCTGCCAGTTTAATGGATTTACCCGTCGATTTTGAAAGGCTGACCGAAGCCGGTTCGATAATGGGTTCGGGTGGTTTAATCGTGATGGATGAGGATACGTGTGTGGTCGATGTCTCCAAGTATTTTATCGAATTCACGAATGATGAATCCTGCGGGAAATGCACCTCTTGTCGAGAAGGCTCGGCCGTTTTACTCGAGGTGCTCCAGAAGATATGCAGAGGCGAGGGTGATGAAAATGACCTTAAGATCCTTGAGGAATTCAGCGAAACCATAAAAGATGCGTCCATGTGTGGGCTGGGTCAGACGCTGCCCAATCCGGTGTTGAGCACTCTAAAATATTTTAAGGATGAATACGTCCAACACACAAAATATAAAAGATGTCCCGCTCTCGTGTGTAAAGGAATCATTTCTTCTGCCTGTCAGCACTCCTGTCCGATTTCACAGGATGCCCCTGCTTATATCGGGTATCTTGCTCAGGGAAAATTTGAAGAAGCCGTCAAGATTGTCTTTAAGGAAAATCCTCTCCCCTCCATCTGCGGCCGTGTCTGTGATACGCCCTGCGAGGAAAAATGTGTAGCTGGGGAATGGGACGACCCGATTGCGATCAGAGCTCTCAAACGTTTTCTGGCTGATTATGAAATGAAGCACGATATCGAGTCCGACCAAAAACCAAAACCAGAGAGAGAAGAACGCATTGCTATCGTCGGCTCCGGACCAGGAGGACTGACCTGTGCCTACTACCTTGCCCTTGAAGGGTATAAAGTCACTGTGTTCGAAAGTCTTCCTGTTGCCGGTGGGATGCTGGCCATCGGAATTCCGGAATTTAGATTGCCCAAAGACGTATTGAATCATGAAATAGAGAGGATCAAGAAGTTAGGCGTAGAAATCAAAACCAACACGACGATCGGAAGAGATATTCCGCTAGAAAAGCTCAAGGAAGAATACAAAGCCGTCTTCATCGCCATCGGAGCCCATAAAGGCCTAAAAATGAAAATACCCAACGAGGATTCAGAAGGAGTCTTAGATGCCGTGGAATTCCTCCGGAATTTCAACCTGGGACAAGAGGTGAACATAGGTGATAAAGTCATAGTCATCGGCGGCGGAAATTCAGCCATAGATGCGGCCCGAGTGGCCAAACGTTTAGGAAAAGAAACAACGATACTCTACCGTAGGACAAGGGTAGAAATGCCAGCCATTAAGAGTGAAATTGATGAGGCTCTTCTCGAAGGCGTTGACATCCAATTTCTAGCGGCTCCGATCAATGTTTTGTCGGATAACGGCAAACTCAAGGCGATCGAGTGTATCCGGATGAAACTCAGTGATGTTGATGAGAGTGGCCGAAGAAGGCCGGTTCCGGTCGAAGGATCTGAATTCAAAGTTGATGTTGACAGCTTAATCCTGGCCATAAGCCAGGAACCTGAAATCTCTTTACTCGTGGGTGAAAACGGACTGGACGTATCCGCCTGGAACACTCTTGAGGTCAATCCAGAAACTCTTCTTACCAATGTGGAAGGAATTTTTGCCGGTGGCGACGTAGTATCCGGTCCGAATACAGTGACGGCTGCCATGTCCCATGGGAAAACGGCCGCTCAGATGATCGATAAATATGTCCGCGGAGAAGAGTTGGTGAGAACCTATGAGGTCACACGTCCAGCGGTTCGCGTGGAAGCCATGGAGCTTTCAGAGGAGGAAACCAAAACTCTCAAGAGGCCTGAGATGCCAGCCATCCCTGTGGAACAAAGGTTAGAAAGCTTCAAAGAAGTTGAATTGGGATTCGGAGGGGAGGCTGCCATTATTGAAGCCAAGCGCTGCCTGCGTTGTGATTTAGAAGTCAAAGAGGAATAGTGGAGGACGAGGAATACCGATGAACAAAGATATCAAGATACTTGGAACATCATGCGTCCAGAAAATAAATAAACAAATTATAGACGGAGGGTCGGCGTGATTAAGCTGACTATAAACGGTAATTTGGGAGAATTCCCTGAGGGAAAAACTCTATTGGAATGCATCGAGAGTACGGGATTGAAAGTCCCGACTCTTTGCCATCATAAAGCTCTGGTTCCTTATGGGGCCTGCAGATTATGTCTGGTGGAAATCGGCCAGAACGGCAGGTCAACGATTCAGACTTCATGTACCTATCCAGCTCTTGATAATTTGGTCATCCAGACTGAGTCTGAGAGAGTCGTGAAGGATCGGAAAAATATGATCGAACTGTTATGGGCCTTATGTCCTGATTCGAAAACGATCCAGAATATAGCCGAAGAATACGGTGTCAAAGAGACCCGGCTGACCAAGAAAAATGAGGATTGTTTCCTCTGTGGGCTGTGCGTGAGGATGTGTGAAGAAAGGATGGGCATCAATGCTATAAGCTTTGTCAATCGTGGTTCCAAGCGAAAAGTCACTCCTCCTTTTGATGAGCTTTCGGATGTCTGCCAGACTTGCGGCACCTGTGCATTTATTTGTCCGACAGAAAGGATTAAGCTTAAAGAAATCAGCAAACACGAAATACATCCCATACAGGATGAATATAACGAAAGATTAATCGAGAGATCGGCGGCTTTCATCCCTTATCCGCAGGCTATTCCGAACAAAGCAACGATTGACGAACGATACTGTGTCCACAAACTTAAGGAAGAATGCAAAATCTGCGAGNNGCGAGGAGGTTTGTGAAGCCGAGGCCATTGATTTTGAACAAGAAGAAAAGAAAATCAACTTGAATGTCGGTGCCATCGTCTTATCTCCTGGATTTGATATCTTTGATGCCAAAATCAAAGAGGACTTGGGATACGGACGGTATCCAAATGTCGTCACCTCGATCGAATTCGAAAGAATTTTATCTTCAACAGGACCGTATCTTGGCCACGTGTTGAGACCCGGTGATCAAAAAGAGCCAAAAAAAGTTGGGTTCATCCAATGTGTCGGCTCCCGGGATTGTGATAGGGATTACTGTTCCTCGGTTTGCTGTATGTATGCAACGAAAGAGGCCATTATTGCCAAAGAACATGCTGGTGAAGATCTGGAATGTGATATTTACATCATGGATATGCGCGCCTTCAGTAAAGGATTTGATGAGTATTATGAAAAGGGGAAGGAACTCGGAGTCAATTATATCCGATGTCGTCCCCCGACTGTCGAAGAGATCCCTGAAACAAAAAATCTTGTAATTCAATACCTGGATGAAAATGACCAAAAGGCTTCTCGTGAATATGACATGGTTGTTTTATCCGTCGGCATCGTTCCTCCAGAATCCGCAGAAGAGATTGCCCAAAAATTTGGTGTCGAGCTGAATGAATTCAATTTCTGTAAGACTGATCCTTTTAGCCCGGTTGAATCGGCCCGTGATGGAGTTTATGTGTCGGGTCCCTTCACCGAACCTAAAGATATACCTGAAACAATCATGCAGGCGTCAGGTGCATCGTCAAAGGTTTTATCCCTCTTGAAGGATGAAAGAGGCAGCTTAATCACTAAAAAGGAATTTCCACCAGAAATAGATGTTACAGGACAGGAACCAAGGATCGGCGTGTTTGTCTGCCACTGCGGAACCAATATTGCCGGGGTGGTCAATGTTCCCGACGTGGTTGAATATGCCAAGACCCTCCCTGATGTCGTGTATGCCAATAATAATTTGTACACCTGTTCCAATGACACTCAAGAAATTATAAAAGAGATCATAAAAGAACATAATTTGAATCGTGTTGTCGTTGCTTCGTGTACACCAAGAACACATGAACCTTTATTCAGAAACACAATCCGCGAAGCCGGGCTCAACCCGTATCTTTTTGAAATGGCAAATATCAGAGATCAGTGTTCGTGGGTTCATATGCTGGAGCCGGAAAAGGCGTCTGGAAAATCAAAAGACTTGGTGAGAATGGCTGTGGCCAAAGCACGATTATTGGAACCTCTACAAAAAAGATATGTCCAGATAATTAAGTCTGCATTGGTAATCGGTGGGGGGCTTTCCGGCATGTCATCGGCCATGGAGCTTGCGAGTCAAGGCTATGATGTCTACCTGGTGGAGAAGGAGAAGGAACTGGGCGGAAACGTAAAACGCCTTCGGTATTTACTGGGTGGAACAGATCCCCAGGAAGGATTACAAAAAGTCATCAGGCAGGTGGAAGAAAGCGAAAACATTCATGTCTACACGGATACGAAGATTGAAAATATTGAAGGATCAGTCGGAAATTTTAAAACAACGATATCCATGAACGGGAAATCGGGAGAGTTAGAACACGGAATCGTGGTTGTCGCTACCGGAGCCCAGGAATATCATCCGAAAGAGTATTTATACGGTCAGAATGACAAAGTCGTAACCCAGATTGAGCTGGAAGAGCGCCTGGGGACAAACGGTGAGTGGTCATCTCAAGCCGAAAATCTTATCCCAAAGAACATCGTGATGATTCAATGTGTGGGATCTCGGGATGAAGAAAGGCCGTATTGTTCGAGGATCTGCTGTTCGGAAGCTGTCAAGAACGCCTTAAGAATAAAGGAGCTATCCCCTGAAACAAACATATACATACTCTACAGAGACATAAGGACTTACGGGTTTAGGGAAAGCTACTACACAAAGGCAAGAGAACAAAATGTTAGGTTTATGAGGTATGAAAAGGACCGGAAGCCAGAAGTCTCACAAAATGGCGATGGGCTGCAGGTGGAAGTTTTTGACCAGTCATTAAAGACACCGATTGAGATATCTGCGGATCTCGTTGTGTTATCCGCAGGGATAGTTGCTGATGAAGGAAACGAAGAAATCGCCCAATTTTTAAAGGTTCCATTAAACCAGGACAAGTTTTTTCTTGAGGCACACATGAAGCTTCGGCCGGTTGATTTTGCCACCGAGGGAGTCTTTTTATGCGGCTTAGCCCATTCATCAAAAGCAATAGATGAAAGCATCATTCAGGCCCAGGCAACCGCCTCGCGAGCAGCAACTATTCTCTCGAAAGACAATATTGAGCTGGAAGCAACAATATCTGAGGTCATCGATGAAAGTTGTGATGGCTGTGCCTACTGTGTTGAACCTTGTCCTTACCAGGCCATAACTTTGATCGAATACATGAGTAAAGGCTCGGTAAAAAAGACGGTTCAGGTTAATGAGAGTGCCTGTAAAGGTTGTGGCTGCTGCATGGCAACCTGTCCGAAGAAGGGAATTTTTGTCAAAGGATTTACACTGGAACAGCTTAACGCACAGGTCAGTGCCGCCTTAGGAGTATGATGATGCAAGATGAATTCGAACCTTTGATAGTCAGCTTTTGCTGTAACTGGTGTTCCTATACTGGAGCCGATTTGGCAGGCGTGTCCAGGCTGCAGTATCCTCCCAATATCAGAATCATAAGAGTGATGTGTTCAAGTATGGTCCATCTGAATTTAGTTATCGATGCCTTAACAAAAGGGGCGGATGGTGTTTTAATCTGCGGTTGTCATCCAGGCGATTGTCATTATGAAGATGGAAACCTTAAAACAGAGAAGAGAGCCGAAGCCATCGGCCTCATGTTAGAAGATTTTGGCCTGGAAGATGAAAGATTTCGGTTGGAATGGGTTTCGGCATCCGAAGGCCCAAGGTTTGCCCAGGTGGTTAGAGAGTTTACAGAGCAGATTAAGAAGTTAGGGCCAAGCCCTTACAAAATGTAAAACAAGGGGAGTTTTTCATGCCTGATGCATCCAAAGTCATAGACGGAAAAAAATACATGTGGGATGGCGAAGTTTATGAATCTGAGAAAAATGCCCAAGAAGTCAAAAAGAAATACGAAGATGATGAATTTGAAGTCGAGTTGATCCAGGAAGAAAACCAATACTTTCTGTATACGAGAAGAGTTGTCACAGAAATTGTCTTGGAAGGTGAACCACCACCAGGCTAATCAGCCTGAATTATTCATAAAAAATTTCTGCCTCTCGTCTCGAAAATTATCCAGGTCTAAGGATTCACAAAAAAAGCCCGCCCTGGGAATATACCCAGGACAGGCTGTGTGTGGCTGGAATCGATCAATTTAGTGGTCTGTTCGGGCTGGTTTTTTCTTCGACGCTAGCTTGCCATGCAGCTTTTTCATGTTCTCTGCCTGGAGAGCGATCTGTCGATCGACCTCATCCTGGATTGTCTGGTGGAGTTCGCAGCTCTCGCAGCGATAAACCTGTGAGCAGGCCCTGGCAGAAATCTTTCCACTCATGGTGTATCTGCACTCATGTCTCCCTGACTGTGATGNNCAGAAATCTTTCCACTCATGGTGTATCGGCATTCATTTCTCCCTGACTGAGAGACCAGTCTGTCTAAGTAAGGCTTTATCCTTGGATCGCTACTGAATTTCTCTTTTTTCATCATCGCCACATGAAAGTTACAGATGTTTTGACACTGATAGCCGAGCGTACATCTGCGCTTCTTGATGATACCCGCTTGCATCCAAATACAGGGAGCAACAATCGTATCTTCGATGACCGGTTCTTCGACAGGGGGCGTAGGAACGATTTCAACTTCGAGCGATTGCCTGATTAACGTTTCAAGATAGCTCATCTCAAAAGGTTTTTGTAAGTATTCGATAGCACCCTTGCTCATGGCCTCCTTTTCTGATTCAACCGATGGATAGGCTGTGATGATGATAACTTTTGCTTTTGGATTCGTCGATTTGATGTCATCTAATACCGAAAGCCCGTCGCGGCCCGGTAATCTGAGATCGATTATCATTACGTCGTAATCTTTAAAATTAAGTTTTTCCAATGATTTATCGCCATCATTGGCAGTATCGACCTTATGACCCACATCAGAGAAGTAATCGACCAGCGCATCTCTCATAATCTCTTCGTCTTCGACGACCAACATATTTTCTTTTTTCATGTTAACCTCCATGGTTTATTATTTTCATTTGAATCAAACACCATTTATTAAGGCAAATAGTGTGCCAGGATTGCTATCGACAAGAAAATTATCATTGAAATCACCTTAACTATATAATATTAAACGATTTGTAAAGATGAGCGAGATATTTCGAGAAAGAAGAGGTAGGGATAGAGTGTCTATTATTTGGACACTAGCTGTCTATTTTATTGACAGTCAAATCGTATTTTTTTAGCTTGTTATACAACGTCATCCGACGGATACCAAGGATGTTTGCCGCCTTCGAAATGTTGCCTTTTGTTTCTTCGAGCACATTAAGAATATGATGTTTTGTCACCGCTTCGATTGTTTTTTCTTTTTGGATGGTGGGATGGATAATATCTTGTGGAAGCTCAGCCATCGTGACGGCCTTATCCTTAGAAAGAATGACTCCGTGTTCAATCATGTTTTCTAACTCCCGCACGTTACCGGGCCAGGAGTAATTTAGCATGAATTCAATAACCCCTGGGGAAAATTTGATGACGTCTTTGCCATTTTCTTCCGCATACTTTTTTAAGAAATGCTCAGCCAACGGGAGGACATCCTCCTTCCTGTCTTTAAGCAGGGGGAGGTTAATCGTAACCACTTTTAACCGGTAATACAGATCTTCTCTGAATTGTTCCTCTAAAACCATTGTTCTCAGATCTTTGTTGGTTGCAGTTATGACGCGGACATCAACTGCAATCTCTTCGTTACTCCCGATTCTGGTTATCTTTTTTTCTTCGAGCGCTCTGAGTAGATGGACTTGTGTATTGGCGTTTATTTCGCCGATTTCATCAAGAAATAAAGTGCCTTTATCCGCGGCCTCGAACTTCCCCTTTTTTCTTCCGACAGCACCCGTGAAAGAACCTTTTTCGTGACCGAAGAGTTCGCTTTCTAGGAGACTTTCTGGAAGAGCTGCACAACTTGTAGCGATGAAAGGTTTGTTTTGGCGTTTGCTTTGATGGTGGATTGCCCGGGCGACAACTTCTTTGCCCGTACCTGTTTCCCCGGTTATNNAACTTCCTTTCCTGTACCTGTTTCTCCGGTTATCAAAACCGTGGCATTGGTAGGTGCGACTGTTTTAATGAGTTCGAATATTTTCAACATCTTAGAACTTTTAGCGATGATACCCTCGAACTGGAACATGTCTTTTATCTTCTGCCGCAGCAAAATATTTTCCTCGATCAGATCCTGGTGCTCCACCAATTTTTCTATCAGAAGTTCGATTTTTTCCGGACAGAATGGCTTTTCGACGTAATCAAAAGCACCTTCTCTTATTGCCGTTATCGCTGTTTGAATGGTTGCATGGGCCGTAATAATAACCGTTGAGAGTGAGGGAATTATTTTTTTTGCTTCATTCATCAGTTCAATACCATTAATCCCCGGCATGACCAAATCAGCAAGCATGATATTGAATTTTTTCCTCTTGATTATCTGGAGTGCCTCTTCGCCCGACTCGGCCACATCCACATCATAGCCAACTCCCTCCAGCCAATCGCGGAGTGATTCTCTGACTATATCTTCATCGTCAACGACGAGAATTTCAGTCTTTTTTCTCAATCGTGGCCTCCAGATATATCGAGAATGTTGTCCCAACATTGGGCTCACTCTCTACATCTATCTTGCCTTTATGTTTCCCTATAATACCATGAACCACAGAAAGTCCAAGTCCGACGCCCGTGCCTTTTTCCTTGGTCGTGAAGAAGGGGTTGAAAAGCTTATTCAAATTTTCTTTGGGAATACCGATTCCCGTATCCTTGATACCAATCTTTACGGTGTCTTTCACTGAGTCATCGATTTCTATTCCTTGAGCTACCGAAGTGGTGATTGTTAAGTTACCACCCTCGGGCATGGCCTGGATCGCGTTCAGCATGATGTTGATCAGTACCTGCTGGATTTTATCGAAGTCCGCCATAACGAACGGAAGATCCTTATCTAAATTTTTCTCAAGGTTTATGTTTTCGAGATTGATTTGATTTCCTACCAGAAGCAAAGCTGCATCGATGACCTTATTGATTTCGACGGGTCTCATGCTTGGTTCGGATTGACGCGCGAAGTCGAGAAGATTACGGATAATCCGCGTCGTTCTATCCAGCTCTTTTTCCATCTTTAACAGCTGCCCTTCTGTGGACTCAGATTGGATTTTTCCTTCTTTATATTTTTTTAAGAACAGTTTCACATAGACCATGATGCCAGCTAAGGGATTATTCACTTCGTGAACAACGCTTGCGGCTAGCTGACCCAAGGAAGCAAGTTTTTCTGATTGTATCAATTCTTCCTCAGTCTGCTTACGCTTGGTGATATCCTCTCCTGAACTGAGAGTGCCGATGATGCTTCCGTTTTCGTCTGTCAGGGTCGTATTGTGCCAAGCGATAATCCTTTCCTCACCTGATTTAGTCAAAATCAGATTTTCATAGTCTTCCCTTTCCTCTTCCTCTCCGGTCATCACCTTTTTGAAAGTCTCTTTTCTCTCTTGTCTGAATCTTTCGGGGACGCATGAATTAAACCAATTTTTGCCTACGATTTCTTCTTCCTTATAACCTAGAACATCGCATCCCTTTTTATTGATGAGGGAGACGGTTCCTTTTTCGTTGATGGCGACGATTATCACTCCTGCAATATTGAGGTACTGCTGGGCTTTGTTCCTCTCCTCGCGCAGCTTTCCCCATAATCCTTTGTGTTTTGTTAAATCCCTGAAATTTTCTACAGCTCCGATTATCTCATTATTGCTAGAAAGTAAAGGTGAGGTCGTTATGTTTACAGGGACTTTGTTCCCAGCCTTATTGGTAATCATAATTTCATAATTGTATATCGTCTTTCCAGTCTCCATAGTTTCTTTTACTGGGCATGATTCTTCACAAAGATCACTCTTGAGGATTTGATTACACTCCTTGTTTTGGACCTCCTCTCTTTTAAAACCTGTGATCTCCTCAGCGGAACGATTGAATGAGGTGATCCTGGCATTTTTATCTATGGTGAGGACTCCCCCCTCCACGCTTTCTATGATATTTGCCAGGAATTCTTTTGTGAGTCCACCCTCTTTTGCCAATAGTAAATCTCCTTCAGGTCTTATTATATGAAAACAAATTATTTTTGTATCTTTTTTAAATGCTCCCTGATCATTCTTATCCCAGCAGGAGAATTTATGGGTGTCTCGTTGAGCTGAAGTTTTATTTTTCCTGTGTCTAAACCGTACTCTTTTCCGTTCTTCTTGTGTTTAAAAATGAAGTCTATTTCAGGGTTTCCTATGATTAGGGTGATGATTGTTTGATCGATATCCCCCAAAGGCTGCCTGTCAATATGGCTGTACTGGAAATCGGCTTTAATCCTGGTTCCCTCGCCG
>JABAOC010012363.1_pt1 | contig 11090 bp, 10 predicted proteins | sample 7062161 | NCBI WGS metagenome assembly JABAOC01 (sample SAMN14538625, study PRJNA623070) | marine sediment metagenome | biome: marine biome [ENVO:00000428]; feature: marine pelagic biome [ENVO:01000023]; material: deep marine sediment [ENVO:00002113] | place: India: Gulf of Khambhat ...
CTCTTTGTTAATAATACGCCTGAATATACTTTTTCTTTCCGAACCGTCAAAAGGATATTTCCCAGTCAACAGAATAAACATAACAATACCAATACCCCATACATCAACTCTCTCATCATAACCGATTTTCTTAAGTACTTCAGGTGATGTGTATCGGGGTGTTCCAACCTCCTCATATAACGTCTCATCATTATAGATCGCACACAGACCAAAATCGGTTAGTTTAATATTCATATCTTTGTCAATTAATATATTGTCTAGCTTGATATCTCTATGAATGATATCGCAATCGTGAAGATATTGGATGGCGTCCACCAATTGAAGTAAGATGGAAGTTACGATCTCTCTAGAAGGCAATTTCCTACGAAAGAATTTAGCTAAATCCCTCCCCGGTATATACTCTAAGACTAAATAAACATTCTCATCATCTTCAAACCAACCATACAACTTAATAATATTCGGATGGTCTAAATCCCTCAATATATCGACTTCCATAAGAGTTCTTTCTGCTCTATTCTTACCCTTTCTATATTTCATGGCTTTTTTGAGAGCATACTTTTTACCAGTCTCTTTGTGCCTCACTAAATATACAATAGAATAACCACCCTTACCTAACTCCTCAATAGTTTCAAACTCATCAGGACTATTAAACTTACTCTTTTTGTTATGGCAATCGCAATGTGGATCGTTACAGGTCATTAAATATTTTATATATCGATTTTAATAAATAATCTTTTCGAATAAAAATTTTTCGTATTTATTTTCTTCTTTATTTTCCTTTAATACTATATATTAGGATCAACATATTTTGTTAATTAGAGGGATAATTTTATAAGGAACTACTTATCAAATCTTTGATTATTTTATCTAATTTATCTTATTTCGTTTTATATTTTGTTTATTTTCTTTTTGATTTAAATATATACTATATTAGGAACGACATATTTTGTTAATTAGAGGGATGATTTGATAAGTAGTTACTTATCAAATTCTTGATTATTTTATCTAATTTTCCTTATTTATGATTCTAATTTAGACAAAATAGTTAACCCGTTGTTATTGGTATATCTATGTTCCAATTTCCATTCACGATGATTTTCTAGGAACTCTTCTACTGCTGGCCATAATCCCTTTGTTATTTCTTCAATAGGATATCCAGATTCTTGTGATTGTTTAACTGCATCCCAACCATTCCTTATAGTTTCACCTACAATCCCATCAACAGTAGTATCGTGAAGTATGATATATTTATTAACTTTTGAATGATGTGTTTCTAACTCACGTTTAAGATGCCCGTAAATATGCCAAGTATCAATGAACAACAAATCAGTCTGTTCAATAGACACTTTAATATCATTACCCATGATAAAATAAAAATCTATACCAAGATCATTACATATTGTTTTGACTTGCTCAATACCGGAAGCATAGTTAAGATCAATAGAAACCAATCGTTTGTTTTCATTATTAGATTGAGATAACCCATGTAATAATGACCATGTAGAAACCACACTTCTCATTCCACATTCTGTTACGGTGGTGCAGTTTTCAGCATATTTTGATAATGTTGGTAGATGTTCATTGATGTCTGATGGTGTGCTACATAACCGATTGTAATTACTACTTATGGTCTCCATTTAACTATAATTAGATACTATTTAAAGCATTGGTCATCTATTACAAAACAAATGCAAACTATTATAGTTACCGGGGGAAGTGGTTTAGTTGGGAAAGCACTCCAATCTCTCAGAAATGATAAATATCAATGGGTTTTCTTATCATCGAAAGATGGCAATCTTGAAGATTTTACTCAAGCCGATGAAATTTTTGTTAAATACCGACCAAACATAGTTATTCATTTGGCTGCTAATGTAGGGGGTCTGTTCAAGAATTTAGAATCTAATTTTGAAATGTTCGTCAGTAATATGAAGATGAATATGAATATTATTCAGTTATGTAATAAATATAAGGTATCAAAACTTATTAGTTGTTTATCCACTTGTGTTTTTCCGGATGGCATTGAATTACCCATGAAAGAATCTGATCTACACCAAGGTCCACCACACAATTCTAACCGAGGTTATGCGTATGCCAAAAGAATGATACAGGTCATGACAGATTGTCTATCTCACACTAATACTACTTATATCAATATAATACCTACCAATATATATGGTCCTCACGATAATTTTAATATTCACGAATCCCATGTTATTCCAGGAATCATTCATAAGCTGTTCATTGTTAAACAGAATAATAAGACATTAACACTTAGAGGAACTGGAACCCCATTGCGTCAGTTTATTTATTCTGATGATCTAGCCATAATAATTATTAACCTATTAAATTATGATAAAAATCTTGATCTTATTATATCCCCAGATAGGGACGATGAAATATCCATCAAAGATTTGGCACTTATGATCGGGAAAATCATGAAATGTGATAATATCGCATTTGAGGATAATTCAGAGTTTGACGGACAGATGAGAAAAACAGCCTCAAATAAAAAATTAAGACATATATTTCCTAATTTCGTTTTCACTCCCATCGGTGAAGGCTTGAGAAAGACCATAGATTGGTTCATATCCAATTATGATTCACTTAGAAAATAACAGAAAATTAGTTACAATCATGATCTATCATGATTTTGACCAACTCTTCAAACTTAACTGTTGGTTGCCAGTTTAATAGATTTTTAGCTTTTGTCGAATCGCCGAGTAATTCATCGACCTCGGCTGGTCGAAAATATTTAGGATCAACTCTAACTAATATTTTCCCAGTATCCTTATCAATACCAATCTCATTGACACCTTCTCCCTGCCATTCTATATTTATATTGACATGTCTAAAAGCTAACTCTGTAAATTCTCTGACAGAATGGAACTCACCTGTAGCCAAAACAAAATCCTCTGGGTTGTCATGTTCTAACATTTTTCTCATACATCGACAGTAATCTGGTGCATAACCCCAATCTCGTTTGGCATCCAAGTTTCCTAGCTTGATATGATCTTGCTTTCCATCCAAAATATTGGATATACCCACTGTTATCTTTCTAGTAACAAAAGTTTTACCTCGTCTTTCACTTTCATGATTGAATAATATTCCATTACAACAGAACATATTATAGGACTCTCTATAATTCTTAATAATCCAATAACCATATAATTTAGCAACACCATATGGCGAACGAGGGTAAAACGGTGTTAATTCGTTTTGAGGAACTGTTTGTACCTTTCCATACATTTCACTAGTAGAGGCTTGATATATTCTGGCTATTTTCTCTAAACCAGTAGCTCTCACGGCTTCCAGGATATTCAAAGTTCCAATAGCATCAACTTGAGCTGTGTATAACGGCACTTCAAAACTAACTTTAACGTGTGATTGTGCTGCCAAGTTATATATTTGAATGATCTCATAATTTAGGGATTTAATTTCTTCTAAAATATGGACAATACAGGCAAAATCTGTAATATCACCGTGTTTTAATTTGAGATTGGGATGATCCATCAAGTGATCGATATTATCAGTGTTAAAGACGCTGCTTCTTCTAATAATACCATAGACGATAAAATTATCATCCAACAGGTGTTCAGCTAGGTACGACCCATCTTGTCCAGTAATACCAGTTATAAAAGCCACTGCATTCATTTTTAGTATTATAAATCTAAGGCTATAAGATTTATAATAAAATGAAGAATCTTATTCAGGGTGAACAGATTCAAAATCTAGCTGATATGTATGTTGGGTTTCAACATAACTTCGACTGTAATCCATACATCAAAACTCAGACTTCCAAACATTTGTTAATAAATAACATCAACCGGAATATAGATAACCCACAAGTTATATTCTTCTATCCACACAATATTCAACACTTACCGATATTAATAACCTATTTTTTGAACAGATTCGTCTTAATCATGCATAACAGTGATCAAAATATTACAAACGATTATGTGGATCTATTAACAAACCCTAAAATAATTAAAGTTTTTGCTCAAAATGTATGTGTAGATAATGATAATATTATTCCTTTACCAATAGGGATCGCCAACACCATGTGGCCTCATGGTAATATATCGTGCTTTGATAATATTGAAACTATCAAAACAAAGAAGATATTCTTTGGGTTTTCTATTAATACCAATTTTAATGCAAGATCAAACTGTCATAACTCATTAAAAAATAAATTAGAATTCGATAGTAAGTCTCGTCCGTTTAAAGAATATCTGATAGAATTGGCTAAACACAAATTCTGTATATGTCCAGTAGGGAATGGTATGGATACACATCGCTTATGGGAATGTTTTTATCTCAAAATAGTTCCCATAGTTTTAGATATTCCCTTCTATCGAATTCTACTAAAAAATTATAATTTGCCACTCCTGATTGTCGATAAATGGGAAAATATCAGCGATTTAGATGGCGCAGAGTATGAAACGTATGATTTTTCCAATATACCTTATATCTCAGATATAAAAGATTTGATATCATCTGCCGTCCATGGACATTCACTAGCATATAAATGACAATCTGACGAATTATATTGTTTATATAGTTTCATAAAATTAGTCATATTATAACAGTGGTGGAAATAATCCAAACGTTTGAAATTGGTCGTATTATCACCTAAATATATTAAATTATTACCTTTCTTCTGCCATTCAGTGACATATTGGTACAAAATCTCCTGATCAGAATACCATCCTTTACCTCCATGAATTCCATCATAATGATTTCTATAATTTTTCTGAAGAAACTTAACAATATCATCGAGGTTATGAATGTTGAAAATATCCCTCCATACTTCTGGATAAGCAGCATTGTAACAAATAGCTATCTGATTGTGAGCTACCACATGTTTGGGTCGGTATGATATAAAGGTATTTTTGTTATATGAAGATATATGATGACTGAAATATTTGCCGTCTCCTGGTAAAATATCCATGTCTGATATAACTACAGCTCCAGTATTATCCAATAAAGACGGGTATAAAATTCTAATAGTTTGAGCTACAAATGCCGTATCCAGTCCCTCTATAGGATCAATATATATTATATAATTCTTATATTCGTCCAATTCTTCATTTTCATGACCGATGTATAAAATTACTGGTTTAATATCGGGGTATAACTTTTTCCATACCTTTATATACAACGGAATAAAACGTGTATATTTAGGATTATCATTGACGGCTGTCAAAGCATACGATATTTTAAATTTATTGTATATAGAGTTATATAACATATCAAATATATTCTTATCGTGTTGTCTGTCACTGTTATCTTTAATTCGGTAATGATAATGATTATCATGTAGCATTTTATCGATATCGGATGGTGATATATTTTCATTGTTTGAGGTGTAATCATATCTTAGCCCAGCTGTGATAGTAATATTATATTTCTGAAGAAATTGTCCTACACTAACATCGTCATTGATTGTCATGTTAAACTCTTCTTTATTGCTCACCATTAAAGATATTATATCTCTGGATATTATCATACCGGATCCCGACGGAAATACACATCCATGATGCCCTATTATGGCTTGGATTAATTTCTGTCTGGGTAATGTATCATATAAATTTATCAGAGAATATAAATTCCAAAAAGAGCTAATATTGGTTCTGATGATGTAGTCAAATGAAAAATTATTCAAACAAAACTCCATAGATTTTAACGTTTTAATAATAATTCCAGGATAAAGCGATTCTACACCAAGAACTTTAATAGTATCACCGTCGATAAGAATGTTAGATATATCATTATCCATCATAATAAAGAAGGATTTTATATCAGGTATAATGTTCATATATTTCCTAATAATATTTCTATTATGATCATAGAGATGGTTAGTGTCACTATCTATGATCAAAAATATGTATTTGTAATGTGACATTTAGATTATCTAAAGTTCTTTTATAGATATATAAAAGAACTTGGTTTATACAAAAACCAGATTATATAAAATGGTAAAAGTATTTTCTTTCAGTATATTCGGTACTAACAAAAAATATACTTTGGGACTTGTGAAAAATCTCGAGATAATCAATTCAGTATATCCTGATTTTGAAATATGGATATATGGTGGTACCGATGTACCAGAAGAATATATAACTAAATATAAGTCATTTGCCAACGTTAAATATATAGAAACGGGTAAAATAGGTAATATATTGACATTTTCTAGATTTTTTCCGATAGATGATAGTAATGTAGATATATGTTTCATCCGAGATGCAGATAGTCGTATAAATGATAGAGATCAGTGGTGTATTAAAAAATTCATTGACAGTGATAAGCAGTTTCAAATTATTAGAGATCACAGATACCATGGAATGAGAATAATGGCCGGTATGTGGGCTATCAAAAGGGGATCTTTAAAAATTAGTATATATGATGAATATACTAAATGGATAACGAAAAATGAACACATGATTAACACTTATGGCGTTGACCAATTATTTTTAAGAGATGTGATCTATCCTATGATAAAGGACAATTGTCTGATACACAGCAATATCGATTTTTTTAAAGATGAAATACTAACCCCTATCGAACACCCATTGAATAATGAATTAACAAATTTTATAGGTAATGTAGTAAATTTCAAATCTAACGATGGTTTGGAAAATGAATACTTCGAATTTAAGTATTTATCTTAATGAGAAGACTTAATGAGCAGCCTTGATTTTCAAAATACTGACAGCTATATATTCATTAATCAAAGGACAAGCAGATATTTGATATCTTTGATCTCTTATATTATTACTAACTACAATATCAGTGAATATGTATGATAAGAAGGGTCTATAAGATTCAGTAATCCAATTATCACAGTACCAATTTTTAATCTCTGGATAGAAGAAATAACCAAATATTTCGTAATGTTTTCTACTTACAAAAGAATTTTCTATTACGTAAGGCATTCCTCTCGAAACTCTTTGATGATAATTTATCGGTTCGCAGGGACCAACAACACCAATATTATTGTTTGATTGCAATTTATTTATAAATTTTTCAGCCCAACCAGAAGTTTTCAGTTCCACGTCATCACCGATTTGAAAGAAATAATCATTTCCCTCTTTATAAGCACGATCAAAAAGAATATTCCATGCTTTGGCTGGAGCATTTTGACATCCGGTCAATGTATATACTTTACAATTTTCATATAACGATTTTAGTTTATCGCAGTTTCTAATATAAAATTCATCATCATCATCGTAACCTATGTAAAAATTAAATGCGTATTTATCATCGATAGTTTTGATAAAATTAGGTAAGAAACTTGTAACCAAAGGACTGTCGTTGAATTCAATAAATTTTTGGCCCCGGCTACATACCGGTATCATGATAGCTATTTTAATCATTTATAGGACAAAATATATATTTATATTTTGTATCATATTATTTGAGGATGATGTCAGACTCTATCTCGGAACCATATTCTAACATATTTTTCACCACATCAATATCAACTTTGACTAAATAGGCCTTTCTATCCTGATATCCCATACCTATACACAAATATTTGCCAGTAGGATCGTATGATAGTCCTATTACAAATTCGATAGTTTTATCTTTCAAAAAGAAGGGTTGTGATATTTTGCTGATCTGAAATTGTTTGTTCATATATAAAAATCTGTGGATGTATTTGCGTATCTTTCCTTCGAAAAATACTTCGTGAACAACAAATAAATAACCGTCATCGAAACTCAACCCTGGCGAACCACCTCTGTATAAACTCATGTTATACTTTTGATTTCTCCTAGATATAATTTCACAATCACCGGTCTCTAAATCGGGTTTAATAATAACAAATGGGTCACACATATATAATATATGTATCTCATTATTATGAACAAAAGGCATCCAATTTTTCTGATTAACACTGTGATCATAGTTAAGAACTATTACCTTCTCCATCTGATAATTCTCATCCAGTGGTATCAGAACTTGTTGGCAAATATTGTTAGATGAAGTTTTGCGAGACATACCAAAACCGTACAATTTACCGTTTAACTCAATAACTCTGATATCTTCAAATCCTACAACCATCGAATCGTAATACTTTGTTGTATCATTCTCAGGATAAGTTATAAATTTTTGCATATCATTTCTCATAATAGGACTATCATATGATAATTCCTTTGTATCACTTTCAGATAAGGAAACAACATAAGTGGTAGTATCAACATTACCAAAAGGATAGCTATATTCACCGTTGTTTACGTGAGTAATATAATTAACAGATCTAACAAATAGCTCAGTCTCACCATTTTGCCTGTTGATCAGGCAGGGATTACATAACAACCATTGAGGTTTAGTGGGTATTTTAATTCGTTGGAACACTGTTTCACCATAATCACTCAAAGGTTTCAAATAAAACATTCTATTACGTTCAACACCGTGTTTTCTCCAATAGTTAAGATCATTCAACCTATTTCTATTAGGAACCCAGCCAGCTAATATCTTTTCGCAAGCCAGCAGTCCTAAATCATGTAGTCCCAAATAATAAGAAATTATAGTTAATTCATATATGAAATTCCATGTGTAACAATTAATATCAAGATATTTTTCATTAATCACTGATAGAGATAGACCGATCTTAACAAAATCTAAAGCTAACCTATGCTTTTTGTTGGTTCTGTAATAACTAACAATAGAGTTAATTGGCTCTGCTCTGCCGCTATCATTATAAGATTCTAGATAATTATTAAGAGCATCCGACCATTTATTATCATGTTCGTAACACTTAGCTAACATATATCTGGCATACCATTTATCATCTTTATCAGCTTTATCAATAGATCTTTCGAACCATTCTTTAGCTTCAGACCATTGATTATTTTTGATATAAGCTTGAGCTAAGTCGAGCATATCTTTTGGATCATTCGACGTTTTCACATCTTCGATAAGTCGTTCCATATTATTTATATTTTTAACATGGGCTGAGCAGTTATTCAATAGTGATCTAACTCGATTAAGATCAAATTCAGGAATCATACCTCTCTTAAGCAACTTGGACCAAATATTAGCAGCCTCTTCCATTTTACCCAAATTCATAGCAGCCATAGCCAATTCGTCCTTGATTTTGTAATCATAGACATTCTTACTGATGAATAATATCTGGTTGGCAGGAAAAGGTATGGTTGAACCAATTTTAGCATAACTGTATGCTCTTTCATTATTACCAATGCATCTGAGATACCGAGCTACCTCATATAATGGCTCAGCTCTGGATGACAAGCATTTCCAAGCTGTTAAATAAGCACCTTCTACTTCTTTAGGCGTTTTCTTAGTATATTCAGCGATTAATGCTAGTCTGAAGTAAGAGTAATAGATTTCTTCGATAAAATGACCAGCTTTAGCTATTCTCTCTTTGTACCATTTAGTAGCTTTATCATATTGCTGAGTATCAAAATAACTTTGGGCTAAATAGAACATATATCTCTCGTTATTAGGTTCATCGATTAACCCTTGGGTCAGTAACCTAATATCACGTTCGAACTTATCAGCTTTGGCACCCCCGTCACCGATATCGTTAATAACCAACATATCAGTATTCTCTTTGGTATGAGGACCTTTACAACTGTAATACTCATGAGTAACTCCTACACAAAACCATTTCTTTTTGAGAGACATGATTCGGATATTATAGTAGTAGAGAGATGGGGTCTGTTGAGGTATAGAGTAACAATCTTTGGTAAGTTTAGTTTTATCGAAATGAGATTTAATTTCCAAAATCATATCAGCATCAATACACAGAGCGTAATCTGCACCTGATTTTTTGGCTGCTATTAAAGATAAACTACGATTATGACCGAAGTTCTTCCATTCATGNNGTTTTGAAGAAATTTTCCACTATTTCTACTGTATTATCTGTCGAACCAGTGTCACAAATAGCCATAAAATCACATGCCGGTGCGGCGGCCGTCAAGCAACGTTCGATGATCTTAGACTCATTCTTAATGATCATGGTCAGACATATCGTAGGTGTTTTTGACATTTTAAATATATAATTTAACTTTATATATTTACTTTATTAAATCAGAGCTCGCAGACACCACCAACACACGCTACCTCTTTCTTAACATCGGTAGCATCTTCTAGTTCGTAATAGATAAGTTTAGAAAAGTCAATATTACTAACCTTAGACTTAAACTCTTCATATTGTTCTTCACTGATCTTTTCATAAGGCGCCAACTGGTAAACATGTTCTGAATACGGTAGAAAGCTCAAGCCAGTGATGAACTCCCAGTTATCCCAGATCCATTGTCCAACAGTTAACCACTCATCAGGTTTAACATAAATAGTCACACTAGGATTATGTTCAGTGTAATTGACCTTGATCTTCTTCCAATACTCTAACTGCTCTAACGCCGTCATATCACTAGCACAAACACAGCCGTCGGGTGACTTTACCGGGAACTCAAGAACAAAGGTGTTGGCTGTAGCTTCGCTTTGGCCTACCTCCGGATGACAGGGATATCCTTGATCCTTAACTAGCTTTAGCAATGGATCGGTAGCAGAGATACGAATCCTCCGAATATAATATCTAGAGAACCTGGCATGAATACCACTAGCACTGTTAGTCATTTGGGAGACAGTACCTGATGGTTTGATAGATGTAACTGCAGTCGATTGGTTGATACCGAAACGATCAGCATACTCTTGATTGATGGTGACACAGTATTGTCTTAACTGTTTTAGAGCATACTCGTCTCTTACCGCCTCACAATCCCACTGCCCGGTCAAACTAACTCCCAGCAGCCTCTCAAACTCTTGATTGATCTTCCACTTAGGTGAAATATAATTGTAGTTGGTAAGAGATGATTGGTAGGTTCCAATAATAGTGGCGATCCTGATCTTCCTCATAAGTGACATAAGATTATCTGATGAACGACAAATTACTTCAGACAGATTACAGAACTGCATGGGTTTGAGTAAGACCTCACCACAAGGATTACAGCCCATATAGTCAGTGTTTCCGATTTTATCCAACCGTCTTTCGGGAATGACTTTCTCCAAATCCCCCCTATTAAAGATACCTCGCTCCCCTGTGCCCGATTCGGCTAGAGCCA
>JABAOC010007550.1_pt3 | contig 11077 bp, 10 predicted proteins | sample 7062161 | NCBI WGS metagenome assembly JABAOC01 (sample SAMN14538625, study PRJNA623070) | marine sediment metagenome | biome: marine biome [ENVO:00000428]; feature: marine pelagic biome [ENVO:01000023]; material: deep marine sediment [ENVO:00002113] | place: India: Gulf of Khambhat ...
CAACCATGTCCACAGCATCCTTGTTATAAAAGACAACAAGCTCGTCTTCGAAGAGTATTTCAGCGGAGAAGATCTGGATCTAACCAATAACCAACTAAATTTTGTACATAAAGATTTTGATCATAATACTCTGCATTGTCAGGCTTCCGCATCTAAAAGCATCACATCTATCCTCCTCGGAATCACTATCGATCAAGGTTTAGTACAGGGTGTTCAACAAAACATGTTCTCCTTTTTTCCTGAGCATTCAGATCTGAATGATACTGAAAAAGGAAAAATAACTCTTGAACACATGCTTACAATGTCCTCAGGAATTCCATGGGATGAATCATATCCTTACACCGATCCCAGAAACGATTTAAATCAGATGTTCTACAGTGCCGATCCAATCAAATTTGTGCTTGAAAAGTCAGTTGTTGCCCCACCAGGTTCACTGTTTACCTACAACAGCGGAACCACAAATCTTCTCGGCGATGTCGTAAGAAGAAGCACTGGGTTAACTCTCGTAGACTTTGCGGAACAATATCTTTTCACGCCGCTAGGTATAAACTCCTTCAACTGGATTGGATTTCCAAATGCTCCGCATATTGCCATTGCGTCTTCCACCCTCTATTTGCGACCGAGAGATATGGCAAAGATCGGGCAGTTGTATTTGCAGAAAGGCGTCTGGAATGGGAATCGTATAGTCTCCGAAAACTGGGTAACAGAATCTACCCATGAATCCATCCAGGTTCCTCCTTCCAAGAACCCGATACCTGGATTCATCGAAAGTTATGGCTATCAATGGTGGCAAGGCACGTTTTCAAACGGAAACACTGAGACATACTTTGCCGCAGGTTGGGGAGGCCAGTTTATCTACGTTATACCCGAGATCAATATGGTTATTGTTGTTACCGCCGGAGATTTCGAGGGCCAAGGGTATCAAGGATTCTACAATTTGATAAACGATTACATTCTGGCTGCCGCATACTCTGGAAGTAGCTAACCCTCCAGAATGCGCGCGCATCATCAGGAGATTCAGATTATTGCCTATCGTATTCTTCAACGTCTTCATTCATCACAACTAATTCAATGCCTGCCAACTCGAATAGCTGTATTGTATCTTTGTCAGCGTGATAGTGCTTTTCACAAACCACACGCTTGATACCAGAATTTATTATCATCATTGCACACCTCCGACATGGAGTCATTTTACAAAAAAGTGTGGCACCATCAAGAGCTATGCCAAATTTCGCAGCCTGAATGATTGCATTCTGCTCTGCATGAAGAGTGCGTACACAGTGCTGTGAAACATTACCACTATCATCAAAGACTTTTCTCATATCATGCCCCACCTCATCACAGTGCGGCAACCCGATAGGCGACCCAACATAGCCAGTTGTCATAATACGCTTGTCTTTAACAATTACACACCCAGTCTTTCCTCGATCACAAGTGCCACGCTTAGAAACAGCTTCACATAAATCCAAAAAATATCTGTCCCAATTAGGTCTTGCCATGATTACCACTCTTCAACTCTTGACTATAAGGATTCTTAATCTTTAATAACTTAGCATGCGCGCATGCATGCATGATTTCTCCTCAATTCATAAATTCAACTAGAAATGTGATACGTAGTGGAAAAGGAAGTGGAAGGCATGAGAAGTCTTTGAGTAAGGTTCTTGATGAAGTATCTGACGAGCTATGTGATCTGACAGACCTTGTCACCGACAAATATGTTAGGCGAAGGATGTTCGCCCTTTCGTCTAAACTTGACTACCATGCTGGAAAGTTGGTGAAGAGAAGATGATTGACTTCCATGAGATGTCATGCATGCGATTTCGGTTTGCGCACTAGATAAGAGATTCTTTGTTATCGTTATATGATTTTGGAAGTTTTTCTCGTCGAACTTTAAACAGCTCTAGAAGAAATCTGCATAAATTTTAAAATACAGTAGTTATATATACGTTGGAATCGTAGGTGAAATAGTTGAGTTGGCAACAGGCTCTTATACTAAACCCAGGAGAGCACGTTCTCCACTCATGGAAAGGAGATTGTGAACGCAGGAAGAAACAGTTAGTCGAAAAAAGAGGTTTAATAAGGAAAAAATACGAGGAAAAAGAAGCCAAACAGCTAACTTCTGGTGTCTTAGCTCTCACAAACCAGAGGTTAATATGGATGGAGAGAAAAGGAATGCTTTCAAAAACTTACCGTGCCTCGTTCGAAATAAACCTTAGAGAACTTATGGGGATTACGTCGGGAGGAGCAGTTAGGAAATGGGTGTCAATAACAGATAGAGATGGAGAGTATGTATTTCACCTTGCCAAAGTGGGGAAAAAAGAGATAGAGCCTTTTAGAGATATGATTATGAGGCAGGTAGAGAAACTAAGAGAAGTTGACGTTGCTCCTGCAGTTCCGACTATTCAAAAAGAAGTAGTAACCAGAGAAGTCGTCATGGTGCCCTGCAAATACTGCGGCGGTCTGATGCCTCAAACGTCAATTTTCTGTCCAAACTGCGCGGCAAAGAGGACATGATATGAAAGATGCATGCATGCGCGGTTGAATGAGAGAAGACATGATGACTGCAAAAGGTAGATTGAAGAAAGCCAAAACTTCCTTAGATAAGTTACATTTCCTGATACTGAAGAATAGAAGTGGAGAATCCGTAAACTCTTAAGAGATTCATTTTGAGTTAGAGAACTTCCTAACGGCAATGAGAAGTGCTCCAGACCATCTTTTGGAGGAGTATAACAAGAAGTATTCATTAGGTATCCCACTAACTAGTGAGCTCTATCCTCGCACATTTGAAAGAAAAGCAGAAACACTTGGTAACAAAAATGCCTTAATTTTTCTAGATTGGTATAAAAAAGAAATGACGACCTTAAAGAATGATCCGACGTGCGCATTTCTTATGCGCCAAAGAGTCATCTCCATTCATAGGCAGGCAATAAAACCCGTTGCAAGAAGAACCATAACTTATAGCATTGATGCTGTTATTGGAGAAGCTACACCAAATCAATCTGAAAGTTTGAAAGAACGCCCAAGTCAACGTCAAACTTTAGGGTGGTTTTTCACCAATAACGACAGACAAGACATCTTGACAATGTGCAGTCATTATTACAAAGAAATGGAAACTTTCGTCGGAAAAGCCAAAGGAAACTTCCCATAATGCATGCATGCTTTACGTTGCGACATCAAGTTACACCGCCATAACAATTGCTTATTCATAATTTCTTTAAACCTTTTCTTTCATTCTCTCCTGATAACCTTTCTTACGAACCTATCAGCCTCTCGTTCTTCTTTTCTCTCAGACATCTCTAAACCGTACGACTCGACTAAATGATGATACAGCTCATGTAAGACGTTCTCTTTGTTGAACCCGTCTCTTGTAAAACACGCTATACCTTCGAAGTAGCATGCATGACTAAAATTTAATCCACACACAGAAGGACCATCTGGATTGAAAACAGCTTAGTTCTTGATCAACCGCGCGCGAATCATTGCTTTTTGGTGAGCAAAACTAAGATTGCTTTTTGCGTGTGTAACCTATTCTCGGCTTGATCGTATACGACTGAGTGGGGGCCATCTATGACCGCGTCAGTGATTTCTAATCCTCGGTAGGCTGGTTGACAATGCATGATTATTACGTCTGACTTTGCTCGTTCAACAAGTTTCGTGTTGACCTGATACGGTGGAAACATCACCATTCGTTCTCTCGTCGCCTCGGGGCCAGCTTGGAAACTGTATTGGTAGTAAGCGTAAATAACGTCTGCATCCTCGACGGCCTTTTGGGGATCGTGTTCTATCTCAATTTTTGTCTCTGTTTCTTTCGCATCTTCTAAAGCCCATTTCCAAGGCTTTCCACTTGGCATGAACTTGTTCATTTCAGGGCAGCTTGCTGTCACGTCTATTCCCATCTTGGCACAGCCTATCATCAAGGAGTTTGCTACATTCGCTCCGTCTTGTTGTGCTCCCAAATCTCCCACGATAGCCAGTTTTAGGCCCTGGAATTTTCCTTTCTTCTCCAATATAGTGAATAGATCTGTCAGCCCTTGGCATGGGTGAAAACTAGGCGTCATGGCATCTATAACGGGAACATCAGAATACTCAATTAGAGCTTCCAGTGTTTCGTCCTTGTATGCTCTACATGTTATGACATCGACGTATCTGCTCAGCACCTTAGCTTTATCCTTGATACTTTCTATCGCTCCAAGCCATGTCTCGGAGATGAACCCTGCAAGTTCCCTGAACTTCTCGGGAAACACTTCTTTAGGTGGACATTTTATGAAGATTGCGTGACCACCAAGCTGAGTCATTGCTGCTTCAAATGAATTTCTAGTTCTAAGCGATGGCAATTCAAAAAGCATTGCAAGATTTTTGCCTTCAAGAGCATGAGCGTATTCTACAGGTTTTTGCTTAGTATCCCTAGCTGTTTCCAAAATCGTTTTTATGTCATCTCTGGATAGAAAATGAAGAGAGCGTAGATGTTTAAACATCTTTTTACACTTCCTCTCCTTTAAGTAAATAGCTTAAGCTTTTAGACGTTGTCATTTACCCCATGCCGTTGATGACTCACTTGTAGACGCAAAATTTAAGTAAACTGATGTTGGATGCCAAGAACACTAAGGTGTTGGTTCTGAAATGAAGAGCAAGATTACGATGGTTTCAGAGTTCGCTCCTCAACAAGCCGTGTGGCTACAATGGCCGACCCCAGGGATAGGCGATGAAGGAGTCGATGAACGCGATTTTGTCCCCGCTTTTGTGGAAATTGAGCGAGAATGCCGCACAGAAGGTGAAGTTCACAATATTGTTCTGAACAACAACGCTGAAAGAATGGCGAAGCAAAAACTTATCGATGGAGGAGTGCCTCTCGACAATATTTTCTTTCACACAATGCCCTATGATTCATGCTGGATGCGTGACAACGGACCCATCTTCATCAGGAAGAATGGCCGAGAGCACATCTTAGGCTTCGGTTTCAACGCGTGGGGCTATCCTCCTTGGGGCCCTTATGACAAAGATGACAAAGTTCCTGAGCGGATAGCGAAACTGCTTGGCATAGGCTATACCCAAGTGCAATATGTTGATTACAAGGACGACAACAAAACCAAAAACTTGATCTATGAAGGTGGAGCGTTTGAGGCTAGCGGCGAAGGAACGATTGTAGGTTCATGGGCGATATGTCAACATAGAAATCCTCATTTGACTAAAGAACAGGCGACGCATATTTTTGCAAAACTCACCGGTGCACATACGATCATTTGGATAGATTCAGTTTGGCCGGAGACTACTCCAGAAAAGGCAGACAATCATACCGATGGATATATGAAATTCTACGCCAAAGGCAAGGTTTGTGTTCTTGGATCCGAAGCGAAAGGACCAGGCAATGAAGCAACTGTAAAACTTGAACACGCAGGATGGGACGTCTACAGACTCCCTTCAGGATTCAGATGGTCATTTGTAAACTGTCTAGTTTTCAACCGGAAAGTAATTGCCGGCTACGTGGACACTCCTATGACTCCCCTCGAAAAAGACACGATGGAAGAGCTTTACCCAAGCAAAACAATCACCGCCATGGAAATTGGTCCAATGGCCCAAGCAGGCGGCGGGGTTCACTGCGTTACCCAGCAACAACCTAGGTAACACCCGCGGGCGCACTTGCAGTTCCCGCAATAGGGGCATCTATCTAAGTCCTCAATCCTCTCTGTTCGAGAACCTCAAAAGAGGTATCAGGAAAATTTTAGTTCTCGGTGAACTACTTGCAGTTGTCAATTGATAGTTTCGCCTGAGTCGTTCCGATCGGTCTTTCCAGTTTGAAAGATGCTGTAATATGTATTTTGTATACAGAAAGCTTATGGTTGTCGCAAGAGTGGAAGTAAGGTAGCGACCGAAAACACTATTTAAGGTGCAAGTATTGAAGCGCACGCCCAGACACAGAGTGAAATGGGAGTTCTCCTCTGTGGAAAGAGTTCCTACCGGCGTTAAAGGTCTAGACAAAATGTTGGAAGGAGGGCTTCCCTCTGGCACCTGCATCCTCGTTCTGGGAGGACCCGGCGCAGGGAAAACAATTTTTGGAATTCAGTATCTGTACATGGGTGCTGTAGAATACAACGAAGTAGGTTTGTATGTGTCTTTTGACGAAAGTCCAGTTTCTCTTAGAAAAAACATGGAATGCTTCGGTTGGAATCTCAAGAGGCTAGAAACAGAAGCAAAATTCTTTTTCCTTGATTTGTCTCCAATTCGAGCTTTTCCCAAGGAAATTGAAGAGAGTTTTGTCAAAATGAATCTTCTAGAAACGATAAAGAAGAAAGTTCAAGAAATTCAACCAAGGCGTATTGTGATTGACTCACTTGCCACCCTGGTAGTTCAGTTCCCCAATGTTGTCGAAAGGCGGAGCACTGTGATAAATTTGTTCCAAACTGTAATGGATGTGGGCGCTACTGGATTAATGCTAAATGAATTACCGACAACGTACTATCCAGGGAGAGAATTACAGGTTGAGGAATTTTTGGCACATGGAGTAATCATTTTTCGCTCACTCGAAGAAAGGTTGCGGATATTCAAGGCAATTCAAATTGAAAAAATGCGTGGGGTCAGTCATGACTCTCAACTTCGACCCTATACCATAGACAACAACGGTCTCAAAGTGTTTTCAAAAGAGAACATTTTCGTGCCTGCAACAACCATCCCTATTCGTACTACGAAATAAAAATTATCCTGTATCTATACTAGGAGTTCATAATTCTTTAGTGTCCTCAGACCAAGAGTCCGGATGTTCCAAAGCACGTGGGCTGCATGAGTGCATCACCCATGATAGCCTTCCAAGGATACACCAGGAAGAGAGTGGACTATGAATAGACAAACCAAAACCTCCTTGCTGCTAGTGATGCTGTTAATCATTTTCGGTATACAACTGTTGCTCTCGTATGTGCACGCTCTACCAGTATTAGAAAAGTATGATTATGGTGACAACAATACAAGCGATGTCGATGCTAGCGATGATAAAGGGGCACATTCAAACTTTACTGGGCAACAATATGGTCCCGATGGAATGTATGACACCTTGACCGAAGTCGATTCTGGAGGCAACGTGACTCTAGATTTGTATGTAGACATTTTCGACAACACACGAACCGGGTGGACCACGCATGGAACAGTCCCATATCTGCATTCACAGAACTATCCTACTGACTACATCTGGCTGGGGCTAGACCGAACAGAAAGCATAGGAGATTTCGCTTTTCAAAATAGCTCCAAATCATTAGGAACCATAAATTCGGTGATCTTAAGGGTGTACGCTTGGAAAGAAGATTCACGGGATAGGTTGTGGATTTACCTGTGGGACACAAGTTTTTGGGGTAGCGCTTATAACATTACCCGAGTCTCTGCTGAATGGACAGAATTTGATGTAACTGCAAGGCTTGACACTTGGGCCAAAATCGATGGAGCCCAAATTTATCTTAACGGAGATACTACACAAGCTGAGAACTATCGGCTTTTTGCAGATTGTATGATGCTTCGGATTAATTATTCCATAGTGAATTATGATTTGGATTTGGAAGTTCAATGGACCAATGCAACTTATGATATGTCTCATGAGGAACTCTGCATATTCGCGGGAACAATGGCTTCAGAAAATTTCAAGGTGGACGTGTGGAATGGGTCGGCCTGGCAAACTCTCTTCTCCAATCTCTCGAGTGGCTGGAACAATATTTCAGTCACCAACTATCTAGATAGCCCTACTTTCACAATCAGATTTAAAGGAGAAACAGAAACAGGAGATTCCCTGCAGGACAGTTGGCAAATAGACTCCACTTTATTACATACTTGGACGGAAGTGCGGGAGCGCCATGATGTGAGCATAGTCAGTCTTACACTTTCCGCCACCGAGGTTGACATCGGTCAACGAGTCAACATTACGGTAATCGTAAAGAATGAAGGAAACNNCGACCTAGTTTCAAACACAAACCGAACACTGGTCTTCCTTTGGGACACAACAGGCGTCACGCCTGACATCAGTTACACGATAAAAGCACAGGCTGACGTGCTCTTGGAAGAAACGGACATAGATGACAACGCATACACAGGTGACGTTGTACTCGTTAAAAGCCAAGTTGTCTCAGCACCGTTGGACTGGAGCCAAATCTTGTCATATGCTCTTCCGATACTCCTTGGGTTTTTGTCTTTGTTAGGCGTCGGGATTGTATGGAAAAAACGCGGAACAGGTCCTACACAACTAGATTTTGAATACTTCAATGAAATGACTGCTGGGGGCATCCCTGACGGTTATTCAGTGATGATCATCGGTGGCGAAAGCTCAGGCAAAAGCATTTTATGTCAACAACTAGTCCACACCTATCTCAGCAAAGCAAAGCCATGCATTTACGTTACCTACGATTGTTTCCCAGATGAAATACGGAAAAACATGAAGAGCTTCACCTGGGAGACGTCACCCCACGAACAGAAAGGGATCTTCAAATTCATAGACTGCTACTCGCCTTCAGCAGATGTGACCAGCGAAGAAGAGAATTTTGTTGAATTTCCCTTTTCGCTATCAGACCTCGGCATTGCCATGTCTGAAGCTATGGATCGGGTAGAACACGAGTCAACTAAGATATTTTTGGATTCCACAGCTCCCATCTTCACGCGTCTTGAACCTTCAACAGTTGTAGAGTTCCTGCAAGATCGTGGCGCAAAGGCGAAGGGCAACAACGGCAATTTCTTCTACACGGTGGGTAGGGGAACTATTCCACTTGCCCTCATGCGAAGGCTAAAAGAAATTGTTGACTGCATAGTTGAGTTAGATTTCGAGGAGGAAAATGAAATAACCTCAAGAAAAATGCGAATTAGAAAATTAAGAGGTCGAAAATCTGTTGACACATGGGTGTCCTTTGAGATCAAACCCGGCAAAGGGATAGTTTTCTTGTCTCCAACTATTCACAAGTAGCACCCGTGCATGCATGCCTCTTTTTTCTGTTTATGCGCGTGCTCCGTGAGTTTCTCAAGTGGAAAGTTTTTTCTCAATTAGACCACATCAAATACCTGTAGAAGGCGCCAAGATGAGCGAAAAAGACAAGGTTTATGATTTGGTGATTATCGGAGCTGGTCCTGCTGGTTTATCGGCTGGAATGAATGCGGCCAGATCTGGATTGAAGACTCTGATTTTGGAGACTGAAGAATTCGGTGGAAAAGCCGCGGGGATTTCCGTGTATGAGAATTACCCTGGCTTTCCCGAAGGAATAGCGGCAACAGAACTTGTCGATAGGATGCAGAAGCAAGCTTCAAAGTTTGGCGCCGAAATAAAGTATCTTGAAGAAGTAACCGATCTCGACCTCAAACGAGAACTGAAAAAAGTTATCACAAGCAAAGCTGCCTACGAATCCGTTGCTTTGGTAATTGCAACTGGAACCCAAAGGAAAAAACTGAATGTTCCTGGAGAGACGAAGTTTATTGGAAGAGGCGTCAGCTACTGCAGAGTTTGTGATGGTCCCTTTTTCAAAGGCTTGAAAGTTGCAGTTGTCGGATTTACTGAAGGCGCAATAACAGATTCGTTGCTCCTATCTGAAATATCTGGAGAGGTATTTCTAGTCACACAGGGCCACGAAATCAATGCTAAAGAAGAATTGATGAACAAACTCTTGAAAAAGTCAAACGTGCGAATAATCAGAGGACGAGTGGTCACCGTTCTGGGAGAACACGTTGTTGAGGCCATCAGAATCAAGCTTCGAAACGGGCAGGAACTGCTGGAGAAAGTCGATGGTGTCTTTGTGTCTTTGGGCAAAGCCCCCGCCACTGGAATTGTTGAAAACGCTGGAGTCGAAGTTGATGAAAGAGGATGCGTAAAAGTGGATCGTTGGCAACGAACTCACATCGAAGGTGTTTTTGCAGCTGGCGATTGCACATGTGGCGGAATGCAGGTTGTAACGGCAGTCGGAGAAGGAGCTATGGCGTCCATAAAAGCATTTGGCTACATCAGAAGGATGAAAGGAGAATAGTTCCAGAATGATTGAGAATGACAAGATTGCCAGAGCTGAGGCCAAGAAAGAAAAGTTAATCGATTTAGTGAATTATCAGAAAGGCTCCGTGGTAAGCCGAACGATCATTGACAAGACGGCTGGAACAGTGACTCTCTTCGCCTTTGATCAGGGGCAAGGATTGAGCGAACACACAGCGCCATTTGACGCCCTAGTTTATCTTCTAGAGGGAGCAGTGGAAATCACAATTTCTGGCAAGGTACATCGCTTGAAGGAAGGGGAGACGATCATGTTGCCTGCCAATCACCCTCATGCCTTGAAGGCACTAAGCAAATTCAAGATGCTTTTGATAATGGTAAGATCCCTCTAGCGCGATAGTGTAATACTGTTGTGGGTCCGAAGAATTTGCTCCAGTCAAGCGGGATCCTAAGGCTTGGCCCAAAGCGAATGTAGCAGGCGCGTGCCAAAACAGCTTTCCGAAACTGCGTAAGTTGAAATTCGCAAGAATGGGAGGGCTCTAATTGCGCGCGCTATTGGTGATAGTATTTCTAGATGCGCGGGCACTTTCAACGGTAACTGCATTTTTTCGCTGCCTTTCTGCTTGACTATTTCTTCTCATCAGTTCTATGAACTCGCTGAAAATCTTTTCAAAGAAGTCTCTCTTAAGTTGGGGGCCTGTCCCGATACCTGAGCATTCATCTGTGTGGGCAAAAACGTATCTGCCATTTCCCATGTTTTTGAGCTGTAAGGGATAGAATCTGCATATTAATGGTCTTATCTGATAGATAGAGCATGAATTGCCTTTGAGAAAGACGCATTTCCCGTTCTCAGTCTTTCTCATCCGGTAAATGTAGGGTTCAAAACCTTCAATTTTCTCAGCGAATTCATCCAGTTCCGTCAAAGTCTTCTTTGATATACGGTCAATCTCGATCGTCAATAGGAGAATTGATCTAACCCTGTCTGTAGTATCCCTGCAACACAGTGCGCATCTCTCGCAGCTGAAACGAACATGTTTTGGATACTCAAAGCTCAAGTTAATCTCGCCGGGCTAATCATACAAAACATACAGAATGAGGGAGGACTATTTTTTCCTTTCTTACGCCTTTTGGGAAGCTCGGTGTGCA
>JABAOC010036970.1_pt1 | contig 11076 bp, 10 predicted proteins | sample 7062161 | NCBI WGS metagenome assembly JABAOC01 (sample SAMN14538625, study PRJNA623070) | marine sediment metagenome | biome: marine biome [ENVO:00000428]; feature: marine pelagic biome [ENVO:01000023]; material: deep marine sediment [ENVO:00002113] | place: India: Gulf of Khambhat ...
GGATGATATAGTCTAACGGGGTAATACTAGGAAGTACCTGGGTTTCTCCAACTGTGGACGAATTGTGGCCGTCCACAGCTTATAGAGAAAGAGAGAGCGAAAACGCCTTTCTGGGGCCGAGAAGGGGTTCCGGCGAGGAAATCCGTCCACAGTTTCGGGAGACGCCAGAACGCCCAGGACTGCGCCAGAGACGCCAGATTAAGCGCCAAAGAGATAGGGCAATAGCGCGGCCAAACGCGCCGAGAGACAGTTCCCACCAGGGGGGAATGGTGGAGGAAACGTTCCTGAAGACGAAACTCTCTCTGGCTGTGGACTGGGGTTTGTGACGCTCTATTGCCTGCCAAGTGGGAATCGAACTCCCTCTCCGGTCCGGCGGGCACGCGGGTCCATTAGCCAGTGAGACGCCGTACCCGCAATGCCACGGGGATCCCGTCAGAGCAAGGCCACGGCGGTTCCAGGGCGAAGTGACCACTCCATGGGGTACCAGAACATGGCCGGGAGGATGCCGCACCCGGGGCGAGAAGTCAACACCGATGGCTCCCGGAAACCGAGGTCCCTGCCTTCTTGAATGCCGCAGATCGGTTTGGGCACACTTCGACACAAGGGGTAAGTGTTTTGCCAGAGCGACCCGGTCTACACATCTGCGGTGCTCTTCCCCCCATAGTGGAGTTCCCGCCGGGCCGGCAGGACGTCCCAGGAACCTTTCGGGAGATAGTGGATATCGGTATGCACGCGCTGGAGAAGACCCTGAGCTTTGGGATCGGGTACCGGTTTCGTCCACCCGAGGCGCAGTTGGGCCCGTAGGAATGAGCGGGAGCGGAGGATGACACAAGGCGCGGCCGTGTTACTGGGAGTATGTGCTATGGGTGTGTTAATGGGCGGGCTGGCGAGCGGCGAAGCGGCGTCGGTAAAGGGGCCCCTGCGGGTCTGCCAAGAGAATCCCCGCTACTTCACCGACAGCAGCAGCAAGGCCGTCTACCTTACAGGCTCTCACACTTGGAGGAATCTCGTGGATCTTGGCCCCAGCGATCCTCCGGCAACCTTCGACTACGAGGGGTACCTGGATTTCATGGCGGAGCGGCACCACAACTTCATGCGGCTGTGGACGCGGGAGCAATCCCGGTCAAAGAAGCGCGAGGAGGGCCCTGTGGCCTATGCCGCGCCATTGCCGTGGGCGCGGACCGGGCCGGGGGAGGCGCTTGATGGGAAGCCCAAGTTCGACCTCACCCGCTTCAATCAGGAGTACTTCGACCGGCTACGCGTACGGGTGAAGGAGGCCGGAGAGCGCGGCATCTATGTCGCAATCATGCTCTTCCAGGGGCACACCGTCCAGATGTATGAGCCGTGGCCCTGGCTGGGCCACCCATTCAACCGTGCCAACAACATCAACGGGATAGATGGCGATCCCGGCGATCACGAGCACGGGACCCTTGTCCATACGCTGGCGATCCCCGCGGTCACGAGGCTGCAGGAGGCCTATGTCCGCAAGGTCATCGATACCGTCAACGACCTGGACAACGTGCTCTATGAGATCGGTAACGAGATCGGCCCCTATTCGACACAATGGCAGTATCACCTAATCAGCTACATCAAGGGCTACGAGGCCTCCAAGTCCAGGCAGCACCCGGTGGGGATGACCTTCCAGTATGAGGGCGGTACGAACCGGGCGCTCTATGAGAGCCCGGCGGACTGGATCTCTCCGGGCGCGGATGTCTTCGATGCCAGCGTCACCCGCGACCCTCGCCCGAAGGATGACCCGCGTCCAGCCGACGGTAAGAAGGTCATTGTCTCGGACACGGACCATATTCATCCACCAGACGAGCACGCCTGGGTCTGGAAGAGCTTTTGCCGCGGCCTGAACCCAATCCTGATGGATTCCTACCTGATCCGCAAAGAGGGTACGGAGCAGATGGAACTCGATACCATGCCAGAGAGGAAGCGCGAGCTGGCAAGATGGAGCATGGGTTACGCCCTCCGGTTCGCGGAGCGCATGGACCTGGTGAAGATGAGGCCGATGGGGGAACTTGCCTCCAGCGGCTACTGTCTCGCCAATCCGGGGCAAGAGTATCTGGTGTATCTGCCGGATGGCGGGTCGGTGAGGGTCGACCTGTCGGGGGCTGCGGGTGGATTCGGGGCGGAGTGGTTCAACCCGACGACCGGCAAGACGGAGTCCAGGACGACCGTGGCCGGAGGAGGGAAGGTGGAGCTTACGGCTCCCTCTGGCGGAGACGCGGTGCTCTATGTCAGGAAGGAGGGATGAGACCAGTGAGGCTGGACGGAACAAGGGGAGTCAGACGAAACTGATGGTTCCTCCCGACCGACACCTTGCTGCCACCGGGGGTCCTTGTTAGGGGCCGCTGAGACCGCTTCCAGGTGCGTGTGTCGAGGCCTCGTGAGACCGCAATCTGGGGAGGATGCTGGTCGCCGATACCGCTCAGGCAGCCAGCTCGTAGACGGTGATTCGTTGCTCGCGGAAGTGCCGCAGCCTGATCGGGTGCCGAAGTGTCTTGGCTGAGCGCTCCGGCTTCTGCCAGTCGGTCCCTGCATAGATCATCGAGGGTGTCGCACCCCGCAGCCGCCGATGGCACCGATACCGGTTGTAGTATAGCTCGAAGTCGGCCAGCAGTTCTCCCAGGTGATCCAGGCCCCGGATGAGCACCACCCGCGCCAGCCATTCATGCTTGAGGGTCCAGATCAGACGCTCCGTCACCGCGATGGAGCCGTGCTTGTCGACCGCACCGAAGGGGTGCTTGATGTCCTTGGTCTTGGTCGCGGCAGGATGTCCCGGACCGTAGTGGCGGAGATGAACACTCCCAGCGCCCACATCGTCATCGCCATCCGATGCCGGCCCCATATCGGATTCCGGGAGAAGATGTCCCAGATCAGCTCAGCGATCTCCTTGGGGGTCTTGTTGACAGGCTCAGCAGCCCTGTGGCGACCTCGCAGCTTCCCCTTCTCGAATGCCTTCAGCCAGCGGTGGACGCTTGAGCGCGCCACTCCGAAGGTCTCCTTCACCTTCCTCTTTGGGATCTGGTACTACTCGATCAGCCACAGCAGGCGCAGCCGGTCCAGGAGCGGATAGGGCCGGCGCGGCCTCTCCTCTCCTAAGCGCTTCTCCAGCACCTCCGGGCGCGCATCCCGGAAGGCCACGGCGTCTTCTAACCGCATTACACGAGCTTCCAGCTGTGCTACTCGTCCCGCCTCTGAACGGCCGCAGGCCCGTTCCAGGCACAGCCGTCGGCTGCGCGCCGCCCAACACCCGCACCCAGTCCACCGTCGAGTCCCTTCGCCCCCACGGTGACTGCCACCAGCGCTATACCCGACCGCGGGCGCGCCGAGCAATGGCAGGGGCGCTACTCTCCGAGCTCCCGCTCCGCCGAGGCACTCCCCGCCCCCCGCTGCGCTATCGTCTTCCCGGTCAGCCGGGATACATACTCGTCCAGCCGCTCGATCCGCTTCGACAGCGGCGGATGGCTCTGGAGCAGCCACGTGATCCGAGCTGGATCCCCCTCCTTCTCGTGCAAGTAGCTCAACAGATCGCGCAGGCCGGCCGCGCGATACCCGGCCTGGAAGGCGTACTTCGTCCCGAACTCGTCGGCCTCGTACTCCTTCTCCCGATAGCCCTGACGCATCTCCAGGTCGAGCGCGATCCCGGCGGCCTGTCTCACCGAATCAGAGCTCTTCTGAAGGATCAGCTCGGCGAGCAGTGCCTGTGTCATCGACCTCTCGATCACCGTCTTGGCATGATGATGATCTGCGTGCACGACCTCGTGGGCCACCACCCCGGCAAGCTGATCGTCGTTCTTCACGTACTCCATCATCCCCCTCATGACGTACACGAACCCGCCCGGCAGCGCGAGCGCGTTCACCTCCTCCGAATCGAGTATCCTGAATCTCCACGGGGGAGGTCCGGCTCCTCCGAGACCGCGGCCACTCGCTCCCCGATGGCATCGAGCCTCTGCTGCATCACGGGGTCTTTGACGACGCCGTACTGCTTCTCCACGTCGGCCCCGCCCTGGCGCCCGATCTCGATCTCCGTCTCCCGGTCTATCTCCAGCGGGTTCTCGCACCCCGCCGCCAGACAGATGCAGACTCCCACAAGCACGATCAGGACGACTCGCATCTCGCGTTCCCTCCAGCAGACATAGGCCCCGATTTGACAGCCCATTCCCAGCCTCCTGCCGGGGCAGCGGACACGCAGCCAGGTAGGGAACTCCCCTGTCGGCGCAGTAGTACTCGGCAGGACTGAGCGATGGACCAGCAATCGATGAAACAGCAGCTCGAGCGGGTGCGCGATGAAGCCCTGCGACGAAGGGTCGAGTTCGCCGAGATCCGCTATGCCGCCGTCGATCACAGCGCCATCATGCTTCAGGACGGCCGCGCCGACCGCCTGGGGGCCGGCACCCGCGCCGGCATGGGCGCGCGCGTCCTCGCCAATGGCGCCTGGGGGTTCGCCAGCACCGAGTCGCTGGACGAGTCCGACTGGCTGGAGAGCCTGGCCGAGGCGCTCGACATGGCGATCGTTTCTGCGACCCGTTTGTCCGACCCGGTCCTCCTTCCCGACACTCCCGGGATCGTGGACGACGTCCGAACCTCGTTCCAGATCGACCCGGCCGCCGTCCCGCTCGACCGGAAGCTGGCCGCCGTGAAGGGCTACGAGGAGGCCTCGGGGTGTGAGGCATGCGGCTCCGTCGCCAATCTCATGACCGGCTACAATGACGCCCGCCAGGTCGAAATCCTCTGCAACACTCGCGGCACCCTGGTCTCCTCAGAGACCGTCAGAACGCTCCTGTGGCATGCCATAACCGCCCAGGACGGCTCCCTCCGCCAGCGGAGCCGAGAGGTGCGGGCCGGCCTCGCCGGCTTCGAGATCGTCGAACAGACCCCGGCCGAGGAGTTCAGCGTCAGGGCGGCCGAGCGCGCCGTCTCGCTTCTCTCGGCCGCGTCCGCGCCGGCCGGGAAGTTTCCTGCGATCTTCCATCCTTCCATCACCGGCCTGCTCGTGCACGAGGCGCTGGGGCACAACACAGAGGCCGACTCCGTGCTCGCCGGCCAGTCGATCCTCGACGGCAAGCTCGGCACGAAGATCGCCGCCGAGTGCGTCACCGTCGTGGACGACTCAGACATCCCTGGCTCCTGGGGGTCATATCGATATGACTCGGAGGGGACGCCTGGCGGCCGCCGCGTCCTCGTGGACAAAGGGGTCCTCAAGAGCTTCCTCCACTCTCTCGAGACGGCCGCCAAGATGGGGGTCGAGCCCACCGGGTCGGCGCGCGCGGACGGCTTCGGCCACCGGCCCATCGTCCGCATGAGCAACACGACCATCCTGCCCGGCGATTCGTCGCTCGACGAGATGATGGCCGACATCGACCTGGGGATCCTCCTTCGCGCCGGACAGTGGGGATATGTCTGGTGTGAGAAAGGGCAGTACACCTGCCACGCCGGCGAAGGCGTCATGATCCGCAACGGCCGGCTCGCCGAGCAGGTGCGAGACGTGTCCGTCTCGGGGATGGTCCTGGAGACGCTCGCGGACGCGCTCGACGTGAGCCGAGATTTCGAGCTGAACATGCCGGGCAACTGCGCAAAGAACGGCCAGGGAATGCCAGTGAACGGGGGAGGGCCATACGTCAAGATTCGCGAGATCGTCGTCGGGGGACAAGCGTGAGCGAGGCCGCGATGGAGGATCTCCTGACGGTCGCCGAGAGCGCCTGCGAAGCGGCCCTCAAGGCCGGGGCCGAGTCCGCCGACGCCTTCGTCGAACGGAGCCGCGAGCTGTCCGTCTCAGTAGAGAAGAACGCCATCCGGTCCAGCCAGGCGCGCCTGCGCGCTTCGATCTCGGTGCGTGCGTTCGCGGCCGGCGGGACCGGCTGGTCGAGCGCCTCCACCACCTCTGAGGAAGCGGCTCGCGAGGCCGGGATCAAGGCGGCCGAACTGGCGAAGGCGGCGGAGCCCGACCCTGACTTCGTCTCGCTCGTCGGCCCTGCTCCGTACGCCGAGGTAGGGGGACTCTACGACGAGGGCCTGGCCTCCCTCGCGGGGCCCGATGTCGCCTCCTGGATGACCCGGAACATCGATGGGGCCCTGGAGGTCGCGTCGGACGCCATGGTCAGCGGAGAAGCGGAGGCCCACTGGCAAGAGCATGCCCTTGCCAACTCACTCGGAGTGCGAGCGGCGCAGCGCACGACTCACGCCTCCGCCTTCCTCCAGGCCGTCGTGCGGCGGAACGGGGATGTGGGATCCTTCTACGAATGGGACTCCGCCCGCCGGCTCGTCGATTTCGTCCCGGAGGGCCTCGGAGCCAAGGCCGCCGCCGAAGCTTCGAAGTACCTGGGAAGCCGCGCGATCAGGACCGCGACCCTGCCCGTGGTCTTCGGGCCGTTGGCGAGCCGCGCCATCTTCCTCGGCATCTGCTTCGCCGCGAGCGCGGAAGACGTCCAACGAAGGCGATCCTTCCTGGTCGGAAAGAAGGGGGAGGCCATCGCTTCCGAGCATGTGACGCTCGTGGACGACCCGCTCGTTCCCGGGGGACTCTCGTCCGGCGCGTTCGACGGCGACGGCTTTCCCCACAGGCGAATCGCCCTCGTGGAGCGGGGCGTCCTCTGCACCTATCTCCACAGCAACTATACGGCCAACAAGTCGGGAGAACCGAACACAGGGCACGCCACCCGCCTCGGGATCGCTCCCACCAACATACGGCCCACCCCGGGCGAGAGGACCGCCGCGGAGATGATCGCAGAGGTAGACGACGGCATCTACATCGTGCTCGGCCGTCCCCTGCCCGATACGGCCTCCGGCCAGATATCGGCGCTCGTCGATGCCGGCTTCAGGATCGAGAAGGGCGAACTGACGTACCCTCTCCGGAGCACCATGGTGGCGGGACATGCCCTGGAATGGCTGCAGAACATCGATGCCGTCTCATCGGACTACCGGGAGGAACCGGGGTGGATCCTGCCGACCGTTCGCGTGCGCTCGGCGCGGGTGGCAAGCGAAGATTAGATAGGCAAGCAGGGTTCCGGTTTTACTGGTGTGGCACCACGAGCTCGCCGTCGAAGGCGAGAGGCCCGCTGATGTCGTGATGCCCGCCGATCGTATTGATCTTCCCGCCCCCAACAAGAATCTGCACCCGGTCGATGGTGGGGAGCGAGGTGAGGGTGTTCACGATCGAATAGACCGTCACCTGCTCGTTATCGGACCCGCCCCTGAACCCGGTTCGGAGCTGCTCGCTGAAGTCCACCGTCGCCAGCCCGTCCGCCACCGTGATACCGAGCAGCTCGGTTCCAGGCGGAAGCGGCCGGTCACATCCTCGCGGCACTTCCCCTCTGAGCAACTCCTCCACCGAGGCCCGCGCCACACCGAGCCCGGGAGGCAGTTCCCTCGTGATCGCCACCATCCGCAGCTTCCCCTCCACGATCCGCGCGAAGTACAGCTGGGCCACCACAGGTCTGGCGCCGGGCGGGGCTTCCTCTCTCGCGGGCGCGGCCCGACGCGGCCGCGACTCCCGCGCCTTGAGGGCGCGATACTCGGGGTAGATGCGCCAGAGAGCGATCGCGAGCACGACGACGATGGCCGCGAGCGCCGCCGTCACGGCCCAGGAGGCCCGCGATCCTCTTCGCCGCCCGCTCACGCGCCCCCGGCCCCCTCGTTCGACTTCCCGCAGAGAAACTGCGTCAGGCCCCGCAGAATCGCCCGCGCCGCGCGCTCTCGGAAGTTCGGATGCACCAGACGCTCCCGGTCGCGCTCGTGGTTGATGAAGGCCGTCTCCACCAAGACCCCCGGGCCCTTCGTGCGCCGAATCACCGCGAAGTTCGCGTTCCGCACCCCCTTGTCGGTCGTCCCGAGGGCGGCGATCAGCTCATCCTGCACCAAGCGTGCGAACTCGGCGCTGTGCCGATGGTCGTAGTAGACACTGGTCCCGTTCAGGGCATTCGGCGTGTCACAGGAATTGCAGTGAATGCTGATGAGCGCGTCGGCCCTCAAGCGGTTCGCCATCGCCGCACGCTCTTGGAGCGAGACGAACGTATCGTCCTCCCTCGTCATGATGGTGGTTGCGCCTTCGGCCTTCAAGAGCCGCGCCAGCCGGCGCCCGATGTCCAGCACGACGTCTTTCTCGTAGGGCCCGCGCGGCGGGCGTCCGAACAGGGCCGGCGCGCCGGTGTCATCTCCCCCGTGGCCGGGATCGACGACCACTCGCTTCCCCTTGAGCCTCCCCTCGCCCACGTATTCCGGCAGGGGCAGCCCCCACGAGTCCGGCCCCACCGCGACGACGAGGTCCTCCCCATCGGAGAACACACTGTAGGCCTGCTTTTCGCTCAGCTCCAGCACCAAGCGGGCGACGGGCCGCCCCTCCTCCGCCGGCTGCTGTGCCATGCGGATCTGGCAGAGCGGCCTTTCCTCCCGATCGGCTTCGAACTGCTCCTCGACAACCGCGTGGACGAGGTCGGCAAACACGCGGGGCGGATCCTCCAGGGCGCCGACGCGCCTCTTCAGCGCTCCCGCACCGGGGAGACGCACGAGCACGGCCCCCCCCTCCCGGGTCACCGTCGGGCGGCCGAGCACGGGCACCCCCGGCTCACGCAGAACGACGAGGGTCTCCCCCGCCTCTTCGCCCTGGGCCACAGACCAGGCAGGCTCTCCGGCCCCCTCGCGCAGGTCCACAACGAGGCGAGCGATATCGGGCTCCAGGCTGAACTGGCCCAGGCGGATTCCCTTCAGCCCGCTCGACTCGACCGGTTCGAGGGAAGGCAGCTCCGGGCTCAGCCTCGCGCCCGGCAGATCGAGGGCCAATCGCGGGGGGGCAGACAAGGAGAGCGACGTGATCTCGAGCTGTTTCCTCTCAGCGGTAAAGAGGGCTACGACCGTCCTATGGGGCTCTGGTCGCACCTCCACGCGCGTGACGGTCTGGCTCGCCCAGGAGGGCGCCGCGACGAACAGTGCGGCAACGGAGCACACCAGGACAGAAACCGTGCGCCGCGGCAACCGACCGCGGCGGGATACGACGGACCCGCTCATCTTCCACTCCCGACTTCGTTATGCCATATGCGGGGGCATAACCCCAACTCAATATCGACACATGGCGGCCGCGGCTGAGCCCCAGCTAGAGGGACTTGCAGGGCGGGACGCAGAACACGGGCACTCATGGGATGGAGCTTCCGTGCCTGGCGGCGCGCACACCATCGATACTCTGAGGGCGGCCGACTGCTCCGCTCCGGCAGGCCGGGTGAGGCCGCAAAGCAAAGGCATACGACGAGGTGCTCGCCCTCTTCCCCAAACACGCCCGCGCTCACCTCCAGCGCGCCAGGGCGCTCGCCGCGGCCGGCCGCGCGGGGGAGGCCGTGGGAGCGGCGAAGCGCGCCGCCCAACTGGCCCCTGAGAACCACGCTCCCATGCTCGTGCTGGGGCAGATTCACTACGATGCCGCGAATCTGGAGGAAGCCCGAAAGGCCTTCGCCTCCGCCTCCCGGCTCGACCCCGAGAACCGAATGGTCCGCGCCTACCTCGGGCTCGCGCTGCTCGCAGCGGGACGCGTGGAAGAGGGCGGCGCGCTCCTCGAAGAGCACCTGGTCTACGGCTACGAGGGCCTCGAAGCGCGCGTTCTGACGCTGGCCGAGCAGCGCCTGTGGGAGCACAGAGACAAGGCCAGGTCGCTCGAAGACCAGCTCGCGCCCGATGAGGGAGCGAGGGAGCAAGGGCCCGCGGGCTTTGGGCTGCAGTTCGCGTCAGCCGTCAGGACCATCATGCTGTGGCCTCTCGCCCGGCTCCGGGGGAGCGCCGCCGTCTGGAGGCTTCGGGCCGAGGAAGCGTTCTCCATCCGGGAGTGGGACAAGGCGATCGCCGCCCTGCGAGAGGCCGAGAAAGCCGGCGCCGACTCCGAGGACATCGCGGCCGCGCTCGGCGCGGCCTACCTGGAGGCCGGGAAGCCGGCGGCCGCGGCCGAGCAGTTCCTGCGCCTGCCGGAGAGCATCCGGAGGGAACCCGAGGTCGCGCTGCTCGTGGGGGCTGCTCTCTTCGACGCGGGGCGGCACGAGGAAGCGAAAGAGCCGCTTGCCATCGCCGCGGAGCGCTTCACGAAGGACTTCCTCCCCCCGTACTTCCGCGGCCTATGCGACATCGCCGTTGGGCAGCCGCAGGCCTCCACCCCCTGGTTCCTCAAGGCCGCAGAACGCCTCAATCCAAACCTGGCGCGGAGGCGGTTCGAGGAGATGATGCGCATCTGGCCGCAGACGGAGGGAGGTCACGGCGGGTAGGAGAACACATACACGAACTCCCGCTTCACCGCCTTGGCAAAAAACGCCTGGTTGATGACCCGCCGCCTGTGCGTCGCGCCCAAGCGCATTCCATGATCCACACACAGGTCCCGCACGGCCTCGTGGATGCCGTCCTTCGACTCCCCGATGACGAGCGCGAAGTGGCCCTCCAGCACCTCGGCGAGCTGCCGTATCACCGCCTCCATATCGGGCAGGTAGTCCTGCGCCCGCCGCCCGATCTCGGCCGGCCCCGGCTCCTCCAGCCCCAACACCTTGAACGAGAGCAGGTGCATCTTCTGGTAGTTCTGCGCGCTCCAGTAGGGCGGGGAGGTGACCGCGAGGCCGGCGCGCCGGCCCAGCGAGGCGAGGTCGCGGGCGTCGTGCAGGAACGGCTCGGCGCGGCCCGTGCCATTGGCGTGGAAGTCGCGCAGCGCGGCGTGCATGCGGCGGAGCTGCGCCGCGAGGCGGCCGAAGGGGTTGATCTCTCGCGTCTCGTTGTCCACGACCCGCCAGTAGTGCTTCTTGTCCTCGTACTGCGGCGACGCGGGCAGCATCGGCACGGTCCGGTCCATGCGCGCGTTGCTCATTCCTTTGAGCAGATCGGAGAGCCCGATCTCCACGAAGTTGCGCGTGGCCTCGTCCAGCGGCCGCGCCCGGTTGAGAATGGCGCGAATGGCCCGCGCCACGTCCTCCCGGAACCAGGCCTCGCTTCCCGCGAACAGATCGGCGGATTCGGCCCGGTGCCGCTCCGGCGCGGCCGCGGCACGGGTGAGCCAGTCGCGGTAGTGAGAAAGCGCGTCGTGCTCAATGGGTGCCGTCTTCGCGAGCGCGA
>JABAOC010004535.1_pt2 | contig 11075 bp, 12 predicted proteins | sample 7062161 | NCBI WGS metagenome assembly JABAOC01 (sample SAMN14538625, study PRJNA623070) | marine sediment metagenome | biome: marine biome [ENVO:00000428]; feature: marine pelagic biome [ENVO:01000023]; material: deep marine sediment [ENVO:00002113] | place: India: Gulf of Khambhat ...
GATTCGATGAAGAATTCACATTATTTTTCACGATTTCCCTCGTCGCCTTATAAGGTCAAGAAAATGAGAATGGTTCTTCGTGGCCACACCTTGGAGTTATACACCGCTCCAGGAGTTTTTTCAGCCAATCGTATTGATCTGGGGACCAAATATTTATGTCAAGTTATGAAAATCCCAATGCATGGAAAAATACTGGATTTTGGCACAGGAATTGGGATTGTTGCCATAGTTGCCGCGAAAGAAAGTCCAGATGCGCGCATTTATGCTATAGATATCAACCCTCGAGCCACTCAACTGGCAAGACAAAATGTTGAGTTGAACAACCTTCAAAATGTGAAGGTAATGAATGTCGAAGGTTATGGTTTCTTTGATTCAGAAATGTTTTCCGCAATTATTACCAATCCCCCTTATTCTGCTGGGTGGTCTGTTATAAAAGATATAATCGTCCAAGGTCTAAAACATCTTCAGCAGGGGGGAACAATGCAACTTGTGTGTCGACAGCGAAAGGGTGGCCGCCGAGTCAAAGAAACGCTTCTACAGATTTTTGGGAACGTAGAAGTTTTGGCCCGGAGATCCGGGTATAGAGTATTTTTGTCCTCAAAATAATGAATGAGCATTCAGAAGTAGAACTCATAAGCATTACTTTTAGAACTTTGGCGCCGGGAGTGGGATTCTCGAAAAGAAGGCCCTTCCTTCTCTCTTTCGAACCCACGTGGTCCATCAAGACCACTGGCTCTCCAAGCCAGCGCAATACAGCTGTACAGGCATCAAAACACCTATAACTACCGCTATGCGACCCCGGCAGTTTTTCAGTTTTCTGGCACGCTCTAAGCTTACCTTGGAGTGTGCATATCGTTTTGAATTGTTTACATTACTCAAGGTCTTGATTCGCGTTTCAATGTATTGATGCAACTCAGGTTTTAAATTTTAACGGGAATTTTAAAGTCCTCAAGCAAACCTGCTTTCTTAAGCTCCGCCTCGACTTCCTCATCGGCTGCTCCCCTTGAAATTGATATTTTTTCTTTTAAGGGTTCTAGATGTTTAATATTAGCACGTTTCCTTTTTATACCGGTGATATTCTTAGGTCCCGTTATTAAAACGAAATTTCTATCCAGTATATCTATTATTACGGCTTTTCGTCCTGTTTCTCGCCCTTGTAATTTAACAACACAACGTCCTGATTCCAGAGCCGTCATCACAATTCCTCCGAATAATCATCCGATTTATTTTACCTATATTCATTAGTTAACTGCTTGCGGCTATTTACTGCAATTAATAAGATCTGAATCATGGCTTCTTCAGACCACTTTTCTGTATTCAAAAGGATGTCATAAATTGATAGATCGTCTATATTTATTTGATAGATTTCATTGAAACGTTTCTTTTCACTTCTGTCCCGAGAAAACGTCTCTTCTTTAGCATAACTCTCCGATACGCCATCTCGCTTCATAATGCGTGCGATCCTAGTTTGTGGTGAAGCTATAACATATATCTTCAAATCCGCCATATCTTTTAACATGTATCCAGTTAGGCGTCCGTCTGCAACGACATTTCCTCTGGATGCCTTTTTTTTAATTTGTTCATCGATTTTACGGTCAATCTCATGCGTTCTCTCACATTGTCCACTTAGTTCTGCCAGTGTCTTTTCCATTTTCTTAGCGATCTGACGAAAAATTTCTCCAGCGGATAGATATTGTAAATCTAAGTGTTGAGCTAACTTTTTTGCATATGTCGTCTTTCCAGAACCTGCAGGTCCTGAAACGGTAATTATTGGCATAATTAAAAATTTCCTCTAATTGCAGCTTTAAGGCGGATATTCATACATCGGTGACAGTAAACTCCTGCATGAGACCTTCCAGGCCTTTTTTTAGTTTTTGATATTCTAGTTAGGGCTGTGGCTCTTTTCCTGGCTACTCCGGAAAGGAAGGCACCACATGAGGCGCACCGTGCTCTTTGGGGCTTTCTTTTATTGAAGTGTGTGGTTTCTCTTTTCCCTGGAGATTTGATTCTTATTCTGCGTTTGGAGCGTGTTCTTTGCATGGGTCGAGGCATTATATTCCCTTCTCTATTCTGGAGTTAATCCTAGTATTTTTTGAATCACTGAGCCAATTGTAAGTGAAACAATAAAATAGAACCAAACAAAGGACAGAATCGTATGTGATTGGTCCCACGGGGCAGCCGTTCCGAACCTGTGACCGGGGATCGCAAAAGGCAAAACATTGGTATAGCCTATCCACTCCCCTTTAGCTGCAAGAGCCCCAGCATCTGAAAATGCTAAGGTGGGCGCAGTATAGATGCCTCGTAATACATAAAACATGATAATGAGGGGAATAAAATATATGGCCATCGGCTTGAAGCGTTGGGACATCATTTTTCTTTGGATCTTCTGAATGTACGCTTCACGCCGTTTCAGTTTTATCGCCAACTTGCGATTTGCTGTCTGCTTGGATTTTTTCATGAGATCTTGGTATAACTTTATCTCCCGAGTATAGCGCTTTAGCTCATTAACATCAATCATGTAGCGGCTCAAGAGAGCTATAAATAGGGATAAACCCGAACTGAAGAGTACTACAAATATGGTTGCTCCAGGAGGTTTAAGTGGAAGTCCTAAATCAATCAGAGCGTTTTGAATTGTATTGATAAAACCCAAGTGATGCACATTCCAAGTTATAGTCTATTTTCTCCACACAGTTTCTATCGCAAGATCATTTTGTATAAATTTTGTGATGCTTCTCACAAGAGTGAACTACTTCAATAGAGGAGTAGTAGCTCAATATGACATTATTGGAGCATTGAATATAGGTCTTATTTATAGGATCCTCTATGAAGAGTATGTTAAACGGGGAATGGTACACTTTACAGTTTTCTGATTACATCTTCTTCGAAAAGACAATGGTAAAGGAATCCTACGATCTTTAGCTGTGGGAAGATGTCAATTAAAAGCTGTTAAAATACATTTATCCTTTGACCGATCACATGAATTTTCATCCTTGTCGAAACTAACTTTTATAAGCCATGTAAACTCTGACATCCGGCAAGCATCAGAGAGCAGTCCATCCTCTTGTAAGAGAACTTTTTGTTCTACTACTAAATTGATTTGTCGCTGCCTTTAATAAAGAAATGTGGTGAAACCTATGCAGATCCGAAACAATCTTTACAAACCAGCATTGGGGCTTCTAATGCTTATGCTTATTTTCTCTTCCCCCCCTATGATTGCAAAATCTGAGAGTGGAGAAATCACAATCAAAGGGACAAGTCACTATGCCTTTTACCTTGGGATCCTCGATAAGGGGTCTAAAGTCCAATGGAATATAAATGTCACCAACGGCGTTAGTATTAGCTTGTATATAGCAAATATAACCCAATATGAACTATATGTTAAAAACACATCTTGGTCACCCAAATACGAAAATAAGAGTAGAACAATCCACAGAAATTTCAATCCACAAAAATTTGACGAAAAAACGTTATTTGAGATCCATACTCAAGCGAATTGGACCCTTGTTTTGGAAAACTTAAATCAGGCAGATGCTCTGGTGACCTATGACATAGGTATTTATGTGCAGATAGGAGGATTCACACTGATTCCTGGTCTGCTTGGGCTTTCTCTGGCTCTATTCCTCATTAGACGACGAAAGAAAAAATCCATCCTGAAATAGTGAGAGTTTGGTTCTTATTTATTTCTCATGAGCGCAATAAGCTCTTTAGCCGCAGTTTCTGCGTGTTCGAAAGGGTTTTGTTGCTCAAAGCGGAGATCTATTATTTTAACAGAACATCTAGCAGCATTGGCTGCAGCAACTGCAAAGTATCTGTTTAACTGTTGTTGTTTCTCGATATCATCAAGGCTTTCAAGCTCTCTTCCGACTCTTGGTTTCACAACTGTCCCAATCGACGTAGTTTTCTCCTCAGTTAACTTCATATCCCCTTTTCGCCGCATAAAGACAGTTTCCGGCTCAAATTCGAGTAAAACAATAACATCTGGTTGTATCAACCGAACTAAATCATCTGGGAGGCCGGGATAGTAGCCTTTGCTTGTTTTAANNCCTTTGCTTGTTTTAATCGACGTATGCGTATCAATAAGGACATCACCTGTCAATTTTGAAATATCTGTAGCTGCTTTTTCTTGAACATCACGATAATCCTTTGGGGAGAGCTTTTTTCGCATCGCATCTCGATTATGTATTCCATAATCCTTCTTAGCGATGTTAAACATGAAATCCCCCAAAGTTACAATTTTGATTTTGGGGAGTTCTTTTTGAATAAGATGCATAGCTGTAGATTTCCCTGCGCCGGGTACCGCTGTCAAAATCATTTTCATTTTGAAATTCCACCTATAAATATTTCATTTGCTTCTTTACACGCTTTCGCTAATAAATTAGAGATTAGGACGTTCAACCCGTCTGTTCATGTTACTATATTTTATGGATTCTCATAATCACGTGATATGATAAAGTGAACAACATGGTCGGGAAAAGTGGAAGGTCTCTAGCGAATCACCTCATAGGGACATTTGTTTGTATAAATATTAACGATCTTTCAGGCGATAAAATTCCACCAATACTCTTAAAGGCAATTATAACAACTGTGATAAAATTCTAAGAAGGAGATTAAAGAACCCAGAATCACCCGTGCCCCCTCTGACATTTGATTTTCTCCATTGATAGATCTTTTTCAGAAAAGGTTTCATGAAGATCTTTGGGGGCCTAACAGTAAAGTTAGCTAAAATTTGTTGAAAGAACTTGATTGGGGCGCGATCCATCCCTATAAACAGTGACTCCTTTGCAGCCGAGTTCATAAGATATATTAAAAACTTCCTTAACATCCTTTTTCGTCATATTGTAATTCAAATTGACCGTTTTCGAGACGGCGTTGTCGACATACTTCTGAAAGGCGGCTTGAATCCGAATATGATGGATGGGCGAAATCTCATGAGCCGTGACAAAAAGATCTTTGATGTCTTGAGGAATCCCTTCTACATCCCGAAGGGTTCTCTTTGTGGCTATTTTTTTTATAATTTCTTCGCTGTAAATTCCCCTTTCTATCATGATCTTTTTAAAGATGTCATTTACCTCTATGAGCTTCTCGTTTTCCAGCACATTTCGAACATACGCTACTGAAAAAAGAGGTTCAATCCCACTTGAACAGTTAGCAATTATACCCAGCGTCCCTGTCGGAGCAATTGTTGTTACTGTTGCATTTCGCATTAATGGATGGCCTGGTTTATCGTAAATACTCCTTTTGAAATTAGGAAAGGCTCCTCTTTCCTCAGCAAGCTCTTGCGATTTTTTCCGTGCTTCGCATGAGATAAAGCGCATGAGTTCTTCGGCTACTTCGATTGCTTTTTGAGAATCATAGGGGAACCCTAGTTTAATAAGCATATCTGCAAAACCCATTATTCCCAAACCGATTTTTCTGTTCCCTTTGGTGATTTTTTCGATCTCAGGCAAAGGATACTCATTTACATCAATCACATTGTCCAGAAAATGCACAGCCGTCTTGACAACCGACCGGAGTTTCTCAAAATTTATCTCCATCACTCCGTAAACATTCTTCTGCACAAATTTTGCTACGTTAATTGAACCCAAATTGCATGACTCATATGGTAATAGAGGTTGTTCACCACAAGGGTTCGTCGCTTCAATCTCACCCAGTAACGGTGTAGGGTTTGCTGCGTTTATACGATCCAAAAAAACTATCCCCGGTTCACCAGTCTTCCAAGCCATCTCTACAATAAGATCCCAGACGTATTTAGCATTTAACTGTCTGATAATCTCTTTGGTACGGGGATTGACGAGAATATATTCCTGGTCTTCCTTTAAAGCTTTCATGAATTCCTTAGTTAGCGCAACCGAGATGTTAAAGTTCGTGAAAGCCTCCACATCATTTTTGGAGGCAATAAATTCCAAAATATCTGGATTATCCACTCGGAGAATTGCCATATTGGCGCCTCGCCGAGTCCCGCCTTGTTTGATTACCTCTGTACTGACATTGAAGACTTTCATGAAGGAGACCGGTCCGGAGGCGATACCGCCCGTTGATCGAACCCGGTCATTCTTCGGACGGAGGCGAGAAAATGAAAACCCGGTGCCGCCTCCAGATTTATGGACTAAGGCGGCGTACTTAACCGCATCAAAAATACTTTCAGTTGAGTCTTCAATAGGCAGGACAAAGCATGCTGAGAGTTGTTGGAGTTCACGTCCAGCGTTCATAAGAGTTGGACTGTTGGGAAGAAACTCTAGTTGTGTTATAATTCGGAAAAATTCCTTCTCGGTCTTTTTGAGTTCCTCTTGTGTGTGACCATAGAGTGCATCTGCTGACGCAACGTTCCTGGCCACACGGCGAAACATTTCTACTGGAGTTTCATTCACTTTACCCTCTTCATCTTTTGCCAAGTATCTTTGTTCCAAAACTTTTAGAGCGTTCTTTGAGAGGGTGATTTTCCGCTCACTCTTTATTTCATTTGTTTTAGTAGTTCCTACCTCAATCATTCATCTCGTACACTCCTGTTCTGTTATGAGAATATATTACTGTAATGAAGGACAATACTCCCCAAATAATCCTGAACTTTTCCCATCTTTTTTTGGCAGTAAGGACACGTCAGTAAAAGGATATATTAGCAAGAATTATTCCTCTTCAGGCCTTCTATTGTCGATATTATCCTTTATAAACTCTTTACAAGTGGTTTTAGTGGCGTTTAACCATGTAATGATCTGGACAACCTTTTGCAGTGTTACAAACAGGTAAAACCCCGCGCCAACCCATTTATTCTAAATAACGATTTATGATCGTAAAGTGCTTAAATATTACCTTAGGCTGTAAATAATATTATATAATGATTTTTTGTCGGATTCTATATATTGTTTACATAATGAATTAATATTTTCAGCGCAAGGAAAAGAATTAGATGCGAGTATATTTAAATTTAGTGGCAGGGAGAGATGGAAAAAACTAAAAATTTACCCAATGATCCCACCGTATCATCAACCTAATGATAACATCTATACTTCCTAACATCCAATTATGTGGCTTCCCCTTTCAGGCAATTTACTTCATTCCATTCCTCTTGAATACCCATTGCAAAATAATTGAATACCTTCTCCAAAAAGTATCTTATTTATGTCCGCCTGTTTCTCATACATGTTCCAACCACGGGAATCGTTTCATTACATTTCGGACATGTTTTTTCTACCAACTTACACTCTATTCCATAGAATAAATAACGTTTAATGACTATTTCACCGCAACTGGGGCAATAAGTATGCTCCCCGGGGTGGCCTGGGACATTGCCAATATAGACGAACTTCAATCCCTCTTCTAGTGCGATTTCTCTTGCTCGCTCGAGACTTCTTACAGGCGTTGAGGGGCGGTTGAATTTGTACTGTGGGAAATATCGTGATACATGAAAGGGTGTGTTTTCCCCAAGCTCTTCTTTGATTTGTTTAGTAATTTTTCTCAAATAAATTTCATTATCGTTGACTCTTGGAATCACTAATGTGGTGATTTCAATGTGAACTCCCCGTTCTATTGAATATCTAGCGTTCCGCCATACATACTCCACATTGCCACCACAGTACTTTCGAACAGCATCTTGATCCCCTTTAATATCAATATTCATGGCGTCTAAGCCATGATCAATAAGTAAATCAAGGCTTTCAAGAGTCATATAACCATTCGTCACATAGGTATTATATAGTCCAGCTTCTTTGGCTTGAGGGAACGCAGCTAAGGCATGTTCCAGTTGTAATGTGGGCTCATTGAAGCTGTATGATAATCCCGGTACTCCATTTTTGACGGCAAACTCTACTAGATCCTCAGGTCCGAAATATTGGGCTCTTAGATCCTCAGGTCTCGCTCTGCTTAGTTCATAGTTTTGACACCATGGGCAATTGAAGGAACAACCGCTTGTTCCCAGTGTGATAGCTGTGGACCCTGGGTAGAAATGATACAGCGGTTTTTTTTCGATGGGATTCACAGATAAACTCGCCACACGACCAAATACGAGGGTATAAAGAGTTCTATTGATATTCTGTCGAGTCTGACAAAAACCAACATTTCCTAGATGAATCCGGCATCGACGTTCACAAGTCCCACACTTAACACTCCCATCCTCTAATGTTTCATATAACCTCGCCTCACGAACAAATTGCCTTCCTGTATTTGATTTTCGATTCATTTCACGAATAACTAGGGAATATTTTCTTAAAGTTGCTTTGTTCATCGCATCTTAATAGCATGATTTCTCGATCTTATTAATTAAATCCCAAATTTTTTCACTCCACAATTTCCACAGCCCATCTTCTAAATGGTTCGACATAGTTTGGTTATTAGATAAGATTTTCTTCGAGTATTAGCTCAAGTGGAGTAGTTGACTCCTTTTTCTTTACTGTATTACATTTTGAATAAGTCATTGGTGTTTATAAGGCTGAAGGAGGAGAAAATTAGGGGAATACTGTGACTATCAATATATCGGATAGTGAAATCGGAACGGAGCGGGTATGCAAGGATGAGCTCCTGAGTGAAATCCTAGATTCGATTAAGATCGAAGTGCCCGAAGTTCATGCGGTCTTGCTTGTAAGCTCCGAAGGTCTTCCTATTGCTTCAACACGGCTCGATATAAGCCAAGATGAAACAATTCTCAGTGCAATGACTGCAGCTCTTATAAATGTGGGAGAACAAGCTAGTTTGGAATTAGATAAAGGAGAACCAAGAGCTTTAATTGTTGAGTGCCCAAAGGGACTGATTGTACTGCAACGGATTAACGAAGATGTACTGATAACAGTAGTAACCCGGGAAGGGATCCGTCTTGGGTTACTCTTGCTTTCTCTAAGAAAAGCGAAAGTTAAACTTGATAAAATCCTGTGATATTCTCTATCTCCTATTCTCATACACAGATGATCCATTTCTATTGATATTTTTTTCATCTCAATTCTCTTTTGATAATGTGATATTCGAGAGAGGATTATGTCCTTCAAATGGANNAACACATAATTGGGGGTTAGTTCCAGATGCATATTAATTTCAATCGATTAGGAGGGAAGGGAAAGAATTTATCCTCTCCTTCCCTTATCGAATTTTCTATGTTGAAAAAATCTGGATAGACTAGGTGTGAATAATGTCAGCCATACTAAGTGACTCCTTTGATCGATGGCGGTTCCGTAACCAACTCGAGGCGTTGAAGAAGAAAAAATCCGATGATTTAAGCACTTGCCTGATTTCTCTTTATGTTCCTCCAGGACGACGGCTCTCCGACATCATTAGCGATCTTACATCTGAGGCAGGCACTGCAGAGAATATTAAATCAAAAAAAACACGTAAAAACGTTGTCCAAGCATTGAATGTGCTAATCTCCCGGCTGAAAACCCTTCATGGGGCAACATCCCCAGAAGGGGGGTTTGTAATTTTTACCGGTGTGACTGAAGGAGGTAAAATGGAATATCATTACATAGACAATTTACCCTACCCCGTTTCTAGAAAGCTTTACGTATGTGACAATAAATTCCGGGTTGAATACCTTGAGGAGCAATTAGTTGAAAAAGATACCTTTGGGTTATTGGTTCTCGATGCTGGGAGAGCTACTCTTGCCATGTTGAGCGGTCAACATATGGAGATTGAAAAGAGACTGGAGTCAGGGGTACCTTCCAAGATACGGGCCGGAGGCCAGTCCGCCGCACGGTTTCAACGGATTCGGGAGGAGAAGATCCATGCGTTTCTTAGAAGAGTAGCAGAACATGCCCGGAACCTCTTTGTGGTCATGAGGGAAGAGCAAGGAGAACTCCCCATAAAGGGACTGTTAATCGGTGGTCCAGGACCTATCAAGGAACGGTTTGTAACCGGGGAATATTTAGATTACCGCCTAAGGGAGAGCTTATTAGATGTGGCCGATACTGGGTATGCAGATGAGCAGGGAATCAAAGAGCTAATAGAAAAATCAAAAGAAACCCTCAAAGATCTTCGATACATGCAAGAAAAACGGCTGATACAACAATTTTTGGAACATTTAGGGAAAGATACGGGGTTGGTCGCTTATGGCGACTCCATAGTCCGACACTTATTAGAGCTCGGAGCGGTCGAAACCCTGCTTTTAAGCCAAGAACTCGATCAGATCAAGGTACCACTCCGATGTGAGAACTGCAATCATTCCGAAGAAAGAACTACCGCGCGTTCTGAGTTTCCTCAATTGGAAACTGAAGCCCGTGAAAATATTTGTCCAAAATGTGGAAGTTCCACCTTTAATTTGGATTATGATCATATAATTACTATAATCGAAGAATTGGCAGAACTTGCAAAGATGAGCGGGACTAAAGTTGAAATAATCTCCACAGAAACCGAAGAAGGCGAACAATTGTGGCGAGTTTTTGGAGGAATTGCCGCGATTTTACGATTTAAATCAACATAACAACTGAAAAGAAGTGATTAGCTGAGCAACTTGATTCTTGTACCTAAAAGAACTATTTGACTTTGCTAACACTATTTGACTTNNCCTCCTCCATGCCAAGGAGGCGATCTTCCGGGCTGATCTACCGGCCCATCCTATAAAGATCCCATTCTGGCGCAGGAATAAAAGAACACATTCATTGTCATATTAAGCGCCGTAACTTCCCTCGTTGTTGCTTCTTATTATTATGTTTTCCTTTGTAATGTTAGTGGGGTTTTTGTTTTCCATGAATAAGCTCGGATTCGTTTTATTCGTCCGAAGCCGCAGGCGGCACATTGTTTCTTACGGACGTGATATGCTCTTCGCCCACACCGACGGCACCTGATATGCGTCTTTTTTTGCTTTTTTCCAAAACTTGCTGTGCCTTTCGTCATTTTAATCCCCACTTGCTTTGGTGTCTCCACCTGGAGGTGATATAAATACCACGTTATCACCCCGTACTAAAATCGTCCCTAGATCGCTCTTTTTGCCGTTAGTTGCAATATCCTCCGCGGTTTCTAAGATTAAATTAAGATGCGAATCAAACGATTTCAACACGCCACGAAGTTCGCGTTGTCCTTTCAATCGGATTAGGATGATTTTGTTCAAGCTTCTATCAAGGAGCTCCATAGGGCGACTCATGGGGATCGTGCTCCGTAGT
>JABAOC010011541.1_pt3 | contig 11074 bp, 12 predicted proteins | sample 7062161 | NCBI WGS metagenome assembly JABAOC01 (sample SAMN14538625, study PRJNA623070) | marine sediment metagenome | biome: marine biome [ENVO:00000428]; feature: marine pelagic biome [ENVO:01000023]; material: deep marine sediment [ENVO:00002113] | place: India: Gulf of Khambhat ...
TTCTCCTCATTCCTCGGGTAGACTCGCACCTCCGTAATCTGCATCTTTGCTTCCTCCTTTGCCAATCATCCGGTGCTCAATAGGGTTAAGACTCACGCGCCATGAACGGCTCATTGGTGGTAATGAATTACCATCACTGACAGCACTGTAGTCGCGATTCTTACGACAAATTTCCCGACAGAACCGACTGTTAAATCGCACCCCTCACTTTGAGCAGCTCTAAACTGTTTTGACCAGCCAAGTAGAAAATTTGTACTTCTCCATTCTCTTCTGCAACTTTTTCCCTACTCTCCAGTCCCTCAAAAGAGCAAAAACTGTCGGGCCACTGCCCGACATTAAAGCACAATCAGCACCTCCTTTCAGAAGCTCTTTTTTTATTTGAAAAATAACGGGATGGTAGGCAATGGCTACTTCTTCCAACCGATTATAAGCCAACTGCTCTATGCGGTTCTTTAAAATATCCCTTACATTGCGAATATTCAGAAGCAAGCTTTCCGAAAAAGAGAATTCTCTTTTTCTTTCAGGTCTACGCTGGCGAGTTTTTATTTTAGTAATATTTGCAGGCTCTGTCAACCTTATTTTACCAAGATGTCTATAAACCCATTTCGTGGAAAGCGCAAAATGGGGCTTCACCAAAAGAACCCATTTTTTCTTTATCCCGGGAAGGGGGGTTATTATCTCTCCGTATCTTTCCCCCAGGGCAGTATGGCCATAAAGAAAAAAGGGTACATCACAGCCAAGTCTTGCGGACATAGGAACTAGCGTGTTGCGGGAATAGTTTAGCCTCCATAGCCTATTCAAGCCCTTTAAGGTCGCTGCCGCATCGGACGAACCACCCCCCAGCCCGGCGCCAACAGGAATTCTCTTTATGATTCTTACTCTTATGCCCTTCTTGATTCTCGCATATTTTCTCAATAATGATGCTGCCTTATACACCAGGTTTTTCGGGCCTTTGGGGACCAAGGGATGGTCGCAGAGAACTTCTATTTTACGGCTTCCGGTGTTGGATAAGAGGATCTCGTCATATAGACCTATGGTTTGATAGATTGTCTGCAGCCTATGATATCCTTCCCCCGATCCGGGCAACTCATCCAGCACCTGTAAATACAAGTTTATCTTCCCATAAGCTCGAATTCTCATCATTCCTTCAGTTCTTTTTCTTCAAGTCTCCTATTTTATCCATTAACTTTTCATTCTCTGCATCCAGCTCCAGGGCTTTACGATATGCATCGAGAGCTCTCCTGGTTTCGCCCAGTTTGTCGTAAGTATCACCAAGATGTTCGTAGATTACCGGGTCCTTCATCAATTTTATTGCTTTTTTCAACTCCTCCCGGGCTCTTGTATACTCCCCTTGCCGAAAGTATACCCAACCCAGGCTATCTATGTAGGCGCCGTTTTCGGGGTCAATCTCCAGGGCTTTCTGTACTTGTTCCAATGCCTCATCCAAATTTATACCGCGTTCAGCCCAGGAATAACCAAGGTAGTTACGCGCCTGCGCGTGGCGGGGATTCATCCTGATCACTTCCTCCAGAGCCTCATAGCAAAGATCAAAGTCTCTTAGCCGGTCATAACAGATACCCAGATGGAAATAGGCTTCCGTATTCTTCGGGTCATATCTTATTGCCTTGGAAAAAGCGTCTACTGCCTCAGAATAATTCTTCTCTTCCTCCAGGCAAATTCCCAAGAAATACCAGATATTGGCGTCTTCCGGTTCGAACTCGGCTGCTTCTTGCAGAACTTCTCTTGCTTTCTTATAATCGCCTTTTTGCAGATATATAACTCCCAGATGGAGGTACGTCTCCATTACATCTTTCTGGAAAAGATTGATCTTCTCCAGGTATTCGATTGCCCTGTCCCAGTCTTTCTCCTGCTCATAAATCAGAGCCAGGCTATGGAGAGCCTTTAAATTATGGGGGTCTAACTCCAGACTCCGGGAGAAGTTTTCTTTCGCTTTGGAGATATTCTTAATAGAAAAATAGAGCGAGCCGAGTTTATTATAAATTAGCGGATTTTCCGGGTCAATTTTTCTACATTTCAAGTACTCTTCTATTGCCTTCCTGTACTTCCCCTGGAATTCGTAAATTGACGCCAGGCAAAGGCGAGCCTCCCATTGCTCCGGGTCCGTTCTGATTATTTCCTTGTACTCCTCGATTGCCAGGTCAAATTTTTTTGCCTCTTCGTACATTCTCGCTAAATCGAGCCTTGCTTCCAAATCCTCAGGATTCAACTCCACTATCTTTTTATAAAATTCGATTGCTTCCGATTCTTGCTCTCTCCTTCTGTAAATCTCCGCCAAATACTCGTAAGCTTCCCGGTTATCTTCTTGTAGATTCAAAGTCCGATAAAGCTCATCCACCGCGTCATCGAACTGCCCCAAAGCATAATATACTTTCCCCAGCTCCAGGTGAAGAAATGGCGAACTGCTATCCAGTTGCACCGCTCTTTCGTATTCCAGAGCAGCGGCTCTTATATCGCCCTGCTCATAATAGATACTTCCCAGAAGGTAGTGAAAAACCGGGTCATCTTCAACCTCGGTTATTCCGGGAGAAATATCAGGTCGCCAGACAATCGTCAACACAACAATAGCCAACAGAAATATCTTTTTCATATCTACCTCTAATCAATCTTGTTAATTACCAACCCGCTTAACAGCTTGGGATAAAAAAATGTCGATTTCTTGGGCATTACCTCCCCGGCTTCAACTACCGCTTTAAACTCTGACAACTTTACCGGCCTGAGGAAAAAGGCTACGCAATGCGAACCATCTCTTACCTTACCGACCGCCTCATTAATCTTTTCCGAATAGTCAATACGTTGTTGACTCTCCGGGGAAATTTTCAAAACCCTCTCGATAATCAAAGTGTGCAATATTACTACGTCAAGCTGGCAAAAAATTTCCTGCCTTCCGGCAATCAACCCTTTAGTAATCTTTTCGTCTTTCAAACCCAATAGATAAAATTCATTACCACCCATATACATCCCCGTTCTGTGCCTTGCTTTCTCGTCTTTCAACTGACCCAATAGTTCTTTAAGGTTATCAACCTTCTTTATGTCAAAATATTTCCCCGCTTCCACAATCAATCTCTTTCCGTCAAATCCCGCAAAGCTCCTGATTGCTCGATGAATAGGCAAAATCTCGAGCCCATTATTTTCCATATTCACGAAGTATGCCACCACATAGTTATAACTCTCCCGGGCCGAATGTCGGGGATTATTCTTTCTCAATTCATTTCGGTACTCCAGGGCGCTCTCGTAACGATGGTGACCATCGGCAATAAACAATTTCTTATCTCTCATTGCTTCCACCATCAAGTTAACAGACTCCTCTTCGTCTATTCGCCACAACCTATGTCTGATATTCTCCTCATTAACCAGATCCAATAGCGGGGTTTCATTTCTCTTCTCCCATAATTTATCAATACTATTATTTGCATCCTCGTATGTGGTAAAAATCTGGGAGAAGTTTGCCCGGCAAGCCCGGAGAAGATTCAATCTATCTCTCTTTGGCTCAGTCAGCGTACCTTCATGCGGTCGTACTATTCCTTTGGAAAAATCCTCAAGCTGTGCAAGAGCTATGAATCCGCGCCTCTTAACCGTCTTCCCTTTACCTTCGACAGCCGCCTCCCCCATAATATCGCTTCTCAACTCATATTCCTGTTCCAGAAGATAGATAGAAGGGGAGCCGTCTCTTACCAGAATCTTTTGCTCAGACCACTCCCGAAAAAACTGCGCTGACCTGATGTATCTGTTATCGGCTTCACTATCGCCAGGAAATTCTTTCCCCAGTATGAGTCTGATTACGTTGTACGGACTCATCCGATAGTATTTTTCCTGTGCCTCATTAGAAATAATATCGAAAGGAGGAGCAAGAACCCGCGCTAGCTCCTTTATCTTTTCTTGATTATACAAAATGCCTGAAAAAGGAAGTATATTAGCCACCGTTACTCTCCTGTCACAATAGAAAAAGTAGCCTGTCCCCTTTTTTACCCCTTTTTTATCTGCTTCCCGGTTTTTGTAAAGGTACCCCCTGCTTGCAAAGCGGGCACTTCCCGGGAGAATAAGTCTCTATATCTATCCTCAAAAGGCTCTTTAAGTGTAGATTCAGGATAGCCAGTTCATCGGAAAGGGAGGGCTTGCTCCTGTCGACAATTACTCCCGTTGCTTCCACGCTTCCCCCCATCTTCCTGACAATCTCTATTATCTCCTTAACCGAACCACCCGTGGTGATTACATCTTCTACCACTGCAACCCTTTCCCCTTTTTCTATTTCAAACCCACGACGCAATGTCATCTTACCCTCTTCTCTCTCGCAGAATATAGCTCGCCCGCCTAAAACTTTAGCCACCTCTTGACCCACGACTATGCCACCAACAGCGGGAGAAACCACAGCGTCGATTCTTGCCCCGCGAAGCGCCAGTCTGGAGGCAAGCTCTCTACAAAGCTTCTCCGCCAAATCCGGATATTGCAGAACCAGCGCGCATTGAAGATACTTTCCCGAATGTAGGCCGGAAGAAAGCCGGAAATGTCCGGAAAGAAGGGCTCCTCTTTTCCGGAATATCTCTAAAACCTCTCTCTCATTCAACTTTATTTCTCCAACTCCTGCAATATCGCTTTAACTGCCTCAACAGGGTCGGGGGCTTCTATTATCGGCCTTCCTACAACTATATAGTCGGCTCCTCTCCTTAGAGCCTCGCCCGGAGCCATTACCCTTTTCTGGTCATCGCTTGCATATTTTTGCTGGCCTGCAGGTCTTATCCCCGGGGTGACGATGTTGAAATTCTTTCCGGTGGCTTTCCTGATAAGCTCAATTTCCAGAGGGGAAGCTACCACACCTTCCAATCCCGCGCCTTCCGCCATCTTCGCCAGAGCCACGACTTCATCACTAATCTCCCGGGAAATTCCCAGTTCCTTCATATCGGGAGAATCTATGCTGGTCAAAATAGTAACTCCCCACAAAAGCGGTCGGGGTTGAAGGGAAGCCGCTGCCTCCAACATCTTCCTCCCCCCCAGTATGGACAGAGTCAGGGAGAAGACGCCGTGTTTCTGGGCCATTCTGACGGAGTTACTCACCACATTGGGAATATCGCAATACTTCAAATCCAGGAATACTTTTCCTCCTTTTTTTACTACCATATCCAAAACTTCCGGCCCACAGGCGGTAAACAAAAAGCTTCCCACTTTAAAAAACTTCGCATACGGAAGCAAAGAATCGACCAAATTCTCTGCCTTTTTTATATCTTCTACATCGAGGGCTACAATCAACTTTTCGGACACTGCAAGCTCCCTACTATTGATTTTATATCTTTAATTTTATTCTTTTTCAAGTACTCTTTTATTCCATCAATAACCTTAATCGGAGTCAACGGGTCAACGAAGTTACCCGTGCCAATAGCAACAGCTTTCGCCCCGGCAATAATAAATTCCAGAGCGTCACCGGCAGTCATAATTCCTCCCATACCGATTATGGGAATCTCCACTGCTTTGTGCACTTCATAGACCATCCTCAGAGCTATCGGCTTGATTGCCGGACCCGAAAGACCGCCGGTAATCCGGCGTAATATGGGCTTTCTATTTTCTACGTCTATCGCCATACCGGTAAATGTGTTTGTCAGGGAGACTCCGTCTGCTCCCGCTTCTTCACACACCCGGGCAATAGAAGCTATATCCGTAACATTGGGAGAAAGCTTTACCAAAAGGGGAAGGCCTGTCGCCTTTCTCACGCTACTGACCGCCCGATGGGTCGCCCCGGAGTCCTGGGCGAACATAAGTCTCCTTTTATATTTAACGTTGGGACAGGAAAGGTTCAGTTCCAGCCCGGAAATCTCCGCTTCTCTCAAGGCCTTTGCCAGCCGGACGTACTCCTCTGTCGTCTCGCCGGCAATACTTGCGATTATAGGAACGTCATATTTTCTCAGAAACGGTAATTTTTCATTAATGAACGCGTCCACGCCAACATTTTGCAGACCGATCGAATTCAGCACTCCCGAGGCAGTCTCCACAATTCGGGGAGGTTCATTCCCCGGACGCGACTTCAAAGTAATCGTCTTGGCAACAATTGCTCCCAGACTGTTTAAGTCTACAAGTTCGGCATACTCTTCTCCGTAGCCAAACGTTCCCGAGGCGACAATTACGGGATTTTTCAAAGAAATTCCCGCAAGCTCTATTGCCAAATTTGGTGTTTTCACTTTTGCTTTTCGCATCATTCCCAACTCAACTCCCCGGCGTCAAAGACGGGGCCATCTTTGCAGACCCGCATATAAGTGTAAGAAGAACCTCTTCCTTTAACCACGCAACCGAGACAGGCGCCCACTCCACAGCCCAGGCGTTCCTCCAGGGAAACCTGGCAGGGAAATCGATGTTTCCTGGAAATTTTCCCTATCCTTTTTAGCATCTCCCAAGGTCCACAGGCAAAGACCATTGGTCTCGGTTTATCTCCTGAAAGTGGCAGGAATTTTTCCAAAAGGTCACTCACCAGACCTTTGTATCCTCTTGTCCCATTTTCCGTAGCCACTTCCACTCGACATCCCAGTCTTTCAAAATCTCCTTCGCACAGCAGCTCCTCTCTATTCTTAGCCCCGATGAGAGCGAGAACTGATAACTCCGGATTAGTGTGGCAGACCGATTCTGCCAGGAAGAGAAGGGAAGCCACTCCCGTGCCTCCGGCTAAAAGGATAATATCCGATTTTTCTGACGGGGCAGACGGTAACCGATAACCATTTCCCAGAGGACCGATAATATTTAGGTATTCTCCCCTATTCCTCTTGCTTAGAATTTCCGTGCCTTTCCCCACGACTTTATACAGTATCTCAATCTTCTCTCCTTCTGACCGATGGATGCTAAAGGGTCTTCTCAAAAGGGGAGGAAAACTCCTGGAGACTCTTACGTGAATAAACTGACCGGGCCTCGCCTGGCGTCCAATTTGAGGAGCGGAAAGGACCATCTTGTACCGCCGGGGCCCAATCTCCTCGTTCTCAAAAATTTTTGCGTCAACCTGCACCATACCTATCCTCTCCGAAGCTTGGGGAATTCTTTTAGAAAGGAAAGCCCTGGTGGAAGCTGAGGGAATTTTTTCTGAACGACTTGAGGGCATGCTTTTTTCGCCTGCGGCGAAAAAAAGGGTTCCCTGAGAAGTGAAGAAAAATTCCCGAAAGCTTCCCTAAACAATCTTTCCATCTTTCATTACTACCTTGCCCCCGACTATGGTAGCCACCGGGAACCCTTTCAACTCCATACCAATAAATGGGGAATTATTGCTCTGCGAAGCGAACTCGTTGTCAATCTTCTTTTTCATATTCAAATCGATTATGGTAAGGTCGGCACCAGACCCTATGGAGAGAGACCCTTTGTCCAGTCCCAGAATGTTTGCCGGGTTGACAGTCAATTTGGCGATTGCCTCGCTTAACCCCAGTATCTTCTTACTTACCAGATTCGTAAGAACCAAAGGCAAAGTCGTCTCCAATCCGATTATGCCAAAAGGAGCCATATTATATTCCAAATTTTTCTCCACGTCCAGATGGGGGGCGTGGTCTGATGCTATACAATCGATCGTGCCATCAGCCAGTCCTTCACATAACGCCTCCATATCGTCCTTAGTTCTTAGAGGAGGATTTATCTTCGTATTGGTGTCATAACCACGAACGTCCTCCTCGGAGAGAGAGACGTAGTGGGGTGCGGTTTCACAGCTTATATTTATCTTTTTCTTTTTCGCCTGGCGAATCAGTTCCACGGAGCCACGGGTAGTGATGTGGGCTAAATGTAACTTTCCGCCGGTCAGCTCTGTCAGGGCGATATCCCGGGCAACCATTATCTCTTCAGCCTGCCTGGGTATTCCTTTCAGACCCAATACCGTCGAGATAAATCCTTCGTTCATCACCCCGCCCCAGGAAAGGTTTAGATCCTCACAGTGAGAGATAACGGGCAGATTGAACATCTTTGCGTACTCCAGGGCTCTTCTCATTATCTGAGCGTTCATCACCGGCCTGCCATCGTCGGAAATACCCACAATTCCGGCAATTCTCATCTTCCCTATTTCTGCCAGTTCCTCTCCTTTTCGTCCTTTGGTTATGCTTCCTATGGGATAAACATTGACCACTCCTTCCTGAGAAGCTGTAGTAAGAATAAATTTCACGCCGGAAACAGAATCTATAACCGGCTGCGTATTGGGCATGCAACAGACAGAGGTAAATCCTCCCTGCGCGGCAGCACGGGTACCGGAAGCGATCGTTTCCTCGTCCTCCCTACCCGGTTCCCGCAAATGGGTATGCATATCGATCAAACCGGGGACGACCACCTTGCCCGTGGCATCAATGCTTGTCGTCGACCTGGTGACATCTCCCGGCCGGAACTTGGAAGACTCCCCTATCTTCACTATCTTTTCATTTTCGATCAGGATATCTGCTTTCTTATCAATCTTATTTTTGGGATCGACTAATCTTCCGTTTCTGATGACTAGTTTCAATACGCTCCTCCCGATATGATTGCGATCATCATCTTTTCATACCCCGTTTATCTCCCCCGGCCAGAAGGTAAAGCACTGCCATCCTCACCGCAATCCCGTTGGTAACCTGTTCGGTGATTACGGAGCGTGGCCCCTCTGCCACGGAAGAGGATATCTCTATGCCTCTGTTCATCGGGCCGGGATGCATTACCAGAAGGTCTTTTTTCGCTCTTCTCAATCTTTCATCGGTAATGCCAAAAATTTCATTATACTCCCGCAAGGAAGGAAATAGATTCTCTTTTTGTCTTTCTATCTGAATCCTCAGAATGTTAATCACGTCAAGCTCATCAATTACCTCGTCCAGATCGTAGGAGATTTTCACGCCCATCTCTTCAATCCTGGAAGGCATCAAAGTTGCGGGCCCTACCACGTACACTTTTGCGCCCATCTTATTCAATCCCCAGATATTTGAACGAGCAACGCGCGAGTGAAGAATATCTCCCACAATAGCAACCTTCAGGCCCGAAAGTCTCCCTTTCTTCTCCCAGATGGTGAACATATCCAGCAGCCCTTGCGTGGGATGCTCGTGAGTCCCATCACCGGCATTGACTATGGAGGCACTTATCGTTCGGGCAAGAATCTCGGGAGCTCCCGCCATCGAATGGCGAATCACCACGAAGTCGGCCTTCATTGCTTCCAAAGTTTTTGCCGTATCTATTAGACTTTCGCCTTTGGCCACGCTGGAGGTGGAGGCGGAAATATTCAAAACGTCGGCACTCAGCCTCTTGGCTGCCAGCTCAAAAGAAATTCTGGTTCTCGTCGAGGGCTCGTAGAAGAGAAGCACCACCGTTTTACCTCGCAAAGGAGGAACTTTCTTTACCGAGCGGGTAAACAGTTCCTTGAATGGCTTGGCTGTCTCCAAAATCAGATCTATCTCTTCTTTGTCCAGATATTCCAGACCGAGCAAATCCTTATTTTTCAACCGCATTTATTAATCCTCCCTCAAAACCACGCTATCCTCTCCGTCCACTTCCTTCAAATTTACCGAGACAAGCTCTTTCTTGGAAGTGGGATAGGTTTTGCCAACAAAGTCGGGCTGGATGGGGAGTTCCCTGAGACCCCTATCGATTAGCACTGCCAATTTTATGACTTTGGGCCGGCCGAAATCTATCAGTTCATCGAGAGCAGCCCTTACAGTCCTTCCGGCAAAGAGGACATCGTCAACGAGAACTACCTTCTTATCGGTAATATCGAAAGGAATTCTCGTCTCCTTAACCACGGGCTGATGCGCTATTGAATCCACGTCGTCCCGGTAGAGAGTAATGTCCAGAGCCCCTACGGGCACCTCCTGCTTTCCAATAGTCTCAATCTCCCTGGCAATCCGCTTAGCGAGATGGACTCCCCTGGTCTGAATTCCCACAATGACCAGGTCTTCTATTCCGTAGCTCTTCTCTACAATTTCCCGAGCCATCCTTTTTATTGTCCGGGAAATTTCCTTTGCATCCATTATGGCTTTCTTGTTTCGGGACACTACTAGACCCTCCCCGCCTGTTATTTCATAGTAATCTCAAATCATCACTTAGATTNNNNAGCTCTGCTTTGTAGGGGCGGCACTCCGTGGCCGCCCCAAGGAAAGGACGGCATGCCGAAAGAGCGGCATAAACTGCGTCCGTCCCCTACATAAGAAGCAAAGCTTACGCTTTGCCGCTACGGGAAGGGAATGTAGCTGTACCGATAAATCGGGACGGTCGTTCTGCTTTACCGGGAGGACAATCCTTGTGGTGGGCCAATACTGCATTATGAATGGGAGAGGGGCTTTCGCTGGGGAGTGGGAATTCTGTAAGGGAATATCTTTTCACAAGGAGTTTCCATTAACAGGCGGCAGGGGTGTAAAGTAAACTCACCAAACTTATCATTGATTCTATCGATTGCTCCCGTAAGAGCTTCCTTCTTCTTATAAGTTTCCAGGAGATACAACTGCCCACAATGGGAGATGAGGTTGGATACTTTCACTCCCACAAGCCTCACTGCCTTAGTAAGGCGTCCGATTCTTTTTAAAATTCTTAACGCTACATAATAAATATCGACTCCGTAGTCGATATAATCCGCTATAGAGAGGTCGCGGCTGAATGTGAAGAAATCAGAGTATCTTAAAATTAAAGTCACTCTCCTGCCTTTATATCCTCCTTTCCTTAAACGCCTTCCCACCTGTTCCGAAAGCCTCAAAAGTACTGTTCTAATCATCTCCATATCCCAGGTATCCCCGGGGAGAGTATAGGAATGTCCCATCGATTTTACTTCCCCTTCCTCGGTATAAGAGACTACCCGACTTCCATCTAATCCCTTTCCCATCTGGCTTAACATATGTGCGATGATTCCGAAGTGATGAACGAGAAGGTCTACGGGAGCATTCCCTAACTCCCCTGCAGTCCTTATGCCTAATCGGGAAAGATGGAAGGCGGTCTTTTCCCCGATTCCGCAGAGATTCTCCACCGGAAGGTCGGCCAGAATGTTCGCTACTTCTCCTTCCTCTATCTCTACAAGACCATCGGGCTTCTCCATATCCGAGGCAAGTTTGGCCAGAAGCTTATTGGGAGCAATTCCAATAGAGCAGGTCAAACCTAACTTTTTCCTTAA
>JABAOC010034307.1_pt4 | contig 11069 bp, 10 predicted proteins | sample 7062161 | NCBI WGS metagenome assembly JABAOC01 (sample SAMN14538625, study PRJNA623070) | marine sediment metagenome | biome: marine biome [ENVO:00000428]; feature: marine pelagic biome [ENVO:01000023]; material: deep marine sediment [ENVO:00002113] | place: India: Gulf of Khambhat ...
TTCGAGCGTTTGCGTTTTCCCGGTCGGCGCATCCTCGGCGCCCTCGTGGCACTTCCCGCCGTTCTTCCTCCGCTGGTCGGCGTCATCGCGTTCCTGTTCCTCTACGGCGAGAGCGGCTTTGTTCCTCGCGCGATCGTCACCGTGTTCCGACTCGACGAGTCCCCGTGGCGGTTGCAGGGCGCGGGGGCGGTCCTGCTGGTCCATGCGTACTCGATGTACGTGTACTTCTATCTGTTCACTCGTGCGGGGCTCGCGAAGATCGACAGCTCGATGATCGAAGCGGCCCACTCGCTGGGTTGTGGGACGTTGGCCACGTTCCGACGTGTTACCCTGCCGCTTCTCAGACCTCAACTGGCCGCTGCCGCGCTGCTCACGTTCATGACGGCGCTCGGGTCGTTCAGCGCACCGTACATCTACAACTTCCGCACGATGTCTGTTCAGATCGTGACGACCAAGCTGTTCGGCAACATGCAGATGGCGGTCGTCGAGACCACGGCTCTGGCTGTCGTGGCCCTGGCTGGCCTGATGTTGTTGAAAGGCAGGGCGGGGGCGCGTTCCGTAGTGGCCCTGGGGAAGGGAACCGCGCCCAGCGCTCGAACGCTGTCGCAGCCAGTAGCGCGGTGGGGAGCGGCAGTTCTGGGGTGGGTGTTTGGCATTGTGCTGCTGCTACCGCATCTGACGCTCGTGGTGATGTCGCTCGTGCCCTTGGGAACTTGGACGACGCAGCTCNNGCCCAGCTACACGCTGGCGAATTTCGGAGCCTTGCTCACCGAGCCGGAGCGACTGCGCCCGCTGGTCAATTCGCTGTGGATGGCGGCGGCCGCGACCCTCGGAGCGCTTGCCACTGCGCTGTGGGCCGGTCGTCTCGTGGTGCAGCGTCGGGCCTCACTCCGCAGCGCCATCGAGACGCTGGTGTCGGTTCCCTGGGCCGTGCCGGGGACTGTTCTGGCCATCGCCTTGGCGACGGCGTTCAGCGTCAACGCGCCGTGGGTAGGCCGCTGGGTGTTCCTCGGAACCGCCCTCATTCTGCCGTTGGCGTACCTGGTGCGGAACATCCCCATCGCTGCGGGGTCTGTCTTGGCCGGGTTCCGGCAGCTGGATCCATCACTCGATGAAGCTGCTGCGTCGCTGGGTGCCAGTCGGTGGCGAACGTTGCGCCTGGTGACGATCCCGCTGCTGCGGCCGGCGATCCTGGCTGGTGGCGCTCTGGCGTTCGCCACGGCGTTGGGCGACTTCGTCACCTCCATCGTGCTCTACACGTTTGAGACGCGTCCTATCTCGATCGAGATCTTGGCCGCGCTGCGGGCGTTTGACGTCGGGACCGCGGCGGCGTACGGAGTGGTCCTGATGCTCATCTCTGCAGGGGCCATGGTGGTGGGGACCAGGCGATGAAGCGGCTCATCGTCCTCATGGCTGCCGCTTTCGTGGACATGATCGGGTACGCGATAGTGTTCCCCTTGCTCCCCTACTACGCCCTCCGCCTCCAGGCCGACGAGTGGATGATCGGCTGGATGATCGCCTCCTTCTCCATCGCCCAGCTTGCCTCGTCACCCTGGTGGGGCCGCATGTCAGATCATATTGGGCGCCGCACTACCATCCTCTTCGGCCTCGGGCTGTCGGCGGCGGCGTTCGTGGTGTTCGGATTCGCGGTCAACATCTGGATGCTGTTCCTGTCCCGCGTCATTCAGGGGTTGGGTGGGGGCACCACTGGCGTGCTACAGGCTTACGTGGCTGATGTGACCGAGCCGAAGGACCGGGTGAAGGCGCTGGGCTGGCTGTCGTCGGCTACGGGGGCGGGGGTGATGATCGGGCCGGCGATTGGCTCCCTGGCGTTCAAGCTGGGCCCCGAAGCGCCGGGGATCGTGGCAGCGGCGCTGTGCTTCGTGAACATCATCTTCGCGTGGCGCATGCTGCAGGAATCCTATCCCGGGCGTAAACGGGACACCCCCCTCGAGGATCCTGTGATAGCGAGACCGGTGCGTTCGGTGAGGGAGATGATTACCGAGGTACTCCGGGCGCCCGGCGGCCAAGTGGCGCAGCTCATCTGGATCTACGCCGTCGGTATGCTGGGCTTCATGTCGATGACCGCTGTCCTGGCGCTCTACTTGCACAGCGATTTCGGGATCACCGAGGAGACGATCTTCATCTTCTTCGTTTACGTGGGGGCCATCGGAGTGTTCATGCGGGCGGTGATGCTCGGCAAGCTGGTGGACTGGCTCGGGGAAGTGAGACTGATGCGCGTGGGCGCGGCACTGCTCGCCCTCGGGCTGGCCGCCATTCCGCTCCCCGACTCGGTCGTTCCCCTGGGTCTGGTGATCGCCATTGTGCCGATTGGCACTGCCTGCTTGTTCCCGGCGACGTCGGCCTTGGTGACGCACCGGGCGTCCAAGCACGAGATGGGGCAAACCCTGAGTGTGCAGCAGGCGGTCGGTGGGATGGCCCGGGTAGTCGCCCCCATCTGGGCCACCGCCGCGTTCCAGGGTCTCGGCGTGTCGGTCCCGTTCTACATTTCCGGCGCTGTCGTCGGGCTGGTGACACTGCTGGCGTTCCGGGTGTCGCAGCGAGTGCCGGTGGAGGCGACGTGAGAGCGGAAGTTCACCCAACGATCTCTGCCAGCGCCGCCGCCAGCAGGATGATCTGCTTCGTGCCGGTCTTCGCCGTCTCGATGTCCGCCCATTCGCTCAGGGTATGCTGACTCCCGCCCCGGGCGCGGCCCACGGAGACTGAGGGAACGCCACGGAGGACACCCGCATTGGCGTCGGTGGATCCGGTTGGCACCGCCGGCGTGCGGTTGCCGAAGTCGTGTCCGAGATAGCGTAGCACGTCCACCGCGGTCTGCACGAGAGGGTGGGCTCGGCGGTCTGCTAGCTGCTCCGGTGTCCCGCCGGCCTCGCTGCGCTGGATCCAATCTCTCCGGAATTCGACACCCTCCTGCCTCGCGGTCGCGTCGCACGTCGCCACGATCGCGCTATCGAGCCGAGCGAGCAACGCTGGGTCCACCGTACGGAGATCGACGGTGAACGACACTTCCTGGGGGATCGCGTTCACCACATGTCCGCCTCGGAGCATGCCCACGTTGTAGACTGCACCGACCGGCGCGCCCCGTGGCGGAACAGGGATCTCGTAGATGTCGAGGATGCACCGGGCCGCAGCGCGCGCGGGGTGTGGCCTTCCCCGAGACGACAGCGTGTGGGAGCCAGCGCCCGTGAACACCATGCTGGACCAGTAGATGCCCAGAGCCCCGTAGTTCACCGATCCCAGTCCACCATCGAGGGCCACCAACATGTCAGCGACCTCGGGATTGTACTTGAGCCAGTAGTCCATTCCCCCCCGAGGCCGAGCTCTTCCTGCACGGTGCCGATGAAGAACACGTCGCCACGCGTCTGCAAGCCAGAAGCGTGCATGGCGCGGGCTGCCGCCAGCATGTTGGTGACCGAGGCGCTGTTGTCGAAGACTCCAGGGGCGTAGAGTCGGCCGTTGCGTCGTGTGACCGTCACGTCGGTCTCCATCGGATGCACCGTATCGAGATGGGCGGCGAAGACGAGGGTCGGTCCTCCTCCCATGCCCCGGCGCCGCGCGATCACATTGCCGATGGAATCGATGTGGACCTGAAGGTCGAGGGCTTCGAGTTGCCGGCGGACGTATGCGGCGCGCTCTCCCTCATGCCGCGAGGGAGCGGAGATCTGCGTGATCCGAATCCATTCCGCGACCTGCGACTCGAAATGGTCGTCAATGTAGGCGAGTGCATCACGCACCGCCGGGTGAGCCGCCAGTTCGGGAGAGAACCTGGTGGGGTAGGACGGCTCTTGAGCGGGCAGGTCCTGAAGACCGCAGCTCGCCGCAAGCAGAATCAGGATGGCATTGGGAGCACGCATCTGGGCCTTCCAGCAGGGAGTGCTTTGCCGAAGCTAGTGTGGGTGCGCCGTGGGCGGGAGGGCCGGTTCTGGTCGAGGTCCGGTCCCCCCCCGCAGTNNAGACGCATCTTGAAAGATGCTGAGCATGCAGCATTCCGTACCTCAGTGCATGCATTCGGTGCGGTCCGCGTCACCGATCGCCGCTAACCTCTCCTTGTCCCTGTTAGCGCAATGGCCCGACAACTGTTCGTCCACGTAGGCTGGACCACGCGAGACCAGCGTCCGATGATTGGTGTGTCGGAGAGCAGCTTCTTGCGTGAGTTCCTGCCTGCTGAGGCCCGACGCCACAGTGCGGAAGTCATAGCACTGGGTATTGTCTCCGATCATCTCCACCTTCTTCTCCGGCTCCCGCTGGCGTTCGACGTCCCCGCGTTGGTGAAGTCTCTGAAGGGGGTGAGTGCGCGGTTGGCGAACAAGGACGAACAGATCTCTCGAAGCGGGCTCCGGTGGGCGAAGGGCTACGTCGTGCGATCAGTGAGTCCGCGGAACCTGCGTCCTGCGGTCCGGTACGTGCTTGGGCAAAGGTCGCACCATCCTGATCACGCCATCCCAGTCCGCTGACTGATCCCCGTCGCTGTCGCTAGCGCCTTTCAAGGCGCGTCGCGTCAGCGCCGAGCCCGCGTTTCAACGCGGGAGTCATGTACGGGGCGACTGGCTGTCAGCTGAGACTCGGCGTCATGGGGGTATCAAGAAGTCGCGGGAGAGAGCGGCAGGAGCGGCAGCGGCGGCAGGAATGCCATGCCCCCCGGCTATTTGCCAACTGCTGATTGCTGCGGTCAGTTCGCTGAAGGCCGACGGCTCAGTTCAGATGCTTCTTGAGGAACGCGTGTAGCCTGTCTCGATACATAGCGCCGCCCACGTCATAAGTGTCATTGTGGCCGGCGCCCTCGATAGCTACGAACTCTTCCGCGCGGCCGGCCTCGGCAACGGCGCGTCCCATGGGCAACGGAGCAATCCAGTCGTCGGTTCCGTGAAACACCAGCAGTGGAGCGGTGAGGCGCGCTGCACGCTCCACGTTGTTCAGCCGAAGGTGCAGTAGCCCGATTGGGATCATCGAGTAATGTTCTTGGGCCATCTCGCGCCCGGATGTGAAGGCTGACTCGAGAATGACAGCCCGCACTGGATTCTCGGTCGCGAGATAGAGCGCTACCGCGGATCCTACCGAGCGGCCGTATACTGCGATGCGTGTGCTGTCGATCTCCGGCCGCTGGGTCAGGAACTGCCATGCTGCGTCGGCGTCGCGGTAGAGCCCCTTTTCGGTTGGTTTTCCTTCGCTCTGCCCATACCCGCGGTAGTCCAGTACCAGCAGCCCGGTGCCAGGCGGTCGGAACTCCCGCAGTATCGGGGCGATGCCGCCGATCGTTTCCATGTTGCCGTAGAACCAGATGAGCCCCGGCGCCGAGGAGGCCTGCGGGACAGGGTTCGGCGGCAGATACCAACCCTTGAGCCGCACGCTGTCGGCAGCGGTCACCGCAACCAGCTGCCCGTCGGGGATGCCGGCCTCAACCGGCGTCGGCAGGGGGCCCGCTGGGGCGGGAAACGCCAGACGTTCCTGAAACGCCCAGGCTAGGAGCACGATGGCGGCGTAGGCGACCACCAGAACCGCCAATACTCGGAGAGCGACCGACAACATCCGGGGAAAGGTAATCACTCCTGGTTCTCACCCGTCAGCGCCCGAGCAGTTCCTTCGCGCCGCACCCACCCACACCCGGACCTCCGCCTTGGTGGGACGCGGGGGCGGACGGACGGTTTGGGTGGCGCGGACCGCGGCCCGCGAATCTGCTAGCGCGCGCCACAGACTGGCGGGTTCCTGCCGGGCCAGGCCGCAGACGGTGTTGATGCCCGTTGTCCGGAGCACCGCCGCGTGCCGAGAGCCGATGCCTCGGAGGGTAGTGAGCCGGGCTGCCTCTACCATCAAGCGGGCGTCGTCCAGCGCGATTTCTGCGTGCTGAGCCAGGGAATCTGGGGTCATCCGCGCGAGCGTGAACGGGGAATCGATGCCGGCGCGGGCGGCCCTCGTGATGTGCGACTCGGTGACGCCGGGGATCTCGCCTACTCGGGGGACCGTCGAGCTGACTGTCCACCGTTCCATGCCCGCGAGGGTCGCCGCCGCAAATATGGCGCCGCCGCACGCCGCGGCGACCAGCCGTCTGGGCGAGGGCACCCTGCCGCCCCTGATCGGCACCGCCACTCCTAGCACGCACAGCGTGTGATACAGGATCCACGCTTCCAGCGCGAAGAACGGGAAACCGAGGAAGCCCAGCGGAGGCATCTCGAACAGCTTGGTCTGCTCCAGCCAGGGAACGGTGTAGATCCACTTCCCACGCGCCCAGAAGTTGTAGAACTCCCACAGGAGCCCCACCAGCAGTCCCCCCATCATCAGCCGGCCCACACGGCCCCACTCGCCACGCGTGATGTCGTGGAGGAGAGACCACTCCGGGTGACGCCGGTACACGTATGGTTCGAGCAGCAGCCACACCGCGCCCCAGATCAGCGGGAAGAAGAGGTGGGGGACCGCGAGCGCGAGGGCTGTTGCGGTGAGTCCCAGCGCTGTCGCCGCGTGGAACTCCCACGGGCGGGCGGCGATCGACCTTGAGCGCCAATTGCGCCCGATACCAAGGCTGTCGAGCAGACGCGCCGTCAGGAGGATGGCAGGCACCACGGTGGCGAACGACAGCACGATCCCAGCCCACCGCTCGACACGAACGTGCGGCAGGAACACGTAGTACCAGTTCCGCAGCCTGAAGTTGGCCAGCTCGAACAGCAGCCAGATCACCGCCGACCAGCCGAGCAGCGAGATCACCAGCCGGCTACGTCGCAGGACCGGACCCTCGCCTATCAGGCGACCGGCAACCGCATCGAGGAGGATGAGCGTGGGGTACCAGACGAACACGTAGAACCACGTGGGAACCGGATCAACCTGGAGGAGCAGCAGAACCCACGCGAGTGCCATTGCAGCTGCCGACAGAACGATCACCATGGCTATCAAGCTGGCTAGCAGAAGCGGGGAATGCCAGCCGTCCGCACCGCTTGCTTCTTTCGCTGGCACCGGGTTGATTGGCTTTATGCCTGATGCAGCAATCTCGTGCCGAGGCCTGGTGAAACGGTACGGTGACGTCACCGCCGTTGCTGGGATCGACCTGCAAGTGAGGAGGGGAGAGTGCTTCGGCATGCTCGGCCCCAACGGCGCCGGCAAGACGACCACCATCGAGATCATCCAGGGGCTGCTGGACCCCGATGCCGGCACGGTGGAAGTGTTAGGGCTGACATGGGAAGGCCACGAGTCGGACCTACGCCAGCGTCTGGGCTCACAGCTCCAGGAGACCAAACTGCCTGAGAAGCTCACTGTAGAGGAGACCATCAGGCTGTTCCGGAGCTTCTACCACCGCAGCAAGGCAGTGGACGATGTGTTGCAGACGGTTCAGCTCGAGGAGAAGCGGCGGGCCTGGGTGGCCAAGCTCTCTGGAGGACAGCGGCAGCGGCTGTCAGTGGCGTGCGCCCTGGTGAGTGATCCCGACATCCTGTTCCTGGACGAGCCCACCACCGGGCTGGATCCCCAGTCACGTCGCCAGGTGTGGAACGTCATCGGAGGCTTTCGCGAGAGCGGCGGCACCGTGTTGATCACTACCCACTACATGGAGGAAGCCGAACGCCTGTGTGATCGCGTGGCCGTGATCGATCACGGGCAGATCATTGCTCTTGGATCTCCCCGGGAGCTGATCAGATCCCTTGGAGCTGATCACGTCGTCGAGTTCGCCCTCGAGGACGGTGTGCCGGTACCGGACGAAGCGCTGGTTGGGCTGCCAGGGGTCGAACATGTCGCCCATGACGACGGCAAGACCCGGCTCACTGCGAGTCGAGTTCATCAGGTGGTGCCGGCCCTCATGCGGCTCCTCGCGGATCGCGGCGCTTCGCTCAGCGAACTCACCACGCATCACGCGACTCTGGAGGACGTGTTTCTCTCCCTCACCGGGAGACGTCTACGGGATGAGTAGGCTCGCGACGAACCCGCTAGTCCAGCTCACGCTCTGGCGTGTGCGCGAGTTCACCCGTGAGGGGGAAGCACTGTTCTGGGTCTTCGCATTCCCTATCCTCCTGGCATTCGCTCTCGGCCTCGCATTCAAGAGCCGCGGTCCCGAGGTGGTGCGGATCGCCGTCGAGCAGGGGAGTGGCGCGGTGGAGCTGGTGGAGGCCCTGAGTAGCGGTGAGCGGATTGAGGCGGTCCTACTCGAGCCCCAGGAGGCGTACAGTCGGCTGCGGACGGGACGCGTCGCCCTCGTTGTGAAGCCGGGTGAACCCGTGGTCTTGCAGTACGACTCCACCCGCAGCGAGGGAAACTCGGCGCGGATGGTCATTGGTGATGCGTTGCAGGAAGCTGCAGGGCGGCGCGACGTGCTGGAGATCCGGGACGTACGGGTCACCGAACCCGGCGCCAGGTACATCGACTTCCTGATCCCGGGCCTGCTTGGCCTCAACATCATGGGGACTGGGATGTGGGGTGTGGGCTTCGGCATCGTGAAGAGCCGCACCCACAAGCTTCTGAAGCGGTTTCTTGCCTCGCCGATGCGGAAGAGCGATTTCATGCTCGCCTTCATGCTGGCCCGGTTGGCTTTCCTGGGTGTCGAAGTCGCTGCCGTCCTGGCGTTCGGGTACTTCGTCTTCGGCGTGCCTGTCCGTGGATCGATCTTGGCGATCGCGGCCATCGTGCTGCTCGGCGCAATGACGTTTTCTGGCCTAGGCCTGCTCACCGCCAGCCGATCGAAGACCATCGAGGGAATCTCGGGTCTGTTGAACGTGGTCATGGTGCCAATGTGGATCTGTTCGGGCGTCTTCTTCGCCTACTCCCATTTCCCGGATGCCGTGCAGCCCTTTATCCGGGCGCTCCCGCTGACGGCACTGAACGACGCGCTCCGTATGGTGCTGCTCGACGGCGCGCCGCTGCTGGCCACCGCCGGCTTCCTGGGGGTGTTGGCGTTGTGGGGGGTTGGGAGCTTCGGGCTAGCGTTGGGTATCTTTCGGTGGCATTAGGCGCGAGGTTCCTACGCATGACCTCAAGACCCAGTCCGGAAACCATGCGCAAGCTCGATGCTCTCAAGGAGGCGAAGCGGAAGTGGGACCACGTGTACTCCCTCACCGAACAGTTCGCTTCCAAGAGTAGCGGTCAGTTCCAGGCGCCAGGCCAGAAGGGCGGGTCCGGCATTCAGTCTGACATCCAGGCGCTCAAGGGACGGCTCAGCCGGGCGGCCAGAGATGTTGGCCAGGTGTTGCTGGGCGGCGGGCTCGGCAGGCTGGCTGAGGACGCCAATCAGGTGGCCCTGCTGGCGCGGCGAATTGGAGCATCGCAGATGGGGCAGCTGGGCACACTACGGGACATGGTCGCCGGGGTGCGGTCGCGCATCGAGCGGGCCGAGAAGACGGTGCACAGCGGAGAGCAGGAAGAGTCGGAAGGCTAGCCGGCCGGCCGTTGTGCCAGGCGGCTAGGTCTCCAAGACGTTCTTCACCGCTGCCACCACTGCCTCCCCGTGTGTCAGCGGCAATCCATGTCCCGCCCCCGTAATGACCCGCAACTCGGCATTAGGGAGGCGCGCCACGAGATCCTCGGCGACCTCCAGCGGGAAGAGCGTGTCCTCGGTCCCGTGCAGCACGATGGTGGGGATCGCGACTTCGGCGAGTCGGTGCCGCACGTCGAACCCGCTCATGGCGATGCGATAGGACCGCATTGCGCGCCAGTCGGTATTGCGCCATCCGGCAAGATCCAGTGACAGGTCCGACGGGCGTTCAATGGTTCGGAAATCGACGCGGTCCGCGCTGAGCCGACCGTGGGAGAGCAACCGCTTCACGCCGCGCGTCACCCACGGTGCGTTCCACCACGGCAACAGGTGCTTGATGCACACGCGCCAGTTGCGGCCGAGGAAGCCCACTCGCAAGCACGCCACGTCGAACATGGGTCCGGCAGTCGTCGCGATCAGCACCATCCCGGCGATGCGGGCGACCCCCTCGTTCCGGTGGGACAGGAGCCACCAAAGGGCTAGCATGCCGCCGAAGCTGTGGGCCACGACGATGCGGCGCTTCTGCTTCCATGAGTCCACACCGCTCAAGAAGTCGTCCAGCATGCGGCTGTAGATGGCCATCTTGCCGTCGGCGACCTCGCCGCCGTTCTTGCCCAGCGCAAGCTCGTTGAAGTCTACGGCGATGGTCGCAAGGGGGAGGTTGGGGAAGATAGACGCGTTGAAGCTCATCCCGGGAAGCAGCAGGGCGACCTCGCGTTCTTCATGCTCAGGCATATGTTTCGCATCCATGGATGCTCGCGAGAGCAATCCCGTGAGTTGCTCGGGGAGCACACCATGAACCTTCGAGTGTGCCCCCAGTGCGGTGCTGATCTCCCGCCCGGTTCGAACTTTTGCTTCAAGTGCGGGGCGCGGGTGGAAGCCGAGCCCGGCTGGGACGCGACGGTCGGAGAGCGGCTCACCGCCGCCCTCGGCCCCGGCTACAGCCTCATCGGCGAGCTCGGTCGCGGCGGGTTCGCCGTGGTGTATTCGGTCCGTGACCTGCGACGCAACCGGTATCTCGCCGTCAAGGTGATGAGGCCCAGCCTCGTCGCCGCCCGCACCTTGAAAGAGCGCTTCCGGCGGGAGGCGGAGCTCGTCTCCAGGCTCGATCACCCCAACATTCTGCCCGTGCTGTTCACCGGCAAGGGGTCCGGCTTGGTGTATTACGCCATGCCCCGGGTTCGCGGCCGGTCGCTCCGGGAACAGCTGGATCACGAGGGCCCCCTCTCGCTCCAGGAAGCCGTGCGCGTATTCGGGGAGATCGCCGCCGGCCTGGCCCACGCCCATGAGCGAGGTGTGGTGCATCGGGACATCAAACCGGGGAACATCATGCTCGACAGGAGCGGTCGGGCGCTGATCGTGGATTTTGGAATCGCGAAGGCCCTGGCGGTGAAGGGTGGCAGCATCTCCATCACGGGAGAAGTCATCGGAACCGCGGAGTACATGAGTCCCGAGCAGGCCCGTGGCCAGACTGACATTGACGAGCGGTGCGACATCTACAGCCTCGGTGTCGTGGGGTTCGAAATGCTGACGGCTGAGGTGCCGTTTGTCGGAGATAGCGTTCATGACACCCTGGCCAAGCATCAGAGTGCCCCGCTCCCCGACG
>JABAOC010020096.1_pt2 | contig 11066 bp, 9 predicted proteins | sample 7062161 | NCBI WGS metagenome assembly JABAOC01 (sample SAMN14538625, study PRJNA623070) | marine sediment metagenome | biome: marine biome [ENVO:00000428]; feature: marine pelagic biome [ENVO:01000023]; material: deep marine sediment [ENVO:00002113] | place: India: Gulf of Khambhat ...
ATCCTTGGTATCTTCAATTTTCTTAGCTAAAGACTGAGTTATTTGAATATGATTTTTTATTTTTTGTTGCAAACCTTTTACCCCATACTGACGGATGACAAACCATAATTTCAATGCTCGGAACCGTCTTCCAAGTGGAATACTCCAATCTCGGTAGTTATTCACTCGATTCTCTTCTTTAGTTTTCAAATATTCTGGTAAAATTTCAAACGTTCGGATTAGAGCCGCTGGATCTTTGACAAAGTATGCAGAACAATCGAAATTGGTAAACATCCACTTATGGGGATTAAAAACAAACGTATCCACATATTCAATGCCATCAATCATCCACCGATATTCAGGTAGTAAAAGAGCAGTCCCAGCGAGTGCAGCATCTACATGAAGCCAGATATTATAATTTGCACATATTTCACCGATTTTTCGCAAGGGGTCAATCGCTGTGGATCCAGTTGTGCCTAGTGTAGCTATTGTACAAAGAGGATGATAACCATTCGAGAGATCCCTTTGGATGGTATCTTCTAGTTCGTCTGGGAGCATCGCAAACTTTTCATCAACAGGGATTTTTCTCAGATATTCTTTTCCTAAGCCAGCGATTTTAATCCCTTTTTCGATAGAAGAGTGGGTCTCTTGGGAACAATAAGTTGTAAAGATTCCTTTATCGTTCATCCCATTCGCATTTATCTTATAATTAGAGACTTTTTCTCTGGCTGTTAGGATTGAACATAACGTTGCTGTGGACGCTGAATCTTGAATCACGCCTGAAAATGTTGAGGGTAATCCAATCATCTTCCCCAGCCATTGCATTACTCGTTCTTCTAGTTCTGCAGCAGCGGGTGATGTTTGCCATATCATACATTGAGCACCAATGGTCGCGGTCAACATTTCTGCAAGGATAGAAGGAGGACTGCTATTGGCCTGAAAAAAGGCAAAAAACGAGGGATGTTGCCAATGCGTAATTCCTGGTAGAATTATTTTTTCAAAATCACTTATAATATCCTCAAATCTTTGTGACTCTTGAGGAGGTTCATTGGGAAGTTGATTGATAATTTCTTTAGGTTGAACCTGAGACATTACTGGATAAGATTCAATGTTTTCTAAATATTTAACCATCCAATCGACAAGCTCATGGGCATAACGTCTGAATTCTTCTATTTTCATAGGCATCATCCCCTCTTCATTTCATATGATTTTAACGGGACAATACATTGCCAATATATCGCTTAGTTCATTTTATGAAGTATTTCGGTTTTAAAAAGAGTTTAGGTGGGATTAGAAGACTTGGGCTGCATAATATTGCGATTGCTACCCAATCTTGTAAGATCAAAGGAACTGTCTCAAACGGGGCTTGTAACACTGGAATATACACTACTGCTAGTTGTAGGCTTAAAGAAAGTAACACTGCTAAAATGAGGTACTTGTTATTAATGAGTTGTCTACTAAAAACAGATTGAGTTTCAGATCGAATATTAAATACAAACATCAACTCAAAGACAACGAGTGTTGTGAAGGCAGCTGTCTTCGCTTTACTCACCTTTTCCGGGTTGATACTGAATGTCGAAAACTTAAAATCAAGTTGCCAAAGGAAGATAGCTAAGGTCGCAAGAGTGGCTAGAACACCAAATACCAAAATGAAGAGCAATGTATCCTTCTCTAGAATTTTTTCGTTTGGATCGCGAGGAGGGCGTTTCATGATATCCGGGTCTTCAGGATCAACGCCAAGGGCAAGAGCAGGAAATCCATCAGTTATTAAATTGATCCAAAGAATTTGGATTGCCGTTAAAGGTAACACTGTGACTACAATACCATGTTCGACCGTTTTCAGTCCCAGCATCGCTGCAATGAAAATTATCAAGACTTCACTTGTATTAGCGGCTAACAAATAACGAATGAATTTCTTAATGTTAGAGAAAATCGCTCGTCCCTCCTCCACCGCAGCTACAATGGTTGCAAAGTTATCATCGGCTAGAATCATGTCTGAAACCTCTTTTGTAACATCAGAACCGCGGATACCCATGGCTATCCCAATATCTGCATATTTCATGGCTGGAGCATCATTAACCCCATCTCCCGTCATCGCAACGATTTGTCCCTGGTTTTTATAGCGTTGGACGAGTCGGACTTTGTGTTCTGGGGCGACTCGCGCGTAGACAGCATTAGAAAGGTGTTTATCCAAGGTTTCATCATCCATCACACTAAGTTCCTTTCCCGTTATGATCACATCCTTTTCTGAGGCTAATCCCACTTCTCGAGCGACAGCTTTTGCTGTGAGAGGTTGATCTCCCGTGATCATTTTGATGGTGATTCCCGCACCTTGGGCAACTTGGATGGCTTCACGCACCTCCTCTCTAGGCGGATCGATCATACCTGCAAGGCCCACGAAAACTAAATTGGTTTCAATGGTTGCTGGGATGTATTCTGTTTTTTCATCGGGCAGAACTTTATAAGCAAAGGCGAGAACGCGTAAGGCTTCGCTAGCAAACTGTTTATTATATTCCAAAAAGGTGGTTTTGTCTTCTGGTGTCATTTTTCTTTCTTTACTGTCTTCATACACCGAAGAAGAGAGCTCAATAAGGTCTTCTGGAGCTCCTTTGACATAAGCCACCTTCTTTCCTATCGGAGTTTGATGAATCGTGGTCATTCGTTTCCGAGCCGAATCAAACGATAATTCAGCAATTATTGGATATTTCTCTTGTAGTTTCTCTTGACTGATGCCTCCCTTCTCTGCTACGATGAGCAACGCCCCCTCGGTCGGGTCACCTACAAATGATTGCTCTTCCTCTTGAAAAGTAGCATTATTGCACAAAGTCCCAATTTCTAGTAACCGAACAAGACCCTCATCTGACTTCGGGTCAATTTCCTTCCCTTTTTGAAGAAATGTTCCCTTTAGTTCATAACCACTTCCAGTTACTTCAAGTTCACTGCTGTTTACGTAGATTTTCCGGACCGTCATCTCATTCTTTGTCATAGTTCCGGTCTTATCAGAACAAATCACTGTTGTTGAACCTAGGGTCTCTACAGCAGGCAATCTTCGCATAATTGAATGGCGTTTCACCATCCGTTGAACCCCAAGTGCCAAAGCAATAGTCACAACAGCCGGAAGACCTTCGGGAATCGCTGCTACAGCTAATGCAATAGCTACAATGAGCATTTCAACGATTAAATCAAAATTATAACTTGATGCTCGATAGAGTTCTGCAATGAAGACCAAGCTCGCTAGAACAAGAATGGACTCCTGCCATCTGCTTGCCAAAGTCTTGTAATTTCCTCTGAAGGGGAGTTTCTTTTTTCTCTGCTTCTTGCATCATTCCTGCAATTTTCCCGAATTCGGTTCTCATCCCGGTTTCTACAACAATCCCTTGGCCACGTCCATGGGTGACTAACGTACCTAGAAAGACCATGTTTTCTTGCTCCGCTACAGGCGTGGTCGGATCCAGGAACTCAAGGACAAATTTCAATATTGGAACTGATTCCCCTGTCAAAACAGCCTCATCAATCGTGAGATTCACTGATTCTGAGACTCGAATATCTGCTGGAATGTAATCTCCCACTTCTAAAAGCGCTATATCTCCGGGCACTAGTTCTCGCGCAAAAATCTCTTGTACCTCTCCTTCCCGCAAAACAGTAGCTTTATGGGCCGCTATTTTTTTAAGTGCTTCTAATGCCTTTTCAGAACGATATTCTTGTGTAAATCCAAAAATGGCATTAAATATCACAATAATGCTAATGACGATAGCCTCGATGGGACTTTCTCCTCTTCGCTGGGCAACAATTAACGAGATTGCTACGGCAAAGAGCAAGATAATAACCATAACATCCTTAAAATGGGTGAGAAACATTTCTAACACTGAGATCTTTTCTGCTTCGGCTATTTCATTAAGTCCATATTTTTCTAATCGCTCCTTAGCGTCTTCCTCCTCCAATCCCTTATCGCTTACATTGAGTATCTTCTTAATTTGCTCAATGGACATGCTGTGCCAGCTTGCGTCCCACATTCGAATGCCTCATTCATATTATTTAGAATTAGACCTTCTATTAGAGCGGGGAGTTGTTCATACAAAATTATACTTTACATGTATCCACATTTAAGCCATGAGCATAACTATAAAAATTCCGCGAAATTGTGAAACATTGTAATAACTGAACGTGGTCTAAAGAGCTTTTGAATAGAGGTAGAATAATGCGAAAGTTGCATCTGAATGTTGTTGGAATGATACTCCTGACATTTTTGACATTAGCTTTCATTAGCAATAGTAATACGATCTCGATAATCCCACCTGAAACCGTTTCTTTTAAAAAGCGTAATTTCGGATCCAGTCAGTACATGATCCCCAATGTACCTTATGTATGGCAGGAAGTCAACGGACTTTGTGCTTGGGCTTCATTAGATGCTGTCTTTCAATATTTCGGCGCCAATACGACTTTAGCACGGCTTCTCGATGTATCTGGAACTGGGTTTGCGTTTTTATATCTTAGAGCTGATCCTACACTATTATTTTTCACAGGGACTCTTGGCTCTCAGATTCCCGATACAGACTTTCTAGCGAAAACATATGGCTTTGATATTACGTGGTACTTTGGGGAAGATACTCCAGGGATTGAACCATTAAAACCCGTCTTAGAAGAACATGGCATGAATGTAACTATGTTGCCATCCTTTACAGAAGGTCTTGAAGTTTTAAAACAAAATCTCAATAACAACATTCCCGTCGTGGTTAGCATAAATCCCCTCCGCTTCTTAACTATCCGAGATTATCAGGCCCTTGCACTTCCAACAGCTGTGATAGTTGGTCATGGTGTGGTAGTAGTTGGATATAATAACACCCATATATTTGTCAACGATCCTGGCGTTGGGAGTTTTGGCAACGAATATGGCTATCCAATAGACCAACGAGGAACATACGCTCCGATTCCCCTTGAGGATTTCCAACTCGCATGGGAAGATCGGGACTTGCTTGCCACTAAATTTATTCCCAAACCAGACTTCGATTTTGCTGAAGAAATACTTTATAGCCACACCATTGAGCGAATCATTGCAAAACTTGAGGGAGACGAAAGTGCCTATTCTTATTCTCAAGTAATGATGTGGTTAGGCGCTGATGCTTTCCTCAAGATGGGTGCAGACGTACATCCGGAAGAGTTTGAAGAGATGTTGAACAATTGGGATGAGCATTTCGAACAAAACAGAATCCAATTAGTTACCACAGTGACTTCCGTAAAAATGGCATATCTAGGCGCTTTGACTCTAACTTATGAGGCCATGCATCGAGCCGCTACAGACCTCTCCAAACTCTTATATGGATTGGATCGATATGCAGATGCTCTAAATTCGTTAACTTATGCTCTTAGTCAATTCGAGGATTTAGTGGACATCTCAGTTTTACAATTCCTAGGCGACGATTCAAAGCGAATAAACCAAACGCTCATAGATGAAGCTTTCGATCCATTGATTCAGGCTCTCAAGGAGGATAAATCCCTCAAAACGGCGATCCAAACTTCAGCAACCCAGTTCGAAACGTTAGGTACGCAGATTACGAGTATTGGCACTGCTCTCAAGGCTTTTAGTGAGGCACTCAAGGCTGCTCACGCCCCCTATATGCCAGAAACGCGCTTAATTCCTCACCTTGCACTATTTAGTTTAATCATAGTAATTGTTTCTGAATTTATCAGACGTAAAAAAACCTATAAAGATGTAGTTAATTAATACTTAATATTTGATCAACAAGGATTTTGGTCCTGATAGATCTTTCGCACGGCTTGAATTTGAGCCGCATGATAAATGTCATGATGAATCATTGTCCAAATGATTCTCTCCGTCGACCACAATTCCCCCCAATTTGTTTTACGCAATTTTGGGAGGTCTTTATCCACCAATCCATTAAGGGCCGTCCGAAGTGGTCGCTGACTTTTTTCCAAATAGATTAATGCCCCATCAAGATCAGAAGGTAAGATAAAATCGTCCCATGTCAATTTGCCTTTCCGAAATGCGTATTCAACATACATTACTTTACAAGCAGCAATATGTACAATGAGCCAGGCAATTGTAAGCGGTCCTTTAGGGATGGGGGTTGGTTTATCGTAGTCTAAAGACCATTGATCATTGATTTTTCTGAGTGTCCAAGCATTCTCGGACGGTTTCCACCAAAATTCCTCTTCTTTAAGCCCGTCCAGAGCTTGTTGGAGGGTATCCCATGCATCATCCATTTCTCGCGTCAAAATGTCGACTAATTTCCTATTTTGCATTACACCACCCTTTCTNNCATATTCAGCCAGTTGTTTGCCCTATTAGCGTTGCTTCACGAAGGATGTGATTCAAATGCAATAAAGAAATGATTGCTGGCCCCCATCCTATGTCTGAGGGTCGTTTGTAAGTTAAAGTGCGGGCAGCTCTGTGTCCATAAAGGATTTGGTTTTCTCGACGCCGTATTTGAAGAATTAGGCCTGGACACTGGTCGATCGTGATTTCCCATTGTCCTATAGTCATAAAGTCGAGGATATAGCCATTTTTTGTGCATATAAGTTCTAGATCACTGTGAGCCAATGTGCATAATTGTGTGTGTTTCATTTTTGGTAACTGTGAATTAAAAGAGAACTTTTCTTCTAACTCGACTCCTAGCAACTCAATATTCTTAAAAGCACGTCCCAGTAACCAGATATACGTTTGTGTCCAGACAATAACATCTTCTCCGTGGATCAGATCAATGCTTTGAGGATTAAAGTAAAAAAACAATTTGGGATTAAAAAGATCTGATAAAATAAAGTAAATTTGGAAATTTCGTATTGGAGAAACCTTACAAGAAAGAAAAACCGCTTGGTATGGTTTTGGAAAGAGCTCAAAGCCAAGAAGCACTAGAACGTCGTCGACTTTGTCTCTGTAAACTATTTCTCGAGCTATTTCGCGGCATATCCCTTCACTTTCTTGTTTAATTTTTTGTTCCCATGTTCCAGTTACGCGAAAAGCTTGAAGTTTGACTAGGTTTTGAAACTCCACCGCTCTCACCAGCTTTCCAAATCAGGACGGGTACTCTTATGTAGTTCGAGAGCTTAAATAGGATTATTTTACGATAATTTGAATTATTAACCTAATCTGGCACCATTGGGGACAGGTTGTTCTGGAATCGCTAAAACAGGTGTCATTTTATCGGCATAGCCGATATCAAGTAACAGACCTTCAGAAATCTCTCCCATCGTTTTTTTAGGTTTAAGATTAACAACAAACAATGCTTGTTTTCCTTCCACTTCTTTCGGATTTTCCCGCTCTTGCTTCATGCCAACGAAGATTTTTCTTGTGTGGTTACCGAAATTAACTGTTAACTTGACTAACTTATCTGATTTTGGAACATCTTCTACAAACTCTATTGTTCCAACGCGAATATCAACTTGATCGAATATTCCAAAAGAGATAATCGGCTTAATTGGGGCTACTTTAATTGTTTTCATAACTGAAAGATTATGAAGTAATCATATTAAAGTTATGTTAACAACTGAAGTATCTCTAGAGCATAAAAGAAACTTAAGTAAGTGAAAAGAACTGTATTTACACTTTTAAGTAAAAAAATAATCTTTTTCTAAAAGATATACACAATAATAGAGTAAGCAATAATTTCATTATTCGGCTTACAAGCTACATTACCTATGGAGTTCCCTTAGATGGACTCGTGATGAAAGAAACTTTTGCAGCGGGCACAGAAGTAGATCCCTTCATCCCTCGCAAGATACATGGGTGCTCCACATTTAGTGCAATCATGTATTCGCGTAGGTACGTCCGTATTCACCGAAAAGCCCTTAAGCTCCTTCTTTAACAAATCTCGAATAGCTGCTCGAATAATTTCACTTCGATTTGGCCATTTTTTCTGAACCACTAATTCTAGTAAGCCATTAAGGTAATATTCGGGGAGGTGCACGGTAATTAACTGCGTTTAAATTCCTCCTCACCAATTTAGGAATAAATTATTATTAATGTCGGGAGCATTTAAATTCATTTGTTTCCACTGTAACATGTAGTAGATTAATACCTTGAAGTTATTATTCTCGTATCATTTATGTATCATAAATAACAAAAATTGTTAATTAAAAAAATGCTGGAAACTTCAAAAAGTAAATTACAGATAGTTTATTGTAAAAATATTCTAATTTGTCGGAAATATAACTATTGACCCTATTTGTAAAATCTTTTGAAGACTCGACAAATGGCTAAGCCAATCCATAAAGGTAAGTCTTTATCTCTCGCTCTTAGTAACGATAACGTCCAACCACCTGTCTTTTCTTGCTTCGCTGTGAACCAATCAAGCCCGTTTTTTATATAGACATTATTAGGAGTGAAGCTCAAATACGATAAAGAATCCAGAGCGGATAATAAATCTGTAAACCAGAACGGAAAAGAGAATTTAGTCCAGAAACTAGGATCTTGCCTATCTGTGTATTTATCGCGTTTGAAAAAGCGGGATGCCAGAAGTTCTCCAGCAATTTTGGTCTCCTTTCTTGATCGAAATTTAGGATGAGCTGCAAAAGCTCTTAACACGCAACCTGTTACTACATGTGATGAAGGTTTTGAAATATCTGGTTTAATGGTCTCAGATTTCATAGTTGATTGGTCAAATTTAGCTCCCATGGTTCGTAATGGAATGGCCCATCCACCATCGTTTTGACGACAAGATAGGAGCCACTTGAACCCTTTTTCTATCTGTGGATTATTTATATAGCCAGTTTTAATCAGCAACTCCATGATCGCAGCCGTATAGTTGGGTGTGTATTGAGTTCCATAAATTCCCCGAAAATCTCCTTCGTTGGTCTGGAATTGAAAGAGGAAATCAGCTGCTTTTTTGATCGTTGGTTGTTTGCGAATAAATCCATATTTTTCGATAAGCTCTCCCAAGTTTCGATAGGTTTCTAATTGATTATAATTTTGTTGGGAACGAATCACGGGTTTTCCACCGGGATATTTCCATGCCCCATCTTCTTGTTGTTTCTGTAGGAGTTTTACCACGTGGGGTAATTGCCATAAGGTTTCGAGTGGTTCGACATCTTCTTCAAGTAAATCCCGTCGAGTAAAATAGGCAATAGCTTTATTGGCGGATGCAATTAAGTGAGGTAACGGATTAAACTTCAGGAGGGTTCTCCAATTTTCTGTCATCAGTTCACCCATTATTTTTCCTTGATGTACGAGTGTTCCCTAATGAAAATCGAATCTACTCTACCGTTTCTACTACAAGGGAATTCGAAAAGAAACGCCCGAATTAAACATTTAACATTTTCGTATCTTTTCGCTGAGATATAAATTACATTAATCCTTGTTCATCTAGCCTTAGTACTTATTTTAATTTAAAATAGGTGGGGAGGTCATTATAAATTCAAGAATACAAATTTAGAATAATTTGATTGTAATTTACGATTAAAAATATTTATTACAAAGCAAAGATGATTTTAAAACAGTGTAAATAATTCAAGATTGAAATTATTGAATATGACGTGAGATTAATTGACCAACTTAATATATCTATTAGTTGGGATCATTTGCACTGTGATAGGTTTACTTGCTATCTTTATTGGTCTGAAATCATATCGTACTGGCAAGGAAAGCTTACATTGGCCTACTATTGAAGGAGAAATCATCTCTTCAGAATTAATCGAGAGATGGATACAACTCCCTGATTCAAACACTAGAACTAAGGAATGGTTAGCCCACATAGTCTATGAATATCGCATAGACGGAATAAAGTATGTTTCGACTCATATAAAACTATCTCCACACTCATGGGGGTCTAAAAAGAATGCAAAGAAGTTGATTAGTAAGTATAATGATGGAAGATTAGTGCCAGTTTATTATCATCCAACTATACGTGAGGCAGAAAATGTTACAGAATTAAGTAAACATTTTCCCAAGTTAATCACTAAGCTAATCACTCTTCCAGATGGGTTAGAAATATACAAATCCGCGTCATCTCTGTCCCCTGTGCTAATAGCGGAAAAATATACTCAAGATGCGAAGGTTGGAAATGCTATCCTCGAACCAGGTGTTGACATGATACCGTTTTTCTTAATTCTGCTCTTAGGAGTAACCTTCACCATTTCTGGAAGCTATTTCCTATTTTTATTATAATAAAAATTGAAATCACAAATACGTATCAAAACCTGTTTTTTCTTGATTTCTTCACTTTATCTGAATATTGCCTAACTCCGCACTGAGCACGGTACAGGTTAAACCTTGGACTAAGGGATCTTGGTAAGTGAAAGGAGAAGTACTCTCAGCAGCATTCTTTTTTTGATATTATTTGCTATCATCCTTTGACAACCTCCCCTATCAAATATACTAAAGGAGCCCAAAGGTCTTGTAAATTTCCCCAGCCATGTTAATCTTTAACATCATTCCCTATGCGATTCCTTTCTTTTTTATTACAGTCATTTCGCACATACAGATCACACATTCTTTTCTGAACTGGCAATCCTTGAGAGGTTAGCGAGTCGAACACAAACATAACCATTTCTTCTTCATCTTCTATCCCTTTTTGATTTGCCATTTTCTACCAATAAAAGCTAGTCCAAGGAGGATAATGGTACTCAACAAATAGAACTCCCAGACTCCGTGCTCAACAGATTCAGGCATGATTCCCATAAAATCGAGGAATTCATTTTGATTGAGAGGTCCTATGTACCATAGCAAGGCATAGATAAATTCAAACAATTTGCTGGAGCCCGTCCAAACTCCTAAACAGAGTGCTAACGAGGGAATGAACAAGGCTCCCACAAACCAAGCAAGTACTCCAAGCCAGTCTCTATGAAGCATCATGTTCAGTGCGACTCCGCAACCAGTTACCATCGCTAGAAGCACTCCAGCAAACCAAACCGCTGGAAGTTGGCGCTTTAGGGAGTTTGCTGAAGAGAAAATGAGTTGATCCGTACGGTAACGAGCCTCGCGAGTTCCCATCTTCGACCAGATCAACACTGGCAAGAACCAGGCAATAGGTAACAAGATCCCTCGTGCCCCATCGAGGGGGAGGAGCAGACCTGCAATAATCAACACGCCAATGGCCATAAATCCCCCCCTTCCTAAGAACGGTAATCCTTTCAAT
>JABAOC010015978.1_pt1 | contig 11064 bp, 9 predicted proteins | sample 7062161 | NCBI WGS metagenome assembly JABAOC01 (sample SAMN14538625, study PRJNA623070) | marine sediment metagenome | biome: marine biome [ENVO:00000428]; feature: marine pelagic biome [ENVO:01000023]; material: deep marine sediment [ENVO:00002113] | place: India: Gulf of Khambhat ...
CCAACGCTTCTTCAAAAACAGCCCGACTAAAGAAATAGCCAGTAATGGTACATAGACAAACGTGTCACCTGCTCCAAATGCACGGTTGATCTGTACTCCAAATTCACTTACCTCTTTGACATCCTCCTGTAACCCTAGCTTTACAGTAAACTCATAATTGAATATCGCCATTGTCTGGCCCATCAGTAGCAATGCTATTGATACACTCAAAAATACTATGATGACCCAAAAAGAAATCGGACGTTTTGCATTTGCCATTTCAAGAACCCCATTGATTTAGTTAAAAGCTTCTAACGCGCGCTCCACGGCGGAGTCGGAAACCGGGGCTTGCTGGTTGCTGCCTCCTCAGGCCAGACCACGACCTGCTTGCCGTCCTGCCACTGAGTCGTGACCATTCTGTGCCCGATCTGGAACCCCCGCTCATCGGCGGCGAAGGAGCCAAAGACGGTCGCAGTCCTGAGCCTCAGCAACTCCTCTCGGACCTTGTCGGCATCCAGGCTCCCCGCCCGCTGGACCGACTCGCGCAAGAGCTGGCACCCGGCATATGAGGTCGCAGCGGGGCCGGAGGGGGCACGACCGAACTCCTTGTGATACGCCGCAACGAACTCTTGGTTGCCGGGGTAGGGCAAGTGCGGCTCCCAGATGGAGGACCCGTAGACGAACTCACCAAGCTTGCCGACAAGCTTGTAATACCCTGGAAGGAATGAGTGGCTGGCGCAGAACATCTTGACATTGACGTCCAGCTCCTTCATCTGGCGGGTGATGGCGCCGGGATCGCCCGCGTTGGCGACGACCATCCCAAGCGCATCAGGCTGGGCAGCCTTCACTTTGCCAACAAGGGCGCCGAAGTCGCCCTTGCCCTTGGGGTAGGACTAGNNCCCTTGGGGTAGGACTCGTAGAGGACCACCCCCATCCCTTTCTTCTGGGCTAGCTCCCTGCTGCCCTTGGCCGCGGCCTTGGGGAAGAGGGTCTCCTCGTAGAGCAGGGCGATCGTGTTTAGCCCGTTGCGGGCCGCCAGATCGATGAATCCTTCCAGGAACACCTCGGACGGTGAGAGCATCATAAAGATGTATCGCCGCCCCTTCTCCCAAATCGAGGTGGCGGAGGCCATCGGCGCGATCATTATCTTCCGGTGCTTCTCTGTGACATTGGCCACCGCCTCGGTAATCGGAGAGGAGTAGGGGCCCATCACCGCGTCCACCTTGTCCTCGGCGATGAGCTTTTCGTAGAGCCGAACGGCCACTTGCGGATCAGAACCGTCATCATAGATCAAGAAATCAATCTTGCGTCCGAGAACCCCTCCTTGTCCGTTCACGTGCTTCTGCCAGAGCAGGTAGCCCTCGCGCGCGTAGGCGCCTTGCTCGGCGTAGCTGCCGGTCACTGACATCGAGGCACCAATCCGGATCGGTTGTTGGGCCATGCTCCCCCACGGCGTCCCGATAGCCACCACGATGAAAAGAACGATGAGCGGGCTGCGCAGGCGATGAGCTGTCACGGCTGGCCTCCTCTTCGGGCGAGCGGTTCGGTCACGCTGGGCGCATACCACGACTTCCAGCGTGGGCTAATGATCGGGCTGAGAGGTGCAATGCAACGAGCATCCTTCTCCAGCCCGTGGTTATGTCTGTCTCCCAGTTAGTTGATCGCTGATGCGTCTGAATTCGTCGAGCTTTCCCTCGACTTCTGAACACCTCTCGATGTCTTCGAGATCAATCCTGTTCGTTTGAGCCACCAACACGGCTTGTTCCAAGCACTGCAGATCGTCCCAATGATAGTAGCCAGCAAACCTGTCCTTAACGCAATCCGTTGGCGATATGATTCTGAGCATTCCGGTAGAGAACTTAAGCTCATTAACCTCTTTAACCGGTTCCGTACCAACGGCGAGGGGGCCCGGTGGAAACTCTACAAAGAATTGAGTATCCGGATGTTTGAAGTGTCGGCCTTCTTCGTGAAATCCTATCTCTTGTATTGTTTCTCGGAGCCCACGTCTTTTTGCGAGATAAAGATCGACCAAGTCCAGGTCCAATGAGACAAACCTGTTGCTAGTATAGATAGAGACAGACGCGCCGCTAGACAGGACCACATCAATTCCCTTTTCCCGCAGGTGAGATTGGACGAATGCGGCAAGTTCGCCTTGTGTCATTTCCTTGATGGATTTCATAGGGGCTTACCGCGGCGTCTTGGCCTTCGCCTGCTCATCAGGAGTTCCTCACGTTCTTCCTCCGGGTAGAAAGAAAGGGCCTTTTCCAGCAGGCTCCCCAGCTCCTTCAGGAAGGCATACCTCGGGTTGAACGAGTAGAGGAGCGTTCTGCCAGCTGTCCGACTTACTAGCACGCCGCCGACCTCCAGTTTTTCCAGTTGTTTTTGTACTGGATCAAGATCCGTATCAAAAAAACGGGCGATCTCTCGTGCATAGCCTTCTTTTCTAGCAAGAATAAACACCAGAACGCGCTCACAACTACGAGATCCGAGAATTGACTCCAACATTTGTATTGACCTCCTGAGTATATCATGCGACCTGAACTCACGGTCATATGACCTATTTTATCGGTCATAATACAGACACATGTCATGTATCGCAAGAAGAATATGCTCAGAGACATAACTCACTAACTAGCTTAAAAGCCCCCTCAAGATCAAACGTTTCAAAATCCTGAGGTCTTAGTACGGGTTTTAGCTGTGTGTCTAACTGGGTCTGCAATATTTCTCTTCGGGAAGGGGATATATCGATTGGGTCATTGTCAGGAGATTTTAATTTCTCCGTGACTAACCCAATAAACCGGCTGCTTTTCAGATCCAGGTTGAGCCTGCTTGCTGCAAAATCAACATCATAGAAGTCACGTATAGCTGGCTCTCTTCGTGTTAGCGCCGCTCGCGTCTTTTCGGCATATGCTTCCTCCAGCGCTAACGCCGTCACGGTGAACTCAGGGACTGCGGGTTTCTTGGTGAATGGATTCATGAGGAGTGTACGGACCTTACCACGTAAGGGAGGGACCAGAAGCTCCTCACGAAGGCCTACCTCAATCTTTATCTTGGCTGACTCATCGCTAATGGCAACTTTTGACCCATAGGTTACATAACCTATGTATTGTTTACAATTATTGNNGTTACCTAACCTATGTATTGTTTACAATTATTGTACCCTCTTAGCCGTTCCGATAATCTGAAAATAGGAACCTCATTTGGTATTTTAGACACCACTTCCTTAATCGGTAGAATCGCCTTCCTTCTTTGAGAACGGAGAGCATCGGAGGGCATTGATATGACAAAGTCAAGGTCCTCGCTAAGTCGATAGAAATCGCCGTAAATCTTACCGAGGCTCGTTCCCCCTCTAAACACCAGAGGGGTTTCTTCATGCTGGTAGAGATAAGCAAGTAGCACGGAGCAAAAATAATCCTTCTGCACCAACGCCGCGCTAAACCCTGTCGCTCCAGAAGTATAAAGAACCGCTTCACGGAAGAAGTCGACATCTTCATGCAGAGATATGCGACTATTTTGGTAAGCTACCATTGATGATTAATCCCCAATCTCTATTGATACTACCTTTTCCGTCCCTGCCTGGTATCCACGGGATCAATGACTTCGATGATCCCAGCTTCCGCTTCAACTTTCTGAGTTGAACATCCACAACGCCACACAGGGAAAGCAGATACCCCATGCGTCGCATGGTCCCTTTATTGCCATATTTAAGAGTAGTTTCAATGAGCTCTCGGGCAAACTCTGGCTCTTTTTTAATACTCGAAAAAACCCAGCCATATGCCCTTGGAATAGTGTTATATCGAGACCAGTCGTATATGGCGTCCAGGAGCGTTCGGGCTTTCGAGGCCATAATAGCATCTACCCCATCCGGCGTTTTAAACCTCCTGACTGAACCCAATCGACTGTCTGAAGTCTTAATAAACACAAATTCGACTCCTCCAATGTTTTTCTCACCAAGAATTCGGTTATTGTAGACGTAGACTCGATTTGGTACCTGATCGTCATACCCATAAAAGTTGAACGCATTTGGACCGCTGATCTGATACTTGCCGTCCAGTAATGCCATTAGCTTTGACAGAATGAAATACTCACTTACTGCCCACCTACCCCCCGATGGCATACGAGGTGGGACTAAATATATACCTCTCTTCAATCGGATAATCAGTCCTGATCTGGCCATCCGGCTGAGCAACTTCCATTCCTGTCTTGAGCTGATGCCTAAGATGGAGGACATTTCTCCTGTTTGGATCAGGTCCTTTTTCCGAAGCTGGGCGTAAGCAAGCAACTGCATTTCCAGCGAACCGAGTTTTGTTTTGTCGCGTTTCATTCTATTATCAATTCCTCCCCTTACAGGGGAGTTATTGAGAATATAATAAAACAATTGTACTATGTCAAAACATTGTTCAGGCCAAAGTAGCATTAATCTGCATAGTTGCTTTTATTCATGTTTTTATCAGCCTATCAGTGGTTGTTGGTGGTGAGGGCGCTGTCGGCACCGATGCCAGCTGCATTGTGATTGAATCTATCAGCTTTCTCACACCGTACTTTTCTGTCGCTCCGATTTTGCTTTTTTGTTACGCTCCTCGGTGCGGTGATGCGTCCCTGCCGAAACTTGGGACGCCGAGATGCAAATGTTCGGAGTTCGAAATATGGGGTGAGGCGGAGCTTTGCTTTGATGCGAAAAGGAGGGTAAGTCATGAAAAAGTGGATCCTGATTGTCGGCGTGATAGTGGTCGGTCTCATTGTAGTTGTGGCTGGGGGTGGCTACCTCTGGTTTCAGCACACACTTACCAAGAGCCTGCCACAGACCTCAGGAGAGGTCAGCCTTAAGGGGCTCAAGGAGGATGTGGAAATCATACGAGACACCTATGGGGTGCCACATATCTACGCCAAGAATGAGCCAGATCTCTTCTTCGCGCTGGGGTATGCGATGGCTCAAGACCGTTTCTGGCAAATGGAATTTTACCGGCGCCTAGGCTACGGCCGGTTGTCAGAGCTGTTCGGAGAGGATTTCGTCAAGGTCGATCGCTATTTCAGGATGCTCACGGCTGCGGGAATGAATAAATCGGTCCCTGCTGATCTTACCTTCATCTTCCAATCCTTTGCCGCTGGAATAAATTCCTATCTCGAAACCCATCGCGATAACCTCCCTTTCGAGTTCAAATTACTGGGATATGAGCCGGAGCCATGGGCGGTTGAAGATTACCTGGCCGTCCTGAAGGTGATGAACTGGAATTTGAGCTTCGGCTGGGGTGCCGACCTGACAGCTGCCAGGATGCTTGAGAAAGTAGGAGAGGAAAGAGTGAGGGAAGCGTTTCCGGTTTGGCCAGAGGATGCACCACTCATTATTCCGGAAGAAACCAAAGCCCTCTCTCTATCCACAAACCCCACCCTGGAAACGATGTGCTTGGTGGAGAGGCTAGTGACGCTTTCGTTCGCAGCTGCCNNTATCCACAAACCCCACCACGGAAACGATGCGCTTGGTGGAGAGGCTAATAACGCTTTCCTCCGCAGCTGCCAGCAACAACTGGGTAGTTTCGGGAGAGAAGTCCGCTACTGGTAAGCCGATCCTGGCAAATGACACTCACCTGGGGCTGACCAATCCCTCAGTGTGGTGGGAGGTGCATATGGTGTGTCCAACTATGAATGTATCGGGGTTTGTACTGCCAGGCACCCCGGGGGTTGCTATTGGTCATAATGGGCATGTGGCATGTGGGGTTACCAATGTCATGGTGGATGATGTGGACTTTTACATTGAGCGGGTCAATCCGGAGAACCCTCGGCAGTACTGGTACGTGGACCACTGGGAGGATATGAGGGTCCTGGAGGAGACCATCCGGGTCAAGGGGCAGGATCCTGTGAAGGCAGAGATCCTTTTGACCCGTCATGGCCCCGTTGTTAATCAGGTGAAAAAGGGCTCAAAGGAAAAGCCTCTCTCGGCGCGGTGGTCATTCACAGAGAGGCCCCAACCAATTGAGGCCGCCTACCTGCTGGGGAAGGCCAGGGATATAGGAGAGGTGAAGGAGGCGCTACGATACTGGGAGCTGCCCAGCCAGAACTTCGTTTCTGCCGACACTACCGGAAACATCGGCTACTGGTGTTGTGCTACGATTCCCATGCGCTCAAAGGGCGACGGCATTCTTCCTGTGCCAGGTTGGAGTGGGGAGTACGAGTGGAATGGATACGTTCCCTTTGATGAGAGGCCTCAACTGATAAATCCCGAGGAGGGTTTTATCGCGACGGCCAATAACAAAGTCGTGGGTGATGACTATCCGTGGATAATCGGTAACTACTGGGAGCCTATTGACCGATCCACCCGCATCCGCCAGCTTCTTACTGCCAAAGAAAGGCTGTCTGTTGACGATTTCAAGCGGATGCATCAGGATGTCTTTTGCACACTGGCCGCTGAAATAACACCGGAAATGATCGGGGTGCTCGAGCGGCGATTCTCTGAGCTGGAGGGCAAGAAGGCCAAAGAGATCCTTTCCCAATGGGATTTTATGATGAGTAAGGACAGCGTTGCGGCCTGCCTGTTTGAGGTTACCTATCGAAGGCTCATGGAAAATATATTCAGAGATGAACTGGGGGAAGAGCTCTTCCAGGAGTACATTAAAATCGCCCCCTTCGCCCCACGCGCGATCAGGGTGATGATCAGGAAGGGATCATCACCGTGGTTTGATGACGTGAACACCGCTGAAGAGGAGACTATGGAGGACCTCATCGCGCGCAGTCTGAACCAGACGCTGTCAGAACTGAAAGAGGTCCTGGGGGCCGATATGGAGAAATGGAGGTGGGGGAAGATCCACACGCTCACCTTTGAGCATGTCCTCGGGAAGAAGAAGCCCCTGGGCAGGATATTCAACCTGGGACCATTCCAAGTTGGGGGCAGTCACCTGACTGTCAACAAGAAGCAGTACTCTTACAATAATCCCTATTATGCAGCCCATGGGGTCTCCCAGCGCATGATCGTGGATCTTTCGGACATGGACCGCGCTCTTCACGTGCTCCCCACAGGCGAATCGGGGCATCTCAAGAGCCCCCATTATAAGGATCAGATTGACCTCTATCTCGGCGGTACATACCATCCAGCATGGACAGACCGCCGCGACCTGGAAAAACAAGCTGAAGCGACCTTGATCTTGAGGCCAAAGCTCGATTAGGGAGGCGCAACTACGGGGGGTTTGCGTTTCCAAAAGCCCGTTGCCTGCTCAAAGGCATAGGCGAGCTGGAGCACACCAAAGTCATCCTGGTGCCTGCCGACGATCTGGACTCCTACAGGGAGGCCTTCTGGAGTGAAGCCGCAGGGCACCGAGATGGCGGGAAGACCAGTTACTGTGATATAGTAGCAAGATTTCATCCAGTCAATGTAGGTGTCCATCTTGATCCCGTTAATCTCGGTAACATAGCGATCCTTCACGTCGAAAGGTGGCACCTGACTAACGGGGAGGATGAGGAACTCGTAAGTCTCCATAAATTTGCGCACCCGGTGATAGACCTCTGTTCGCTTGCGTTCAGCCTTGCCGAGCTGGGAGCCGCTGAGCTTCACGCCCTCCTCGATATTCCAGACTACCGTGTCCTTCAGTTGATCCCGATGGGTCTGAAGCAGCTCGCCGAAAGCGAGCTCGAAGCGCCATGCCCGCCATACCTTGAAGACCTCGTCGGCGTCCGTGAAGTCCGGCTCGGCGTCATCTACCAGGCATCCCAAGGACTCGAACACGGGCCGCTGTGCCTCGATGACTGCGGTCACACGAGGGTCAACCGGGAGTCCTCCCAGATCGCGACTCCACGCGATGCGTACCCCCTTGAGATCTCGCTCCAGGGGACGAGAAAACAGGCTGGCGGGTTCGGTGATGGCAATGGGTGAGCGAGCATCGGGCCCGGAGATCGCGCTCAACATGAGTGCGGTATCCTGCACGGTTCTGCCCATGGGACCTTCCACTGTCAAGGGAAACCACCCTACCAGCTCCGGCCACGTGGGCACCCTGCCGGGAGAGGGTCTGAATCCCACCACGTTGCAGAAGCTGGCCGGGTTGCGCAGGGAACCCCCCATGTCGCTGCCATCTGCGATGGGCAGCATTCCGCAGGCAAGTGCAACTGCGGCCCCACCGCTGCTGCCACCACAGGTCTTGGAGAGGTCATAGGGGTTGAGGGTCTCCCCGAGCACCTCATTATAGGTCTGAGAACCGGCGCCGAACTCGGGTGTGTTCGTCTTGCCGATGGTGATAGCACCGGCTTTCTTCAGTCGTTCCACGATAAGGCCATCTTCCTCGGGCACGAAGTCCTTGAAGACAAGGGAGCCGGAGGTGGTCCGGATTCCCCGTGTCGGGACGAGATCCTTGTGTGCAACAGGAAGCCCGTGCAGCGGCCCAACCTCTCTACCCTGAGCGAGGGTTTCATCGGCAGCAATGGCCTCTTCCATGGCCTGCTCGGGCAGAAACGTGACAATGGCGTTCACCTTGGGGTTGACCAGCTCGATCTGGGCCAGGTGCGCCTCCATCACCTCCTTGGCCGATAGGTCCTTTGCTTGGATGCGACGGGCAAGCTCAGTGGCGGTCAGGAAGCAGATCTCCAGGCTAGGCATGGTGTACTTTTCTCAGTTGCAGTCAGGTTAGAGGGCAACTGTTGGAACATCCACCTTGGCCATGTCATCAATCAGGAAATCCATCCCGAGCCGCCGGAGGCTCTCCTCGCTGGGGACTGTGGTGCGGGTATCCCAACCAGCCGTCTCAAGCAATTCCCCGATCATAGTCCTGTAATCTACGGTTACATCCTTGACATTGCCCTCTTTGAGAGGCGGTTCACCAACTATCCTGCTAGGCACATTGCGTGTCAGGGGATTGAGCCCTTCTCTGAGGTTGAAGGCATGCCTCATGGTAAAGATCCGCATGCCTGTCTTCTGTACCTCCTCCATGTCATATTCCCAACCAGTGACTGCCGTAAGCTGATCCGGAATGGCCTGAATTGGGTAGCTCAGGTAACCGAACAGGCAGAGCCCAGCCGCATTACATACCTCCACAAGGCTCACTAGCTTCCAGTGGACCTCCGCCTTTCCGGTGTAGACATACTTGTCCCCTTCGGGGATCTCCAGGCCAGGCGGAATAATCAGTTCTCCACCCTGGGTGTGACGGCCAGGGGTAGCAGTCAGCAGGTATGTGGAAGCAAGGCCCGGGATAAACTTCGGATCGTGGGCCGGGACCTCCTCACCCTGGATGTGGATGGCATACTCCGTGCCGATCCTGCCAAGCTTCTCCCAGGCGACCCTGATGCCGTCGGCGAGTACGTCGCCAAAGCCCTCCCGTTTGCCGATCTTCTCGGTCATGGCCACAATGGCCTCCGCGTTGCCCCATGTCATTTCCAGGCCATCGGTATCCTCCTTGGTGAGCAGGCCGTTCTCGTAGCATTCGATGGCGTAGCCGATGATCGCCCCCACGGTAATGGTATCCAGGCCCAGGTTGTTGCAGATCTCGTTGATCTTGACGATGGAGGCAAGGTCGTCATTGAGGAGGTTCGTCCCGAACATGCAGAGGGTCTCGTACTCAGGCTTGTGACCGACCCCGTTATTGAGCTCCAAGGGAAACTTTCCGCTCCTCTGTACCACTTTCCCTCCGCAGGCAATGGGACATCCCCAGCAGGCATAGGCCTTGTAGCCCTCGAGGCCCACTACAGCCTTATCGCTGATTTTTCTGGCACGCTCAGAGGGAAAGTCGACCGTGCCAGCCCCGCCCCAGTTCTTGACCGGTGAGTCTCCGCTGAGGGCGCTGTCATGGGTAATGCCGCACGTGCCGTAGTTGTGAACGATTTCAAAGAAGGGGCCCGCTTGCTTGAGGATCTTCTTTCTGAGCTCCCTGATCCTCTCCATATCGTGCAGGGGAACCTTCATCCTACCCTTGACCACTACCGCCTTGAGCCTTTTGGAGCCCATCACCGCGCCTAACCCGGACCTGCCAGCCGCACGCTCCTTGTCGTTCATAATAGCGGCAGTCAGGGAAAGCTTCTCCCCGGCAGGGCCGATGGAACACGTCTGAATGTCCTTACCATGACGCTGCATGAGGAGATCCTCAAGGGGGGTAACCCCGAGGCCCCACAGATCACCCGCATCCAAGAGCTCAGCCTTACCCTCGTTAATGAACAGGTAGAGCGGTTTTGGTGCAGCGCCACTGAACAATACACCGTCAAAGCCTGCGAACTTGAGATGGGGGCCGAAATGTCCACCGCAGTTCGCATCCCCCCAACCACCCGCAGTCTTGGCGGACTTGGCTACAGCCACGAAGCGGGACCCGATGACAGCAGGGGTGCCTGTCAGGGGGCCAGTCACCAGGCCAAGGATGTTATCTGGCCCCAGCGGGTTAGCGCCGGCCGGTATGCGGTCATAGAGAAGCCTCGCTGCCACACCGTAGCCGCCAATGTAATCCCGACAAAGCTCCTCACCCAGTGGCTGTTCCGCGATCTTGCCAGTAGTGAGGTTGACATTAAGGATCTTACCCATGTAACCACCAGACATCTTACCCTCCTTATCTGTTGTTTCAGTGATTTTGTTCCTTCCCTTGGCTTTTCCTCAGCAATCAGCCCCTCTCATTGGTTTACAGTAGACTAACCGCCAGCGATCATCGGTATGATATATACCTCATCTCCATCGCTTAGCTCAGTCTCCATGCCCTGGCGATAGCGAACATGCTCGCCATTAACAAATATTGCAAGCGAGCGGCGCAACCGCCCTTGACTATCGCACCAGCGTCTATACACTTCTGGGTTTCCATCCTTTACGGATTGCAACGCCTGGTCCACATTCACCGATGCATGTTCAGCAAACTCAAGCCACAGCTCCCCCTGGCCATCAGCAACCCTAAGGCGCATGGCCTTTCCCTCTTTGTGGTCTCGTACAGGGGCTATGGTCCTTCGTGTGTAAGTCAGCGAGGTTATCCATATGTTTTGGGTCAGTCCATGAATTCTCGGGCTGTTGAGGATCCTCGGCCGCACCACCTTCATGAGTGGAACGACAAGCACTATATGGTAAAGTATCCTATGGGTCAATGGGAAATCCATCTGGAGTTTCCGGACTTTTATAGGGTGTATTTCCATAACCTGTTC
>JABAOC010025801.1_pt2 | contig 11061 bp, 11 predicted proteins | sample 7062161 | NCBI WGS metagenome assembly JABAOC01 (sample SAMN14538625, study PRJNA623070) | marine sediment metagenome | biome: marine biome [ENVO:00000428]; feature: marine pelagic biome [ENVO:01000023]; material: deep marine sediment [ENVO:00002113] | place: India: Gulf of Khambhat ...
AACAGGTGGCGTCTTTTTTTCCTCTACCTGGACCTCCATGGACTTCTTATCGAACCATCCCTCGTACAGGATCAATTCCGGGTGCTCATCAAGAGACGTATAGTCCTTAACCGCAACATTCCCCTGTGTCGCCTTGACCTCGTCAAAAACCCGAACGTCCCAACAATCCTTGCCTTCCCCCCTGGGCCGGACCACGCTTTTGAGCCGCCAAACCCAATCGGGATTCTTGCCCAGCTCCACCACGAGATGTCTCCCCACCGGCTCGGGTATGTCCTTTGGCTTGGGCAGCTTGTGGACCTCTGCCTTGAGCAACCCCTCCGTCTTTGGCCCCTTTTCCCAAAATCTCCACTTCATCTTTGACCTCCTCGTGGCCCATTTGGGGCTCAATGCCCCCATGCACATATCTAAAGAGCAATGGCCATGCCAGAGTCATAACTATTTGATATTCCAGATTCTTATTAATTATTTGCCAATACCGATCGGAACTACCGGTTCCGATGTTCGGGATAGATAGAAGACTTCATACTTGGCGAACTTTTTTACACAGTATAATGATATGAAATTATTGGAAAATTCAAAAAAGGAACTTTCCGTTCCGATAGTCACCCTATCGGAACTCCCAATTCCGTTTCAGCGAACAATGTCTCCGTTCGGTTTCTCTTTAGACCTTTTCCCGTTAGGGCTAGATAGATCAAGATACACGCTAGACGTTGGGCAAAGGGGTTTCCTATCATTCCTCCGAATCCGTATTTTTTCACCTTATCCGGATAGTTCTTTCCTCCAATGCTTCAACCGGTTGATGCCCTTTTTCTCCAACTGTCGAACCCTTTCCCTGCTGATTCCGAATTTCCCGCCGATCTCTTCCAGGGTATGTTCCCCATCCCTGCCGATCCCAAACCGCAGGCGTAATACCTCCGCCTCCCTGGGTGGCAAATGGGAAAGACCCTTTTCAACCATTTGGGTAACTTCCTCCCTCTCCATCACCTCATAGGGCGATAGTGACTTGTCATCCTCCATGAAATATCCGAGGTTTGATTCTTCCCCAACGGGAGTCTCCCAAGATATCGCCTTGGGAAGAGAAAATAGAGCCTTCTGGACTACTGTCAAAGGAATCCCTGCTGTTTTGGCTATCTCTTCAGGTCGAGGGGTCGTTCCCCATTTTTGTAGGAGTTGGCTATAGGTTTTCGTCAATTTTTTCCTCCTCTCCATGAGATGAGCCGGAATTCGTATGATGGACTCCTTCTCCACGATGGCCCTCAGCATGGCCTGGCGTATCCACCATGTTGCATAGGTGCTGAACCTACATCCACGCTTGTAATCAAATTTCGTTACGGCCCTCATGAGGCCCAGATTCCCCTCCTGTACGAGATCCGAAAGGCTTATGCCCGAATGCAAATACTCTCTGGCAATCTTACCGACTAAGCGTAAGTTTCTCTTGAGCATCTCTCCTTTCAGTTGGCAGAGCCGCGCATAGAAGTTCCTGATTTCCGATAAAAGGGTCATCTTGTGGGGGGAAATTTTATCTTCCTTCTCAAGCCTTTCCAATTTCCCCACGATGGCCGCCATTAGCTCATCGGAGATATTCCGTCGTTTCCTGATGAGAATATCGATCTCATCAATTTCCAGGCCCAGTTTCAGAAGCCGGTGTACGAGATCCCTTTGTCCTTCCTGAATTTCTTTAGCCAGTGCTTTCTCTTCTTCCTTGGTCAGTAGTCGGATCCTACCAAGTTCCCTCATATACGAGGAGAGGAGATTCTTGGAAACTTCATGCCCCAGATTATCCGGTTCTTGATCGTAATCCAGTCGCCCATCGCTATGTTCCTCTTTTTCTTGGATATCGAAGGCATAATTGTCTCCTAAAGAGTTACTTAGATACTCCGTAATCCTATACGTATTTCTGCATGCGGCTACCCTCTTATCTAGCTTCTCATAGTTGAGGCAGCTCATGGTTTTTCTCCTTTTCGTCACCATATAAAATCTGCTCATCCCTTTGTATCAGTCTTTCAGCACTCAGGCGGCTGAATCCCTCGGTTCTATATGGGTTGTCCAAGTACTGGAAAGACAACGATGAAACTTGGAAAACAGTAACCCTCGGTTCCTAGAGCCCGCCGATCGGAACCCCCGATTCCGGTCTTCATATGTCAGATAGTAATATTAGGCTACCCTTTTGGGGTCGATCCTCGCTTCCTAGGGAAAAGCATTTGGGTCTGTTGATTACTTTCCTTTCCTCCGAAGCCTCAATAAATTTAGATAATTTTTCCCGGACGGCAATTTATTGACCGGAAATATCCCCTTTCTCGCACACCTGATATCTTCTATTAAGTAAAATGCTTTCGGGTTAAATCTATTGATGATTTCAACGACATCTTGAACATCCCTGCGTTTTACAATAGTGTAAATGATATGCACTGGTCCCGTAGCTCCTTGGGCGTCAACACTCGTAACTCCGTAATTTGCGGTTCTGAGAAAGTCTATTAATTCAGATGCATCTTTCCTCGTAATGATCCGAATGGAAAGAATACCAATCGCCAATTTCTCCTCAATGTACATACCAACAAAAGTCCCGGCACCAAAGCCTCCGGCATAGACAACGTAATAAAAAATATTGGTCAGATTTTGCATGATCTGTCTGATTGCCAGAAGCCAAATGAGAACCTCAAAAAAACCGAGCAGCGGGGCAAGAAATCTGTATCCCCGCCCTATGGAGATGATGCGTATTGTCCCAAGCGAAACGTCACCAATTCGCGCGAGAACAATAAGGAATGGGATTACAGCCCATTGAAACATCTCTGGACCAAAAAATGATGATGGAGCCATTTTAGGTCTATTCTCTCTTCTGAAAGGATTTTTGCATCTTGAACCGCTTCAGCCCCTGGCATCGCCTAACGGTGATTACTCTCTGACCGGCCGCCTCCCTCACTTTGCCCACAACATCCACCTCCTGTCGGATCAGGCCCAATAACTGCTTTGAGTTTTTGTTATCCTCGATGAGATACTCTTCCTCGTTGGGGGTGAAGATAGCGGCCTTGGTCGCATTACCTTTCGTATCCCACTCAATCGGGAGCACAATGCCGCGGATCCGGATTTCCCTTTTCTCAACCTTCATTTGCCATCAACTCCACGCTAGACGGCAATGTTTCCTGAACCAAGCTTATCAATCGTAGGATTATCGGCTTTTACCTCGCCTATACCCGAAAAATCACGGTATGCGCTGCTCCAGCGATGGAGCATCGGATTTGAAAACCCTTTAATACATACCACCCCCCGGCGGCATGGCCGGGACCTGTTTCTTCTCGGGTTTCTCGGCGACCAAGGCCTGGGTTGTAATCATCAGCGACGCCACGCTGGCCGCGTTCTGAATGGCTAACCTCATCACCTTCGTCGGATCGATAATTCCCCCCATTAGCATATCGGTATACTCCTCTTTGGCCGCATCAAAACCAAAGGCCCCACTTTCCATCTTAACCCTCTCAACGACAACAGAACCTTCGTGGCCGGCGTTATGGGCAATCTGCCGGATTGGTTCTTCCAGTGCCCGTTTGACGATTTTCACCCCCACGGCTCGGTCGCCATTAAACTTCAAAGTATCCAGAGCGGGAATACACCGGAGATAGGCCACGCCCCCGCCGGGAACGATACCCTCCTCGACGGCGGCCCGTGTTGCGTTCAAGGCATCTTCTACCCGTGCTTTTTTCTCCTTCATCTCCGCTTCCGTGGCCGCACCCACATTGACCACGGCTACTCCACCAACCAGCTTTGCCAGCCGTTCCTGAAGCTTCTCCCGGTCATAGTCGGAGGTGGTCTGCTCGATCTGGACTCGAATCTGTTTGACCCGCCCCTCTATGGTATCGGACGTTCCCATGCCCTCAATAATTGTCGTGTTATCCTTATCGATATGAATACGCCTTGCCTTACCTAAATCCTCCACCTTCATATTTTCGAGCTTTATTCCGAGATCCTCCGAAATCACCCGACCCCCGATAAGGACGGCCATGTCCTCAAGCATGGCCTTCCTTCTATCACCAAATCCAGGAGCTTTGACCGCGGCGCACTTGATGGTACCGCGAAGCTTGTTGACCACCAAAGTTGCCAGCGCCTCGCCCTCAACATCCTCTGCCACTACGAGGAGCGGCTTCCCCATCTTCGCGATCTGCTCCAATAACGGCAGTAGATCCTTCATGTTGCTGATCTTCTTCTCATGCAAGAGAATGTAAGGATCTTCCAGCACCGCCTCCATCTTTTCGGCATCGGTCACGAAATACGGAGAGAGGTAACCCCGGTCAAACTGCATCCCTTCCACAATATCCAGGGTGGTCTGCATGCCCTTGGCTTCCTCCACCGTGATGACTCCCTCTTTTCCGACCTTTGCCATGGCCTCGGCAATGATGTTGCCGATGGCCTCGTCGTTATTGGCCGAGATGGTCCCCACCTGCGAGATCTCCTTCTGATCCTTGGTGGGCTTGCTCAGTTTTTTTAATTCCTGGACAACTGCATCGACTGCCGCATCGATTCCTCTTTTCACCTCCATGGGGTTCGCGCCGGCCGTAACGACCCGGTATCCTTCGCGACAAATGGCTTGAGCCAGCACCGTGGCCGTCGTTGTTCCATCCCCTGCCGTGTCGCTCGTCTTGCTCGCCACTTCTCTCACCATCCGGGCGCCGATATTCTCAAATCTATTCTCCAGATCAATCTCCTTGGCCACGGTTACCCCATCCTTGCTCACCGTGGGAGAGCCCCAGGACTTCTCCAGAAGGACATTCCTCCCCTTGGGGCCCAATGTCACTTTGACCGCATTGGCCATGATATTCACACCCTTGAGCATAGAGTTTCGTGCCTCTTGATCAAATTTGAGTTCCTTCGTAGCCATCTTATGCTTCCTCCTCTCGTCTCTTCTAGTCCTGGAGTAGGCCCAGGACGTCGTCCTCGCGCATGATGAGGTATTCCTCCCCACCGATCTTGATCTCTGTTCCCGCATATCTGCTAAATAAGAGCCGATCACCTTTTTTCACATCTACGCCCCATATCTTTCCGCCTTTCAGGATCCTTCCTTTACCCACGGCGATCACTGTTCCTTCCATTGGCTTTTCCTTTGCCGTGTCGGGGATAATGATACCGCCGCGACTCTTTTCCTCTTCCTCGAGGGGCTTTAACAGAATTCGATCGTGTAATGGTCTCATTTTCATATTCCATCACTCCTTCTCCTGAAGGTACATCCTTGCCATTCTCGGCTATTTATTGACACAGGTTAAGCACCAATCGATTTAAGAAACCTCTGCCAGTCTTCAATCGGTCTCGTCAGCCTTTGATGTGATTCACCAGATGTTTTCAGCGGATTTGATCTTTTTTCCAGAATTTATCTTTCATTCGTAGCCTCTTTGTTATCTCCTTGGACATTTTAACGCCTCGATGAATAAGTATGGCAAGAGCCGTACCAGTTTCATAACCTATTGACATTTCAATGTTTTATAGTTTTTGGGGAATGCTCATCGGAACTTTCGATTCCGATACGTGAGAAAAGACCCGGGGAATTTTTCCAGGGAGAACTTTTTGGAATGGTGTAAGATATTGAAATAGATTGGAAATTAAGAAAAGGACTTCTCGGTTCCGATAGGTGTGCGGTCGGAACTTGCAATTCCGATATTCATGTGAGGACGATGATCGTTGTTTTTGCCTCCTGCACCCTCCACCTTTCAACGATCAGGCTCATGATATAGTCCGGTAATTCTTACACCATAGGTTCGGGATGCTTTGGTGCCTGGGTGACTCGCGTAGATCCAAAAATGCGGTAGCCTATATCCAACCTGAGGAAAATGTATAGAACGAAGATCAATATCATAAGGTTCATCGCCGCCAAATAGAGGTTGTATCCCACCTTCACGAATACAGTGCCTTCCCCTACATTCGGCATGATAAGAGGCTTTTGGGGAAGTCCATATCTATCGGCGAGGGTATCGATATTGACCATGTGTATCACTGGCACGCCCGCGCGAGCAAAGCGACTCATCACACCATCGACCTTTAACGCTCCTGGCGGGGGTCTGCGATTAAGACCCGGGTTGAAAAGCTTCTTGCCCACTGCCGTCCCCACTGAGATTGTGCCGCCTCCCACATTAACGTAGGCAGCTATGGGATGTCCTTCCGCCAATTCGTTATACAAGGCCATCCTTGCATCGATATTTTCCCGATCGTTTTCGAACTTCAGAAAGCGCACCTTGTTTCTTTCTACGGCCGCACCCAATAGTTCGCGCCCCCTTTTAGACCGTGCCAACGCCAGATCCTCCTGTCCGCCAAGAGATGCCGCTACCGACCGTTGGGAGATACCCCCGTCCTCGTGCAGTATGCGTTCCATATCCAACCATGTCAGGTTTGGAAAATTAGCACCCCAGTTGGAGGCGGAGACGCTCGTGATTGAGATTACCTTCAGGTTGAGAACGTCGGCAGCCGTAAGGGCCGCCAGATTTATTGCGGGGAACGAACCGGAAAAGCCCATTGCGACAACGTTCCCGTTTTTCACTCCGGCGCGTTTGAACATCTCGAGGATAACTGCTGCCCAATTGGGATTAATGGTGGTTTGCTTTGCCGGTAGGTAACCGTATGCACTTGTAATCGGTGAGTCAGCTAACCCAATCAAGCCGGAGCTCGCCGGATCCACCTTTGTATCAATAGGCATCGCATTCTTCAGCCGATATCGTCTGATGACCTCCATACCATATTTCATGGCAAGAGCGGCTTGTATTTTTTCCGAGTAATAAGGGTTTTTCGTCTTAAGCTTAATGTGTTCAACGGACAACATAGCAGCTATGGCTAGGAATGCCAGAACCACAAGGATGACACGCGGTACTCTGCTTGGACGCCAATATACTTTCCTCATAGTGAGATATTCCCCCCCGTAATGAGTATGAGTGCCATGCGCACAACGACACTTGCGACGATAAGCGCTGAAAAGCTCTCCACGAGGCCCTGGCGATCTATCCAAATGGCGATTAGCCCGGGTATAATATAGCCAATGATCGATAAATCAATGGTGGTTATTGGCAGTTCCAGCGTGCCGAATGATCGCACGAGGCCACCCAAGGCAAAACCAACCAGAATCATCAGCACCGTCCTCCGCCGGCCGTAAATAATTACCACCGTGCTCAATGAATGTACAACGAAATACGTGAGGTAGCTGATGAGCAGCGTAATAACTATCACAAGGGGACGATCAAGGTACAACGCCACATAGCCTGGCACAACCATGCCGCCCGCCGTCAAACCGAGCACTTCAGAAAAAACGAGACTGACNNATCGAAAGACTTACAAGCGTTTCCATATCATCACCCTACTGTATTGCAGTGCGGTTACGAAAATAGTTCGCAAGTTCTAGCCCCTGTCCCCCAATATTGCCGATACCCATGACCAGAGCTGACCGACTTGAAAGGCGCATAATTTCTTCGAATATCCGATCGACCGTCATCCCTTCGGCATATACGATCTTCGAAGAATCCAACCCATTCGCAACAATTGTGCGGAAGAATACATAGATGCCACCTCCCACGAGTATATAGTGATCCGCCGGTGTCCAATTCGGCACTGCTTCTCCGAGTTGCTTTGAGCGGTCGGGTCGGTCGGGGCGTGAGTTAATGATCATTATTTTCCGCTCGAACTCTGGATGCCTTTTGAGCGCCATTTGCCAAATGTGCTCCGAAGACTCCGGATCATTTGCGGCAAAACCGTTTATGAATAGAATCTTGCGACCGAAAAAATCCAGTTCATGCTCGCTCATGGCGCCAGGGTCAGGAATCGCCTTCCACATTCCCCGCAATGCGACAGCGCGCGGGACGCCGAAAGAGGCAGAGACCATAAGGGCCAGGGCTACGTTCTCTTTATGCTCTACATAACTGAATCCAGCCATGTCCTGATCAGCGACTTTCTCAATTTCGTTTCGATCAACAAGGCAGAGTTCAGATTGCCTATCTTTACAAACATCTCGAAATTCATCTACGTAATCTGCTTCAGCGGTGAACAAGTATCCTTTCTGCNNCGCGCGTTTGTTATCACTCCATGGGTTGCCCGTATCATTTTCAGCTCACTGATGGATTGAAGCAGTGGCTGAACCGCCATGCATTCAATCACAAGGGCCTCCGCCCCATTGTGAGCCGCCATTGAAACAATCCGCAGCTGCTCGATAATGTTTGGCCTCGAGGGGCGATATATAGGATATTCGTTACCGTCGTGCATTATCATGCGCGGCAACGTCCCCGTGGTTTTTGCGAAGGTCCTAATCCCGTGTTCGCGCAGTGCACCGGCAATGAGCCTTGTTACAGACGATTTGCCGCGTGTTCCATTTACATGGATTCGAATTGGGATGGAATTGAGATTACGGATATGGATACGATACTCGATGAACAGCAGAAAGACAGGCAGAGTGAAGAGGAGCAGAATGATTGTTATCATAGAGGAACCTCGGCCAGAACCACTGTCACAGCATTTCTATTAAGAATTGGACTTCGGTCATCGAGCATTGGCGTAGTGGTGTCACCAGGAATCTCATCTCGATCCATTGAAGTCCCGACTTTCATCCTTTCCTTGGTCTCTTTTCCCGCAACCCCGAACGCATGTCTACCCGCCTTCCTCATAGCCGTATGGTAAAAGCGTTGCCGTTTCGTAAGTAAGGGGCAATTGCCATGCCAGGCTCATAATCTATTGATATTAATGGATTTTTTGAATTATTGGGAGGATAAAAATCGGAACTTATAGTTCCGATGGTGAGGGAGAGAAAGGCACCCTCGCATTGCAGTGAGCATGTTGTAATGGTCTAAGACTGGGAAATAAAACCGGAATTCAAGAACAGGAACTTCCAGTTCTCAGAGTTACCAGATCGGAACTCACAATTCCGACCTTGGCATGAGGAGAACGATTATTTGAAGTCTTCTTTTCGAATACCATATTTGGTCATTAATTTATGCAGTTGCCGGGCGCTAATCCCGGCAGCTTCAGCGGTTTTCCCGATTCGACCCTCGTTTACACTCAGGAGACCTCTCAGATATTGCCGCTCAATGGTCTCGACACCACGACGCCGCGCCTCCGCGAGCGTGAGACCCTTATCCAGGGGAAGTTGTGCCTGAGCATCTCTGCCCGCGAAAAGCTCGCTCGGAAAGCCCTCCGGCGTCAGCACGGGGGAGGTTTCCAGGATGTATGCGCGCTCGATGAGGTTTTCGAGCTCCCGTATGTTGCCCGGCCATTGGTACTGATCAAAGGCTTCCAGGACCTGGGGATGGATGTCCTGAATGTCCTTCAAGTGGAATCTATTCAATCTCCTTAAAATACTTCGTGAAATGACGGGAATGTCCTCTCTCCGTTCCCTCAGCGGAGGAATTTCGATCGGGAACACGCTCAATCGATAATAGAGGTCTCTTCTGAAAAGATCCTGATCGCTCAATTTCCTCAAATCCGTATTGGTTGCGGTAATGATTCTGACATCTACCTCGATGGTCGCTTCTCCCCCAACCCGTTGAAAACTCTTTTCCTGCAATACTTGAAGGAGCTTGATCTGGGCAGATGGGGTGATGGTCCCGATTTCGTCGAGAAAAATGGTTCCTCCATGGGCAAGCTCGAACTTGCCTAACTTCCTCCGTATCGCTCCGGTGAAAGCTCCCTTCTCATGACCAAATAGTTCGCTTTCAAGGAGGGTATCGGGGATCGCCCCGCAATGGGTGCTGATAAAGTGTTTTTCCCTTCTATGGCTATGGCTATGAATAAGTTTGGCCACAACTCCTTTCCCAGTCCCCGTTTCGCCGGTAAGAAGGACAGTGCTTTTCGTAGGTGCAACCGCCCGAACCTTCTCCAATACCTCTCTCATCCCGGGACTGTTCGTTTGAACGAATTCCAGCGAATCCGCTTGCCAAAAACCCTCGCGGAGATCATTCAGCTCCGATTCCTTTCTGACGGACTCGTACAGGCTTTCAACAATGTGTTTTGCCTCTTCTATGTCGATAGGATATGTAAGATAATCATTGGCACCCGCCCTTACCGTTTTAACTGCTTCCCTGATCGTTTCCTGGGGCGACATAACGATGATTTGAGCGGCCGGGAATACCGTCCGAAAAGGTTGCAGGGCGACCCTGTAGTCATAGTCGTCTTCGACAGGGCTTGCTTCGCGAAGAAACCCTAGGTCGACAAAACTAAAATCGTAGCGTCTCTGTCCAAACTTCTCCAGGCAAGCTGCCTTGCTGGACACCGTATCAATCCTATATCCCTTGACAAAACAGTCCCGAAGGGCATCGCAAGCTATTTGATTTTCCGAAGCAACGAGAATGTATTTCATTAAAGCCTCCAGGAAAGTTTATTGAATTGAATTCGGCAAAAGACCAGTGTATTAATGAAACCGCAAGGATAGAACACTCGTAACGAGGAAAGCCCTCAGCTGCCCTGAAATCCGAGAGAATGATTGACCTAAATTTTCAAACACATCGACCCTGAAGTCAAGGGGGTGTCATGAGCATCATTACGTTAAATCTTTCTGAGACATCTCACCGCTCCCAGGGGTAGCGCGTTTGCGAAAAACGTATTTCGGCTAACGACCCAATTCTGAGATTCGGTAAAACACGAGAACTACCAGTTCCGATGGGACAAAAAGCGGAACTCTGGGTTCCACTATTAAATCTCCCTGTTATTTCAATGAATTTGGCCCCCCCGTCTTTCTGCGAGCAGTCAGAGCGAATAGGCGACCGTAAGTTTCGGAATCAACAGTTCCTAAAATTCTATTTGTGAATCACAATATTCAATAAATTCAACAAGTTAATCACATGGCATGGCTCTTGCTCTATCCCGGTGAGGAGACTCCAGTTTAGCACAAGGTAAGACTCAATAAGAGAGAGGAGGTAAATAACCATGCTACATGTCACATTTGTTATAGCGATTATCGCCTTGGTCATCTCCGTGCTTGCCTATCGGAGAACCGGCGGGGCAAAGGAACTGAAGAAGACGGTCGATTCCCTGTCGTCGAGCATGGAATCCCTCAAGGACCGTGCAGGGGAAGAATTGAAGGAACGGGTCGAACATTTGACATCCGTCACGGAA
>JABAOC010004398.1_pt1 | contig 11060 bp, 11 predicted proteins | sample 7062161 | NCBI WGS metagenome assembly JABAOC01 (sample SAMN14538625, study PRJNA623070) | marine sediment metagenome | biome: marine biome [ENVO:00000428]; feature: marine pelagic biome [ENVO:01000023]; material: deep marine sediment [ENVO:00002113] | place: India: Gulf of Khambhat ...
AGGCGTCATCTGCGAAGTCATGAACGAAGACGGCACCATGGCCAGGATGCCTGAACTCGAGGAATTTAGTCAGGTCCATGATATCCCTATCCTGACTATCGCCGACCTCATAAAATACAGGATGAGGCATGAGACCCTTGTCACAAAAATCGAGGAAGCCAAGATGCCGACAAAGTTCGGGAGCTTCAAGGTGGTTATCTTTGAAGACAGCATCCATAGGGAACATCACATAGCCCTGGTCAAGGGAGAGATAAAAAAGGACGAACCCACACTTGTCCGCGCTCACTCTCAGTGTCTGACAGGGGACACCTTTGGTTCAGTCCGCTGCGACTGTGGAGATCAGCTTCATCGCTCCATGGAGATAATCAACAAAGAAGGAAAGGGAGTCATCCTTTACATCCTCAATCATGAGGGAAGAGGTATCGGCTTCGCCAACAAAATCAAAGCCTACGCCATCCAGGACCAGGGAGTAGATACTGTTGAAGCCAACCGAAAACTGGGTTTTAAGACTGACCAGAGGGACTACGGGATTGGAGCTCAAGTCCTGGTTTCCCTTGGAGTCAATAAACTGCGTCTGATGACCAATAATCCTCGAAAATTCATCGGTCTTTCTGGATATGGGCTGGAAATTGTGGAAAGAGTGCCCATCGAAATCCCCCCTAACAAGTTAAACCTCAAGTACCTGAAGACCAAGAAAGAAAAAATGGGCCATATCCTGGATATGGTCTAAGACAAAAATCCTGCTTCTGCCTTAAATTTAACCCGCATAAGATTTTTTCTTTTCAAGAATAAAAGTAACAGGGCCATCATTGACCATACGCACATCCATTAAAGCCCCGAAAACACCTGTTTCAATCTTAATACCTCTCTGCCTTATTAAGTCAACGAAATAACGAAAAAGCTCCTCAGCTCTTTCTGGCAACTCAGCCTTATCAAAACTAGGTCTCCGTCCCTTCTTTGTGGAGCCAGCGAGAGTAAACTGAGAAACTGCCAGCACTCCCCCTCCAGTCTCTGATAAGGATAAGTTCATTTTCCCTTCCTCATCCGGGAAAATACGAAGCTCCACAACCTTTTTCGCCAGATATTGAGCATCATCCTCTGAATCGCCCTTTTCAATGCCTACAAGGAGGCAAACTCCCCGCTCTATTTCTCCTGTGATTTTTCCCTGGACTTCAACCGCAGCCTGTTTGACCCTTTGTAAAACAATCTTCATCGTCTTCCTCTTATTCCTTCAAAATTCTCTCGCGAGAAAAGACATCTCTTNNAATACTCCAAGCTGTTCTAAGAAAGTGAGGCGCTGGAAGTCAAAATGACTCATAAAAAACCAGACACCCAATCCCATCACAGCGGCTGAAAAAGAAGATTTCAAGGCTGATATTGAAAATGCTTTCCACTCTATCTTTCCGATCTTTCTTTCCAGCAGGACAAAAAGTAGTAAGAAATTTAAGACAGCAGAAATGGAAAGGGCCAAGGCAACGCCTCCTACCCGCATTGGATTCTTCAAAACCCAAGCAAGCGAGATATAGCTCAACATCACGAAAAAGGCGACTATAACAGGGGTTTTAGTGTCTTTAAGGGAATGAAAGGCAGAGGCTAAAATTTTTACTCCCGAGATAAAAGGAAGTCCAAAAGAAAAAAAGAACAGGCAGGAGGCACTCATTGCTGTTGACTGTTCATCGAAGACACCCCTTTGAAAAAGAACTTGGATGATAGGGCGGCTCAAAACTAGCAGCCCGACCATAGCGGGAATAGTAACAAAAAATACAAGCTTAAAAGAGAAAATAAGAGTCCTTTTCACGCCCAGAATATCACGATGAGCAGTCAGCTCCGATAGAGTGGGAAGCAGGGCGATGGAGAGGGCGATCGAAAATATCCCCAGGGTAAGCTCCTGAACTCTTGTTGCATAGTAAAGAGAGGAAACGCTTCCTTCCTCCAAAACGGAGGCGATCATCCGGCTTATAGCCAGGTTTATCTGAATAATTCCGGCGCCAAATATGCCCGGAATCATAAGCTTGGCTACTTTGCGAACGGCTGGATGGGAAAAAGAGAGACTTAATTTGAACCGCATTCCCCTCCGCCAGAGATAAGGAAGCTGGAATGCAAGCTGAAAAACTCCTCCAATAACAACTCCGACCGCAAAAACAAGAGCCGGCTCCTCAGCTTTGCTTGCAAAAAAAACCGCGACGCTGATGATAGCCAGGTTAAAAAGCACAGGGGTAAAAGCGGGAACAAAAAATTTATGGAAAGAATTGAGGATAGCCATGGCCAGCGCGGCTAAACTGATCAAAAATATATAGGGAAACATTATTCGCGTAAGAAAAATTGTCAGCTCCCATTTCCCTTCGACATCCCCAAAACCAGGCGCTATAACTTTAACTAAGATAGGAGAAAGGGCGATACCCAAGACCGCGAGAACAGCCATAACAAGGGTCAAATCAAAAAAGAAGGTATTGGCAAATTTCCACAGGTCTTTTTTCGATTGTTCCTTTTTTACCTGAGTAAAAACAGGAATAAATGCCGCTGTCATCGCCCCCTCGCCAGTCAATCTCCTGAGCAAATTAGGGATGATATAAGCGATATAAAAGGCATCGGCACTTTTGCCTGTTCCCAGGTAATATGCCTGGATCATGTCTCTGATATAACCAAATATTCTACTCAGAAGTGTAGGGGCGGCCACAGCAAAAGTCGACCTGACCAATCTTCGATCTCGGTCTTTTTGCTCCATCATTTCTTTAAAAAAGTTTAAAAAAGAGGACAGGCTACTTTTTCTGTACAAAGAAAGGGCACTGTCCTCATACAATTTCCCTGTCCAAAAAAGGGAACTGTCTTCTTTTTATTAAAAAATGGGTCCAGGCCCCATTTTTCGGCCCCATTTTTATTCATTTTTACTGTATCCTTTTTTACCATATTTTCGAAACACCCGGCCTCATAGGTCATTTTGTCCTCTAGGATGGAAATGAAATGCTTTCCTATCCAGAGGTTGACTTTGGAATAGAGATATCTTATCATACCAGTTCCAAAAAAGAGAGAGAAATGGCCATACATAAATCAGCAATACAACAGTGGAGAAGAAGCCTGCGCAGGAATGCTATAAACAAAAGACACAAATCCGCTCTCCGGAGTCAGATAAGAAAATTAAATGAGGCGATTAAAAATAAGGATAAGGAAACAGCCCAGAAGCTTCTCCCTCTTACTTTCTCCCTCATTGATAAGTCAGTCAAAAAAGGGACTATTCATGAAAACAAAGGAAAAAGACACAAGTCAAGATTGAGCCGGCAGGTTGAGATGATTAATCCCTCCGCTCCCTCCAAGTGATCCTTTCCTTCTTTCTAGATCCACAATAATCGAACAGGAAGCTTTCTAGAAGCGTCTGGGGATTGAGAGAGGTTGTCTTCATCTTCAAATCAACCTCTTCAAGCTCTGCCAAGACTCGATTCAAATCTCCCATGGAAAAATTTTCAACCAAAGAGAAAAATTCTCTAAATTTAGAGGCATAAAAGTTACCAAATTTTTCATGGATATGGGGCCTCAATTCCTTGAAAATCGCCTTCCTGTCCATACTTTTTTCCTTCAGTAAGAGCTTGGCCAAAAAAATATCACGGAAGAACTTGGCCATCGAACCCAGGATATACTCAGGCTTAACTCCTTCTTTGAACAAGTTATTCAGAACCATGAGAATCCGTTCAAAATCAACCTTTCCCAGGCTATCAGCGATTTCCCATTCAAAAAAGCTCTTGACCCAACCGGAAACCTGGTTGACATCATCCAATTCAATCTCGTTTTTTTCGCCTACGAATGTTATAAGCTTCTCTATCTCATTACTCACCCTTCTCAAGTCATTCCCGGCAAGCTCCTGGAGCTTTATTTTCGCTTCATGAGCCGCTGTCTTTCCCTGAGAAAGAAATTTTTTATCCATCCAGGCAAAAAGAGCCTTTTCTTTTAAGAATCTCAGCTCCTTCAATCTAACCACTGCTGAAGGCAGGGAAGAAAAAAATCTGAAGAGGGAAGTATTTTTTTTAATTTTTCCCGATAAAACGATGACGATGATAGTCTTGGAAGGGGGAGAGGAAAAATAGTCCTTCAAAACTGATTCCTCCCTGGAGGAAAGGCTTTCTTTCCTGCCTTTAGGAACTTCGACAACAATTATCCGCCATGGTGAGATAAAGATAGGAAGTGCTCTGGCCGAGTCGATGACTTCCGCCCATGAGTTATCTTCAAGGTTGAATCTCTCGACACTGTAATCCTGAGTTTCGGGGGAAATCAGGGTTTCTTTGAGTTCGTTAACAAATTCCCAGGCAAGAAAAGTCTCCTCTCCATAGAAAAAATAACAGGGGAGAATAGTCTCTTCTTTTATTTCTTTACCCTTGAAACTTGCCACTCTCTTAGAATCCTTCTAAAATCGTGCTCACTAAACTTCTGGCGAATTTAACGGCGACCTTGTCCAAAGCTTCTGATTCAACGGACTCAAAATCTACCCCTTCTGGTACCTCGTACTCTTCCACGTATTGAAAGTTCGGATTGGAAAAGATAATTTTCTGATTAGCCAGGTCTTTCAGGGTGATTTTAGCTGCAACAATGATATTGTATCGATCAGCCGTTGCCTCTTTCGAAAAAGCTATGGGGGTAACTCGGAAGCTAATTATTTCCCCTATCAGGATAGCATCTGCGGACTCCATATTTCCGGTGATCTCCACTTTTCCTCTGGCTACGATCTCATCAATAACGCTTTGAGTTAACTTCAGGTCTAGCTCAAAGCGTGTGGTTAGGTTTTTGAACATGGGAATGTTCATTTTCTTTATGTGGGGAGGGAGGAAGCTTCCAGTCCCTCGAAGATGGTAACCACAGTGGACAAAGAAGAAGCACAATAGAAAAAGAAAGAAAAATTTTTTCATAACAGGCTAAGAAAAAATATTTACAATACTATGTTAACCAGTTTGTTCTTTATATAAATTATTTTTTTGACCTTTTTCTCCCCTACGATACCTTTAATTCGATCCAAACCCAGAGCCATTTCCTTAATTCGATCCTCAGCTAAATCTCTTTCGGCTTCAAATTTGCCCCTCAGTTTGCCATTGACCTGAACTACAATTGTTACTTTCTCTTCGGTGGCCAGGTCAGGATCGAAAGACGGCCAAGGAGAGTGGATAAGAAAAGTTTTATGACCCATTCTTTCCCATAACTCTTCGCAAAGATGAGGAGCAAAGGGCGAAAGAAGCAAAACAAGGTTCTCCAGGGATTCTCTCAGCAGATTCTTCCCGCTAAGGTTTTTACTCAACGTTTCTTTTTCTTTCTTGATCAGGTTGTAAAATTCCATTATAGAACTTATGGCTGTATTCATATGGTATCTTTTGTCAATATCATCGCTTACTTTTTTTATAGTCTGGTGTATTTTTATTCTGAGCTTACTGGTTTTTTCCTCTATTCCTTTCTCTTCTCCTGGTCCGGGCTTCTGTTTAAACAGGTCCAGATTTTCCTGAAGTGTCGCCCAGAGACGATTCAGGAATCTGTAGCATCCGTCTATCCCTTCATCGTTCCAGATGAACTCTTTTTCCGGAGGAGAAGCGAAAAGAATGAAAAGTCTCAGCGAATCCGCTCCGTATTTTTCTACTATATCGTCAGGATCGACAACATTCCCCTTTGATTTTGACATCTTGGCTCCGTCCTTGACAACCATGCCCTGAGCGAGCAAGCGAGGAAAAGGCTCATTTATTACTGTCAATCCGAAATCTCTGAAATATTTGCAGAAAAACCGAGCATAAATCAGATGAAGAATTGCATGCTCCACCCCTCCTATATAAAGATCAACAGGGAGCCAGTAGTCGGCTGCCTGAGGGCTAAACGGAAGTTTTTCTTCTTGGGGAGAGGTATAACGAAAGAAATACCAGGATGAATCAAAAAAAGTGTCCATGGTGTCTGTTTCCCTCCGCGCTTCTCCCTTGCATCTGGGACACTTAGTCTTGACAAAGCTTTCCACTTTTTCAAGGGGAGAACCTTCCTCTCCTTTTAATTCAACATCGAGAGGCAGCAAGACTGGCAAATCTTCATAGGGCACTCCGACTATTCCACAGTTCTGGCAGTGGATAACTGGGATAGGAGTACCCCAATACCGCTGCCTGGAAATCCCCCAGTCCCTGAGCCGATAAATTATGCTTTTTCTTCCAAATTTCTTTTCTTGCGCATGATGGCACATCTCCTCTATAGCTTCAAGAGAAGGCTTCCTGGAGAAAGGCCCGGAATTAACAACCAGACCATAATCTTCAAAAGACTCTTCCAGCTCTTCGGGGGAAGATTCCCCCTCTGGAACAATAACAACCTTAATCGGCAGGGAATATTTCTTAGCAAACTCGAAATCTCTCTGGTCGTGGGCAGGAACAGCCATGATCGCCCCTGTTCCATATTCCATCAAAACATAATTGGAGATCCAAATCGGAATTGCTTCCCCGTTGAAAGGATTAATGGCTTTCTTGCCTGTATCGATTCCCTCCTTTTCTACCTCTCCAGGTTCCTTCTTTAAACGGAGGCTCTCGATATTCTCATCTATCCATTTCTGTAATCTGTTTCTTTGTTTTGAATCAGCGATCAACTCTTGACTTAACGGATGTTCGGGAGAAAGTGCCAGAAACGTAGCTCCATAGATTGTATCAATCCTTGTTGTAAATACTTCTATTGACATGGGCGTATCGGGAACAGGGAAAGTGATATAAGCGCCTGTACTCTTTCCGATCCAATTTTTTTGCATAAGAAGAACGTGTTCAGGCCATTTTTCTAAAAGATCATGACCTGAAATAAGCTCTTCTGCATAATCCGTGATCTTCAAGAACCATTGCTCCATTTCCTTCAGCTTGACGATAGATTCACACCGCCAGCACCGTTCCCCGACCACCTGTTCGTTCGCCAGGACGGTCTGGCATTGAGGGCACCAGTTAACCTTGCTTTTCTTGCGGTAAGCCAGATCCCTTTCAAACATCTTCAGGAAAATCCATTGGTTCCATTTATAATATTCGGGTAGACATGTGTTTACTTCTCTCGACCAGTCATAGCTGAAGCCTATTCTTTTCAGCTGACTTCTCATATGGGATATGTTACTGAGGGTCCATTCTTGAGGATGCACTCCCTGAGTGATAGCGGCATTCTCTGCTGGCAGCCCGAGCGCATCCCATCCGATTGGATGGATCACACTGAAACCCTTCATCATTTTATAGCGAGAAATCACATCGCCGATGGCGTAATTTCGAACCTGGCCCATGTGGATGGCCCCAGAAGGGTAGGGATACATTTCGAGGCAATAATATTTTGATTTTTGGGTATCTTCACAGGAGAGAAAAACTTCTTTTTCTTCCCAGATCTTTTGCCATTTTTTCTCGATCTGCTGGAAATTATACTCTTCCTTCATCTTTTTAATCTTCTTAAGCTGTTTTCAGGAGTTAGGGCAGAAGAGAGACAGGCTCTTCTCTTGTCCTTTTTTTCTCTGAAATTCAATCATAAATATTAGATTTATTACCCCTAAAAGTCAAGATAAGGTAGCCAGGTGTAAGCATCTCCATTTCCGCTATTAGAAAAGGTTTTGGGAAATATACTGGCTCCCATCGGGGTCAGACTTTATCAGCAGATGATGTCTACATGACAAAATGTAGCCCAATCCTCAAAATGATGACAAAGTCTGACCCCAAAGGACAAAGGATTTTGTATAATAGGTGTCTAAATAAATGAATGGAAATATGGCAGATTTCGCCGCTGACCGTCTGGTCAAACTGGCAAAACAAGGTGATGTTGATGCTTTTACTGAGCTGGTATATCGTTTCCAGGAAAAAATTTATCATACAATACTTACTTTGACTAGGAATCAGCAGGATGCTTATGATTTAGCCCAGGAGACGTTCATGCATGCTTATAAATCCTTGAGGAATTTTAAGCAGCGTTCTACATTCTACACNNTGATTATTATCGGGAAATTATATATTTTTCTCATTGTCTTTCTAAAAAATTAAGTTTCTTATCCTTTAAGATGGCAATTCTCGAAGTTAAAGACCTCTCTGCAGGATACGAAAACGGGTATGTTGTGGAGAATATCTCCTTTTCCCTGAAGGATGGGGAGTTCCTCTCCATCCTTGGACGAAACGGTTCAGGTAAAAGCACGTTGGTAAAAGCTCTCCAAGGACTATTAAAGAACACTTCAGGTCAGATCACAGTAGATGGTCAAGACATCTTTTCTTTAAAAGCGCGGCAGCTGGCCAAGAAAATAGCCTATGTTCCCCAGATATTCAGCTTCTCCTTCGAATTCAGTGTCATCGAAACTATTCTTATGGGAAGGTATATTCATCAGGGCCGTCTGGGAAGCATCTCTCCCTCAGACTCCGGGATTGTTGAGGAAGTCATGAGCCTGGCCGAGATTAACCATCTTAAAGATAAAAAGATAGCTCATCTAAGCGGTGGCGAACGCCAGAGAGTCTTCATCGCTCGGGCATTAGCCCAGGACACTCCTTTTCTTTTTCTCGACGAGCCCAGTTCCCATCTGGACATAAGCTACCAGGTAGAGATTTATCAGATACTGAAGCGCTTGCAAGAAGAGAAAGGCAAAACCATCCTCTCCACTGAACATAACATTAACCTTGTTATTCCCTACTCTCAGAGGCTCATGTTCCTAAAAGAGGGCAAGGTTAGGGCCTTGGGTGAACCAGAAAAGTTGATAACGAGGGAGAACATAAAAGAAGTTTTCGAGGCGGATGTAGAAATAAGAGAAAATATCCATTCAAAACTCCCTGAAATATCTTTGATCCCGAAAGTGGGAGAGAAGTCATGACAATGAAAAGAATCCATTTAATTATTCTGCTATTTTCATTTAGCGTTGTTCTATTTGGAGGCCAACAGAAAACGATGAAAGACGATCTGGGTTTTCCTTTTGTTATGACTTCTCCTCCTCAAAGAATCATTTCCCTGGCTCCCAACATCACAGAGATTCTCTTTGATCTTGATCTAGGGGAAAAAGTTGTCGGGGTTACCCGCTATTGTGATTTCCCAGAGAAGGCCTTGGAGAAAGAAAAAATCGGGGGAATGATTGACCTTGATCTGGAAAGGATAATTGCCCTGAAGCCCGATTTAATCATAGGTTTTAGAGGAAATCCTCTAAGAGTCATCGAGCGTCTCAGAAGCCTCCAGCTTCCTGTGTTTGTCTTAGAAATGGGAACAAATCTTGAAACGCTATTCACCATCATCAAGAAAATAGGAACGATCACCCAAGAGGGAAAAAAGGCAGAGGTCCTTGTAGAATCTCTAAAAAAAAGATACGACAAAACTCAGACAAAGCTCCGTAAAATACAGCATCAGCCGAGAGTCTTTCTCTCTATCCATGGCACCGGTCTCTGGACCTGTGGAAAAGGGAGCTTCCTTAATGACCTTGTCCTAAAGGCCGGGGGAGTGAATGTCGCCGGAAACATCCCCAGGAAATGGCTTCACTATAACCGAGAACAACTCATCCATGATAATCCTGAAGTCATAATCACCTTATCCAGATCACAAACAGAATTCACCAAAGTCAAAGATTGGATAAAAAACGAAGCTTATCTTGAGGGAACCAAGGCCGTCGAGTCAGACAGAATCTATTTTCTGGATGAAAACTTAGCCACCAGGCCAGGTCCTCGCCTTATAGAAGCTCTTGAAGAACTGGCCCGAATACTCCATCCTCAATTCTTTAAGGAAGAGCGTTGAAAACAAGGATAAGAAAACTCAGGCTTCTCCTTGTTCTTCTTATCCTTCTTGTTGCGGGTTTCTTGCTTTCTCTTCTTGAAGGGCCTGTTGAGACGAATTTTAATGATCTATGGAATCTTGTAATCAATAACGAGAGCACCTTCAGGACAATCTTCATCGACCTCAGGCTTTCCCGGGCGCTCTTAGCTTTCCTGGTAGGAGCTAGCCTTTCGCTTTCCGGAGCAATCCTCCAAGGGTACTTCCAAAATCCGATGGCTGGTCCTTTTGTCGTCGGAGTCTCCTCTGGCGCTTCCTTCGGGGCTGTCCTCTGTATTTATCTTGGACTAAACATACGAATCGTCGGATTATCTGTTCAGAGTATTTTTGCCTTTGCTTCAGGATTTGCCATTGTTTCTTTTGTCTACCTACTTTCCCAACGAAAAGGTGTTTTTAAGGTTGAAACTCTGCTCCTGACAGGAATTGCCGCGGGGGCTCTTGCCTCAGCTCTAACGTCCTTCATGATATTCATGAAAGCACACTCCTTCGAACAGGCCGTGTTCTGGCTCCTGGGAAGTTTTGCTCTTTCTGACTGGAATCAAATCACTGCAGTCTTACCTTACCTCTTTATTTGTTTCTTCATCGCTCAATGGCTGGCTAAGGACATGAACCTCCTCGTTTTGGGGGATGATGTAGCCCAATCATTAGGTTGTCCGGTCAGCAGTGTCAGGAAAACCTTCCTGGCCATTTCCACATTACTTGCCGCTTCTTCTGTCTCTGTCAGCGGAATCATCGGCTTTGTCGGCCTGATTGTTCCCCATTGGGTCCGTATTCTCATAGGGCCCGATCACAGATACCTCTTCTTCTTTTCTTCTCTAACAGGGGGGATCTTCCTCCTTTATTCAGATCTTCTGGCCCGCACTCTACTTCAAGGCGAGCTGCCCATCGGAATCATCACTGCAGTCGTAGGCGCCCCCTTCTTCATCTATCTCCTCAGCCAGCGGAAATAGTAACAAGATTTGTCTATTCTCCCAGAGAAATGTTAAAATGAGGCGCCCATGAAATTCTTCTTCGTCCGAGACTACTCAAGGAAGTACAGATATTTTTCTTCTGAAACCTTAGCTCAAATCAAAGTCAAGTCCTCTCGCTGGAAAGAAATCTGGGAATTGGCTAAAAAGAAGCTTATGCTCCTGCCCCAAAGAGTTCTCAGGCAGGAACAGGCCTTCGGAAGAGTTCTGAAATTGGAGGAGAAGAAGATCCAGGTTGTTCACGCAGGCCAACTGGATGAGAAAAAAATAAAGAGCAAATTTTATTTCTTCCTCCAAAGACAGAGAACAAAGCACATTTTCCTTCTCAGCGGAGAAGCTCTGCTTCTCCCC
>JABAOC010022157.1_pt1 | contig 11060 bp, 8 predicted proteins | sample 7062161 | NCBI WGS metagenome assembly JABAOC01 (sample SAMN14538625, study PRJNA623070) | marine sediment metagenome | biome: marine biome [ENVO:00000428]; feature: marine pelagic biome [ENVO:01000023]; material: deep marine sediment [ENVO:00002113] | place: India: Gulf of Khambhat ...
CTAAACAGAATGAAATCAACCTCTCATTATTTTATTCCTGTTGAATCGTATCTCTGACCCTGGTCGGAGTCATTGGGAGCTGGAACAACCGTGCTCCAGCGGCATCGAAAATTGCATTAGCGATTACTGCACCCATGCAAATAATTGCTGGTTCCCCACCTCCCTGGGGAGGGGAATCTGCTGCATCAATCAAAACCGTATCGATTTTTGGGTTCCAGGAAAATCGAGTAATTTCATAGGTATCAAAATTGAGATCAAGAATTTCTCCGCCTTTAAAATGAATCTCCTCTGCCAGAGCATAGCCTAATCCCATAGTGATACATCCTTCCATCTGTAATTTTGCTCCTTGAGGATTGATCGCCAGACCCATGTCTTGAGCGCAAACGACACGCTTGACCTGCACATGACCGTTTTTCTTATCGACTTCGACCTCAGCTATATGTGCCACATAGGTGCCGGAATCAGTACCACAAGCCACACCGTAGCCTCGACCGCTTGGCGCTTTTGAGGGAGTCCAATAGAACTTATCTGCCGCTGCTCTGAGAACTCTGATCATTCTCTCATCCTTCAAATTCTTCAGGCGAAATTCCACTGGATCTATCCCTGCTTTGGAAGCCATGATGTCGATCTGTGATTCTCTGGCAAAAGTATTGGTATTGTTGGCAGGCGCACGCCATGGACCTGTGCCAAAGGGATGGGATCCTGAAGGACCTTGCCATGCCCTTCCATGAGCCATGGTCCGATGATGAGGAATATCATAAAAATGTTGAGAGCCCCTTTCGCCTGCAAAATAAACACCATAATCCCATAGAGCAATCTTACCGGAATCTGTGACTCCAGAGGTTATCTTAACTACCGCAGCCGGTCGGAAAGTATCATAAAAGAATTCTTCGGCACGACTCCAGGCAACCTGAACCGGTTTTCCAGTGAGCTTTGCCAACCGGGCAGCTTCAACGCCTTGCTGATTACTGTTCTTGCCGCCAAACCCTGCTCCCACAAATGGTGTGATAACGCGGACATTTTCAGAAGGAAAATCCAGTCTCTGGGCAATTTCCTCTTTGAGTCCAAAAGGTCTCTGAGTGGATGCCCAGATCGTGACTTTGCCTCCTTCGATTTGAGCTGTAGCCGTATGCGTTTCGATGGGGGCATGGGCGACATAACTGTTCAGATATTTCTGCTCAAAAGTGAAATCAGCCAGTTTTCTACCTTCCATGAGGTTCCCACCACTATCAACTATTTCCCCTTTTGGTGCAACCTTGAGTAAGTGATCGAAAATAGTCTTGTCGTCCACATTCACTTCTGGCAAATCGTATTGAGCTTTTACTTTAGAGATGGCTTTTTCAGCCACATCCGGATATGCATGGAGTACCGCAGCAAAATCGCCATCCTTAACTATTTGAACATTTTCCATTTTTTCCGCAACAGAAGTGTCCACATTCTTTAATGTTGCGCCATGAGCCGGAGGTCTTAAAATCCTTGCATACAACATACCAGGCAAGTGAATGTCGCCAGCAAACTTCGCTTTGCCAGTGACTTTTTCTGAGGCATCCCGTCTTAAAACGGGGGTACCGATTACCTTAAATTCCGAAAAATCTTTCACAAGAGGTTTTTTCTCGAGATGCCTTTCAATTTTTTTCCCTTTCGTCAACTGGGCGTAAGTCACCTTGTCTTTGCTGTTCTTTTTATCAGATATCACTCCAGCTTCTGCTTTCAACTGGCCAATTGGTAATTTAAGGTGTTCAGCCGCCAACTCCATCAGGACAGCTTTAGCCTCTGCACCGGCAGCCCTGAGTGGCGGTCCAAAGAAGCGTGTGGTCATTGATCCGAAAGTACCCATATCCCAGGGACAAAGATCTGTGTCACCCATGACCATATCGACTGAATCCAATGGCACATCAAGTTCATCCGCTAACATCTGCGCCAGAGAAGTAATTACTCCCTGTCCCAATTCAACTTTGCCAGTAAAACATGAAACTCGACCATCTTCTCCGATTCGAAGATAAGCATTAAAATCAGTTGGATAATCAATGCCTCTTCTTCTACGCCGCTCTTGTCCTTGAAATATTGAAATATCTCCTAAAGAGAATAAGATCAGCATTCCCCCACTAAAGCGTTTAAGGAACTCTCGACGGTTAAGTGGATATCTGGTATTTAGATCAGAAAAATCATTGTTAAAAATTTCATCTTCTCTCATCTATTCATCCCTCCTTTCATTTCTTGGGCTGCGGTTTGGATAGCTTGGATTATTCTGGCGTATGTACCACACCGACATAGATTATCATCCATACTTTCGATGATTTCTGCCTGAGTAGGTTGAGGGTTTTTAAGCACTAGACCGTAGGCATTGAGGATCATCCCAGGAGTGCAAAATCCACATTGCATAGCATCATGGCTGATAAATGCCTTCTGTAGAAGATGTAGATTTCCATTTTTAGCCAATCCTTCGATAGTTATGATTTCTTTTCCTTTGATGTCTTTCATCGTCAATTGACATGACCGAACAGGTTCCTTATTCACAAGAACTGTACAGGCTCCACAGAAACCCATTCCGCAACCAAATTTGGTTCCTGTCAGACCTAAATCTGTACGTAATACCCATAGTAACATTCGATCCCCGTCTAATGTCAATTCCATGGGTTTATCATTAAGTTTAAAACGAAAGGTTTCTTTCATATTCAACGCACCTCCTATTCTTGATTTCTTTTAGGATCATATTAGCCTGACAAAGGCAACAATAGCCAGGCACAAAACGAGTGTTACAGGTGACACAAGATACCTCAGAGCTTTTTTTTGACTCGTCGTTTCAAATTCAATTGCCAAGGCTTTGAATTTTTCTCCAGCCCGGAATCCCAAAGGAACTGTGACCATCGAAAGTGCAATAGCTAAAGGTGCAAAATAGATAGACAGGGGGATACCTGTTCCAGGATAGACACAGGCCTGGATGCCAGTTGCAAATTTAACCAGAGGAAAGAGACCTACGGCTACGAGGGCAGATGCTCCTCCCAGGATAGCTTGACCTGTTTTCTTCTGCCTTGTAGTTTCTTTGATGATCAGTACCAAGACCAGAAATGCCACACCTTCCATGAAAAATGCAAAAATGGGATTTGCTATGGCTCCATGCTGAATAGGTAAAGACAGAAGAAGTGCATCAACCATTTTAAAAAGACTGGCAATTAAAATGAGCAAAGCGGCTCCGAGTACACTCCTGGTCACAATCCAACTAGCGGCAATGAAAAAAAGTGCCACACCAGTCATTAAAGAACCAGACACAAGAGCAGCACAGCTTCGAAGCCCCATCCCAAGCACAGCTTCGGATAATCCCCATACAGATCCAAGCATTACCACAATGCCCAGATGAGTTTTTAGAATATTCTTTTCCATAGTTCCCTCCTTACCTTTCTAGAAAATATATATATTAACTTGTTGTTTTTAAATAATTGATGTAAGTATACAATGTCCAATTTTGCAGTTATTTTTATAGTTCTTTACATAATGATAACTTCCCTAAAAGCAATATTATAATTGGAAGGTCAAAATAAAAGCAGCTATAACGCTAGTAAAACAATGTAACTTCCATATTTTATTATTGGTTAGAGAACGTCAAAAAAATTTAGGCAAAAATAGTATAGGAAAAATTCTTTATGATTTTAAAAAATTTGTTTAAACACCCTTTATTGAATCTAAATATGTCGTCCTTCGAGTGGAGTTTTCATTCTTCAATTTTGTGCTTTGCTCACCCTCCTTCAATAAAACACAAAATATTTTTGATGCAAGGACTTTTTTGACAGTTTATCATTAGCAGCGGAATGCTTATTTTAGCCCATATAGGACACTTGTGGGATGCATGTTTTAATTCCACTACAGTGACCACCGTGTTTGATTCTCAACCTAATATTTGCTCTAAAAATTTTACAAAATAATAACAAAAAAATCAAGTGAAAAATTATATTACGCATTGAGTGCATTTGTTGTTATCATAGGCTACCATGTTATGTTATCCTTCCTGAATTATCTATTTTCACCAAGACACGAAGATTGATTAGCCAAATTTATTCAAATATTCCTTGATAAAATATATCCCTTCTTTTTCTGAAGCTTTGGCTCTTTTTACACTTTCTGACAACGAGTATAGCGCTTTGGCATCAATTTGTCGATCCTGAGAAAAATAATCCCATAATGTCTTGAGAGAAGATGTAACAATTTCATAACTTGAAACCGCTTTGATCAACAAATCATTGCCATTGGTAATTAATTTCAGATATTCTCTTGCATAGCAACGAGCCGAATAATGATGCCCTGCATAGTAAGTCGCAAAATTCCAGATTTCTGGATGAATGTTATTCCCTTTGCCAGCTTCAAGGATTATTGCCCATTTTTCAAACAGGGATGCCCATAAATCATAGGCTGGTAATCCATTCTGATATTTTGGTCGTTCCGTCCATTCTTTTTGTTCGGCATGATCAACAGAAGCTTTTAAAGCATTGTGTGTGATTTCATTGCGACTTCTTTTGTTTGCTTCGCCTGGTATAGCAACCGAAAGAATATCAATACCGTTACGCCCCAATTTCCCAAATGATAATAAACTCGGTTCTCCTTTATGGTTTAGTGCATGATATACTTTCTCTTCCAGATCATATCCAATAATCAATCCCCATTCTGCCTCTGCGATATCCCATACAATGGCAGGGACTCCTCTATCAATCCCTTCAACGATTGCAGCGTGAGCCTCTGCTTGTTTTAAGCTCTCCTTATCAGCTTCATTCCAATACCGACAGATATAAATGGCATGATAACCTAACTGTTCAATCGCCTCTGGTAATATCGATGAAAAATCGAAAACGCTCATGGCACTGGGACACATGACTTCATTTACATAAATTCGAAATGCAAATGCACTGCTGCCCATCAGCCAAACTGGATCCAGTTTTCCTTCGATATAATATAACGCTGTAGCCAGGCTTTTCATGTATGAATGATAGATTCCAGGTTCGCCTCTTGCTTCCGCATCTGAATCTTTGTACCAGAATATGTTTTCTAAATTATTTGATACCATTTGTAAATTTCTCCGTAGTATTTGGATAAAGTTATATTAACCTGATGGAATTGCTATTCTCGTTGTTAAGATTTTGACTGAGCTTTTTTTAAACATCGAAACAGATAAATTTGAAATCCAACTATGAGTTGAGTTAATGCCTGTGAGTAACAAGGTGTTGTGTTAAAAAAGTTACCACTATTATTCAAAAATTTTGATGTTAGTTAATTCTTAATATTCCTCGTAATCCATTTCAGCGCATGATCTTTCATTAATATAACAATTTTTTCACCTTTCTCCTTTGTCGCATAAGATGGATATCCTTGGCACCCAGGCGAATTTGGAATCGGGTCTTCTTTCATATGATATAAAAAATCTTTGAATTCTTCATACGGGATTTCAAAATCTTCTATCTTATCCTTTCGAACTTTTTCAGGGAATAAATATAACATGACAGATGTTTCAGCCTCACAAGCATGTTGCGTTGATTGCTGCTTTTCTAATATTCTTTCCAGATGAATATCAAATACTTCCAATAAAAATACATTATCATGCTTTATTTCTCTTAACGCCTTTAAATGAAATGGATCGCCATGTGCAGAAATAATAAAAAACTTGCTAAAATCTTGCAATTTCCACCAACCGATTAAAGAAGACATAGTATGATTTAAATCTTCATATTCAATACTCGACGTGCCTGAATATAATTTGTCGCAAGGCAGTCCAATTCCATAGTGAAGTGTGGGAGCGATTAATATTCCCGTTTGTTGGGACAAAAATTGTGCAATATATTCTGAAAGTAATGTGTCGGTATTTAAAGGCAGGTGTTTGCCGTGTTGTTCACAAATCCCGACTGGAATAATTAAGTTATCATTTTCTTTTAGGTAGGCTCTAACTTCTTGCCAGGTTAGGTTTGTTAAAAACATATTACTCATTTCTCATAAATAAGAGGAAATTTGAATAGCATAGCATAGAAAAATAATGGGCTTCATGCGTTTGGAGAATATAATAATATTTATTAACATTTTCAAATACTTTCTCACAAATTTTCCAATTGACATTCTACAATAAATTTCTTATTTTTACTATATTTATTAATAAACACAAGCAATTATTAAATTACTTTCATGCAACAAGAAATTACTACAATCTATTATGGGTAAAACTAACAAACATTAAATTAAAGAGCTGACGTATAAATTAACTCAATAATCGATATACATACCATATATAGATGATATAAGAGCTAATCAATCAATATATTGAATTTTGAATTAGAAAATTTTAATTTATGCATAGGTTCTAAATAAAATACTTAGGGGTAGATCAGACGTAAACATCTTATTCAATGATATATGTAATCTACTAACTCATCTTGGTTTTGAAATACGAATCAGAGTTAGTCATCATATCTTTAGAAGAGCCGATATTGAAGAGAAAATTAACTTTCAAAAAGACGGCGATCATGCAAAACCATACCAGGTTTGGCAGGTACGTAATATTATTTTGAAATACAAACTTGTAGAAGAATTAGATGAATAAATATGAGATTATCATTTTTTGGAGTGATGAAGATGATGCTTTTATAGCAGATGTACCCGAGCTTCCCGGTTGTATGGCTCACGGTGATACTTATGAATCTGCTCTTGCCAATGCGAAAGAAGCGATTCAACTCTGGATTGAAATAGCTACAGAATTTGGAGATCCAATTCCAAAACCAAAAGGACAACGCCTTATTTATGCTTAAGATATTTAAAAAAGAATATGATTTTTCAAAAAGGGAACGAGATAAATCTTATCATCCAAAGGCTCTATTGAATTTACCTGTTTGCCTGAAACCAGATAAGGTGGGAAAGAGAACAGCCCAAATACTTCTGATCCTCGTTCTCCTGTTAATGGTTATCGTGTTCAGCTCCTCAGCCCAAAAGCTCCCTTTTAAGAACTATTCGACAAGGGATGGCCTTGTTCATAACGATGTCTGTTGTATCTACCAGGACTCGCAGGATTATCTGTGGATTGGCACCGCCGAAGGCATCAGTCGTTTTGATGGCGCAACCTTTACCAATTACATGTTGAAAGACGATAGCTCTGCAACGATGCCTACCGCTTATGTGAATACATTTTTCGAAGATCGCGAAAGAAACCTTTGGATTGGTTTGAATCTGGACGGCGGTGTAAGCAAATTCAATCTTTTGGATCGATCTTTTGTCAAATACAAAATTATCCCGGACAGACCATCCCCATCAAACTATGTTAATACAATTCTACAGGATGCAAAGGGCACGCTTTGGTTCGGCACCAATAATGGATTGTTTACTTTCGAAAATGGTTTTTTTCGCCGCTTTCCCGTGGATACCATGAAGACCACTGGGGCTACTATGGTACTATATGAGGATCGATATGGCACGGTTTGGATCACTACTCACCGAGGACTTTATCGGCATAGCACTAAGTTAGGCACCCAATTGGTACCACTTTCGGGCCTACGTACTATCTTATTCAATGCTCTTTATGAAGACAAGGAGGGCAATCTCTGGATTGGAACCGATGACATCGGATTGATAAAGCTAAAAAATTACCCTCCTCAGGGCAAATCGACTTTCCCATTAAAAACTTACACGACGGCTAATGGTTTGCCTTCTAACTCGGTTCACGATATTTTGCAGGATGACTCCGGAACGCTTTGGATAGCTACCTGGGCAGGCCTTAGCAAATTCTTGCCTGGCACACAGAAATTTATCACTTACACGACTGCCAATGGTCTACCGAGTAACAATGTGATAGACATTCTGCAAGATCGGGAAGGGAATCTCTGGCTCGCTACCACAAACGGCATCAGTAAGCTCACTGGAGAGACTTTTGTTAATTACGGCAAGAGCGAGGGTCTACCTGGCGAGTTCCTGTTAAACGTTGTTTGCGGTGTTGATGACGATCTATGGTTTGTGGGAACTGGCGGAGCTTGCCGCATGACTGGAGGCACTTTTGTCCCGGTAGAAGTGCTACGCGGACAACACGTTTTATCGGTGGCAATAGATAATGCGGGTATTGTGTGGCTTGGAACGACCAAAGGTGTTGTAAAATGGGCAAATAGTAATGTTCTGACGCGCTATACAATCATAAACGGCTTGCCAGACAATCATATTCAGTCCATATTTCAGGGCTCCAGGGGAGTGCTATGGTTCGGACATCGTAGGGGTGTAAGTCGGTTGAAGCAAGGCAAATTCCACCATTTTTACGGTGATGCTGGCTCTCCGTTGGAATCTGGCATGACTGAAGACAACGCAAAGTATCCACTGGTTATTGGGATAACTGAAGACGAGGAAGGAACAGTCTGGTTTGCGACTTATCGGCATGGTGTCTACAAGTTTCCCGTTGCGTACGATTCAGATAGCAATTGGGTGAAAGTAGATATCCCCCTCAGCTTTAGAACCCGGGCTATCCTTTGTGACAGAGATAACAAGCTGTGGATTGGCACGCGGCTCGATGGTGTTTTCAGATACGATCCGCAAACACGTGCGCTGAGGCAATACACTACGGCTGATGGACTCTCGTCCAATTTCGTTCGATCCATCTTTCAAGACCGCAAAGGTAATTTTTGGTTTGGTACTACACGAGGGGTTAGTCGCTTTGATGGTACGAGCTTTCGGCAATATTCAACCCGAGATGGTCTGGCTGGCGACGCAGTGTTTGCTTGCGTCGAAGATGAGCAGGGAAATTTATGGTTCGCAACCAGCACCGGTGTCTCCCGTTACAATCCTGCTTATGATCAGCGCAATACTATACCCCCGCCGACGTATTTAACCCGGTTTCGTGTCTTTGGCAAAGAGGTACCAATAGAAAATGGAATCTATCTGTCCGCTTCCCAACATTCGGTGTCACTTGAATATGTGGGCATCAGTTTTAAAGACGAAACCCAGGTGCGCTATCAATATCGGCTTAAGGGATTAGATCCCGATTGGTCGGAGGTGACAGAGAGGCGACATGTCAATTACACTAATCTCTCACCAGGAAGTTATACCTTTGAAGTCCGGGCAAGAAATGTGGATGGGGTGTGGAGCGTCCAGCCAGCGACTTTCAACTTCAGCATCGCCACACCCATCTGGCAGCGCTGGTGGTTTTTAACCCTGGTGGTATTGACAGCAGGCGGAGCGGCGTTTGGTATCCATCGGTATAGATTGAACAAACTTCTGGAGATCGAGCGTATGCGCACTGGCATTGCCACTGACCTTCATGATGAGATCGGCACCACGCTAAGCAGCATCTCACTGTTTAGTGAAATGGCAAGACATGAAATCCAGAGCATTGCGCCAAAAGTCGCTAATAAATTAAAAGATGTCTCCCTGACAGCCCAGCAACTCGTAGATACCATGCGTGATATTGTCTGGGCAATTAATCCGGCAAACGATACTGTCGAGGATGTTGTCCTCTACATGAAGCAGTTTGCTGCTGATATGCTTGAGGTAAAGGGCATTGAATTCACTTTTGAGGCTCCAGAGCAGATGCTAACATTACGCCTTCCCATGGATGTACGGCACCATCTCTATTTAATCTTCAAGGAAGCAATTAACAATCTGGTGGGGCATTCGGGCTGTTCCCATGCCGACATCCACCTGAACCTTGCAGACAGAATGCTAACTTTTGCAGTCAGCGATAATGGCAGGGGTTTTGACCAGTCTAAGCCTTTTAGCGGTAATGGCCTCAAGAATATGCGGAGACGGGCACAGACCATCAGGGGGACACTGACAGTGGAATCGACGGTGGGGAAAGGAACCACGGTTGCCCTTCATGTTCCGTGTAAATAAGTTACCAATAGTACTTAAGCCGAAAGTAATTAGTACCTGAACGAAAACTAGTCAATTTTATCATTCCGAGCGGAGCGAAGCGGAGTCGAGGAATCTTTATGTCATGACAAATTAGTGGGTTAACCAGATTTCTTTTTGTCAACTGGCAGGTCGAAATGACAAAAACTGGGATTTTCGTTCAGACACTAATTAGAAGGAAATACCTCAAATGCGGTATTGATAGTCTGGTGATTTTTCACTATTTTTGACCATCAGAATGATTTTTTTCTACGCCTTTGGAAACTCACGCCAAACGAATTTAGAGCGAATGCTATGACTATTGAAGTTGTCATCATCGAAGATAACGAAAAGTATCGCAGCGGCCTGACCCAGTTGATTGAGGGCACCCCGGGCTATTCCTGCGTTGGGGCTTTTACCGATTGTGAGAAAGCGTTGCAAGAGATCCGCAACCTGCTTCCAGATGTGGTTTTGATGGACATTGGTTTGCCTGGCATGTCCGGCATCGAAGGTGTCAAAGCTATCAAAGCTCGATTTCCCGAAATTGAAATCCTGATGCTCACCATTTACGAGGACGATGATAAAGTCTTCCAATCCCTTTATGCTGGCGCTTCAGGATATTTGTTGAAGAAAACCCCTCCTGCCAAAATACTGGAAGCCATCAGCGAAATTCACTCTGGCGGTGCACCCATGTCCGCCAAGATCGCGCGGAAAGTTCTGGAGGTTTTTCACAAAGAATCTGCGGCTGGGGAGGAAAATCAACTTTCCAGCCGTGAGAAAGAGGTCCTGCAACTTTTGGTGGAAGGACACAGCCACAAAGCCATTGCCGAACGCCTGTTCATCAGTCCCCACACCGTTCGTACTCACCTGAAAAATATCTATGAAAAGCTTCACGTGCATTCTAAGTCCGAGGCTGCAGTGAAAGCCGTGAAGCGCCGCTTATTCTCCTAATGTCAGTTCGATTTTAATGATATATCTACTTTCAAAAATACCTCATTTGGGCGATTGATCTATTGGAAATTAAATATTATCTTTCATCGATTAGATCCATTAGACCTCAAAGGTCTCATAGTCCTTTGAGGTCTAATTTAAGTAAACTCATTTTTAAGGTGTAATTTTTGAGAAAGGAGAAACAGATGAAAAGATTAATCGTTGCATCCTTGATTTTCGTCTTGTGTTCTGTAATTGCTGTATTAAGCTACTCCCAGGGCCCAACCCCGGGAACCTGG
>JABAOC010004353.1_pt2 | contig 11059 bp, 4 predicted proteins | sample 7062161 | NCBI WGS metagenome assembly JABAOC01 (sample SAMN14538625, study PRJNA623070) | marine sediment metagenome | biome: marine biome [ENVO:00000428]; feature: marine pelagic biome [ENVO:01000023]; material: deep marine sediment [ENVO:00002113] | place: India: Gulf of Khambhat ...
CCATGCACGATCGTCTGCTCCGCAAAGGGAGGATCCAGATTGCCGACCGTTGAGCCGTTGCCATTGATCCAGCCGTCGATCCACGTCTCGTAGATGCGCGTGCCCTGGTTCTCCTCATCGTTGTAGCTCTCAAAATCATCCACCGGCAGATGCGTGGTGAAGCTCCAGACCGGACCAGGCCTGACCGCCCCTCCGATCAGGATCTCATCCACACGCCAGTAATAAACCTTCAGGCTCTCCAAGGCCCCCGGCACAAAGGCCGTATCCGCCAGCGCAAAGTCCCCTTGATTCGCATCAGCAGCCCCCTGGCTGACCGCATCATTGCTGTCGGCGAAGTACAGATGGTGCATCACGGCCCCCTGACCCGCGTACCACGTCAACGTCGGGGCCAGCAGGGCATCGGTCGCCCCGTCCGCCGGGCTGGGATAATAGGCCGTCAGGCCCTGCATCACGAAACTCCACACGTCGCCCGTATGGATGGTCGTGAGGTCTTGTTCCACCTCGTCTATACGCCAGTAATAGAGCGTCCCGGGCTCGAGAGGCACCGTGTAGTAGAACGTCGTCGTGGGATACCGTGGAAAGGCGAGTTGCTGCGGCCCGAGCTCGGGAGTAGGTCCGATGTAGACGTCGTGAAACAAGGCCGTCTCGCCTTTCGTCCACTGCAGCAGCGGCGCCGGGAGGCCCACCATCCCGTCGGCGGGATTGGGTTTCTCGGCCTTCAGCCAACTGGGCTCGGCGCCGGTGGTAATCAGAGCCAGCAGTTGCTCCTCGCTCAAAGCCTTGTCGTAGATTCGCACGTCGTCGAGCAGGCCGTGCAGCAGGCGCCCGGTGGCTTGCGAGTTCTCACCGATGTACAGGTTGTACGTGCTGCTGTCGCCGATACCGCTCGTGTATGACCGCTCGGCATCCAGTTTGCCGTCAACATAGATTCTGGCGGTGGCGCCATCGTAGGTGCCGGCCCAGTGATGCCACTGATTGTCCGTGACGATGGTGACCGCATCAAAGTAGTTGCCTCCAGTAATGCCCATATGGGTGGCATTGTCCGTTCCGTTGGATCGGCTGGCCCGGTAGGCGCCGTCGCCCTTGGCCAGGAAGGCCTCCCAGGTGTTTTGAAAGGCCTCAACCTTGAACCAGAACGCCATCGTGATCTGGTTGCGCAGGTTGAGCGACGGTTTGTTCCCGCAGTTCACGTACGTGCTGCCGTCGAACTCCAGCGCGCCGCCGATCTTGCCCTGCACCCATTTTGGATTGCCGACGATCGTGCCGTCGTTCCCCTGGCCACTCGAATCTTTGGCCGTAGAACCGCTCGTTTCATCGAACTTCCAATGTCCCACCAGGCCGGCCGAAGCATTGCTGCACAATACGGCAACCAGCGCGGCCAGCAACCCAAAACGCACAAGCCCAACGTTGTGACACATAATACTTCCTCCTTTATAGCCTGGTACCGGCGGGATGAGGGCCCCAAATGCGGTGGGGCACGTCCAGGGTCCCTTGCAGACCCGCTCCTACGTTATCCGCCTCCGCCGGGCGTCAAACATCGGAAAACGCCCACCCACGGACGGAGACAGTATCTGTCCCTCGTGTGGCGCGTCACTTCAACGAGGCCTGGATTCCGGACCCCGTTTCTCACGGTTCACACCGACATGGCACCTTATGCGCCTGCGACCCGTCGGCCGCCTCGATCTGACACGAGTTGCCTGGCAGACGACGAGTCGTAAATCGACAACCGAGGTCCCCAGCGCGGAATGCCGCGCTGGGGACCCCATGAATGGCCAATCGTTACGGCTTGGTTACACGGATATCGTCGATGTAGATCTTGCCGTGGCCAACGGCACTCTTATCGCCGACACCGATGTACAGCTTCTTGACCTTGGCCGGATTCACGCCCGCGAAATCGCTCAGCGGAATCTTCCACTCGGTCCAGTCGGTGGCGTTCACCGCCGCCGGATCCGGGTGGGTGACCGCAACCTTCTGGCCCGTATTGTCCTCGATGGCGACATAGAGCGGCGCCGGGTCATTGCCCGCATGGTCGACGCCGATATCGGCCACCTTCCACTGGCCGGTAACGGTACCGGTGGTCTTGATCTCAGAGAACTGGGCCACCGCCGAGACGCCCGTTGTATGGCTGCTCACCACAAAACCGATATAGACGCTGCTGGGCATCGTCACGGTCGCGGAGGAGGTGGTCCCGTCGGTCGTGGTGATCTTGCTCCAGGTCACTCCGTCCGCCGAGTACTCGCCGGTGAAGACATTGCCCGCCCGGGTGAGCCGCACCCACGCCGGCAGCGGGTTGGTGCCGCCGGTCGTGTTGAACTGCGTCGTGGTCGTGTCGTTGGCGAACATACGATACATCCACTCGACGACGCTCTGTTGTGCCCCGGTGACCATGTGGACCTGCGCCGCCAGCGGGTCGAGACTACTGCGAATCATGACGCCGGCCTTCGTCCAGGAATGAACGGCCTTGACATCATCCACTCTGAGGGTGATGGAGCCGTCGCCGTTGAGCTGCTTAAAGGCCAAACGGAACTCGTCGGTTGGCCCCCAGATGTCGGCGCCCTGGGCGCTCATCGTGATCACGCCGGCGTCGTCGAGGAACTTGGGCGGATAACCCTGGAGGAACAGGGTCAGATCGGTAACGCCGTTGACCGTCCAGTCCTGCACGGGGGCAAACTCGCGATAGGCCTCGCTGTAGAACGGCGACTTGAAGTTGTTGTAGTCGAAAGGCATCGACTGCAGGCCACTGCGGACAATCGTCTGCTCGGCGAACGGTGGATCCCAGTTGCCCACCGTCGAGCCGTTGCCGGTGACCCAGCCGTCGATCCAGGTCTCATAGATGCGGGTGTCCATGCCCTCCTCGTCATTGTAGCCCTCGAAGTCATCGACCACGAGGAAATCGGCGGTGGTGAAGCTCCAGACCGAGCTTTTCCACGGGCTCTCGGCATAGGCATCGTTGACCTCGTCCACTCTCCAGTAGTAGGTCTTGTTCCATTCGAGCTCGCCCGGCTCGAAGCTGGTTTCATCCAGCGCCTTTCGGCCTTGATAGACATCCGCGCTGTCCGTCGTCGCGTTGGCCACGGCGTCCTCGCTGTCACCGAAGTACAGATCGTGCTCGTTCGCCTCTTCGCCGGCGCCCCAGATCAGGGTGATCTCCTGCGGTACATTCGGCTCACCGTCCGCAGGATAGAGCGCCCGGGCCCTGAGCGGCGGCTGTAGCGGCCCGGCCGGGATGATGACCTCGGCCATCGTCGCGGTCGACCAAGCCAACTGCTCCACGGCATCGCCGCCGCTGTCAAAGAACTCGAGGCGCAGCGAATGGATGCCGCTTTCCAGATAGATCGGCAAGGAGAAGTATTTGCTGGTGACAGTAGGCGTAATCCACTGGTCGATGACCAGTTCGCCGTCGATCCACAGCCGGGTCCCGTCCTGGCAGTTGACACTGAACTTGAATGTGTCCGCGACGGCAATATCGAGGTCCGCCGTCCAGCGGGCCGACCACCCATCGCCCGGAACCGGGTCGCCCGGACTGGTCGCACCCGTCAGATTGATGTTGACCTGCGGGTCGATGCGCGTCAGGACCGGCAGGCCGATCAAGTCCGTATTGCTGAAGTATTCGCCCTTGATGCCCCCGCCACCGCCCTCGGTGGTGAAGCTCCAGACCGACCCGTCGTATTTGATCGCGCCGGCGATCTCATCCACGGCCCAGTAGTACGTGGTCTTCTGCTCCAGACCCTGCGGATCATAGAGCGGGGCGATGGTGTCGCCCACGGACACGCTGGCATCGCGAGCGGCCACAGCGGCCTGATCGGTGCCCAGGTACACCTGGTGCTTCGTAGCACCCGCGCCCGGCGTCCAGGTCAAGGTCGTGGCCACCGAGATCCACTTGTCCCCGTCGCGCGGCGCGGGATTGTAGGCCTTCTTCGGCGCGGCCGTCACCTTCCAGACGTCGCCCTCGTAGACGGTGCCCGCGGCGTCGATCTGATCGACCCGCCAATAATACGTGACGCCCGGCTCCAGCGGCGGCAAAACGTGGTAATACATGGCCGACGCCGCCGATATGGGTCCGGCCTTCAGATCGGCCTCGGTCAGGTCCGGACTGGTGCCGAGGTACACCTTGTGTTGCACTGCCGTGTCACCCTTGGTCCACTGGAACAGCGGCACCGTGATAACGGCCCCATCGACCGGATTCGGCGCCGTCGCCTTGAAGACGTCCATCAACAGCTCGATCTCGGCGATCTGCATGCTGTTCGCGTTAGGTGCATCGCGAATGGCCGGGAACATTAACTGATAGTGCAGGTAAGCTGTCGTGTTGGCGAACTTGATGGGCGTTGTGTTCTTCGTGCGCCGCGGCCAAGGCACCGCAGCCGCGAAATCCTTGATGTCGCCGCTGGTGATCGGCGTATACGGCCCATCGATGCTGACGTTGGAGCCGGACAGCTCATACTTGACGGGGTCGCGCGGCTCCGCGTCGTTGGCCGTCGTGAAACTCAGCCCTGTCACCACGGTCGCGCCGGCCTTGGGCGTGATGCGAAGGCCCGTAGGCTCTATATCTCCTTTGAAGTGCAGATACTTCGTCACGACCTGGTCGTCAATGGCCTGATGTGGCGGTTCGTTACCCGGCCACCCGTGGTTGTCATTCTGACTTACGCCGTCGTTCGGGATGCCCTGAATGACATCCCCCGGCTTGGTGATGTCGCGCGCCGCCTGGGTTACGCCACCCAGCAGCAGCACGGTCGCCACCACACTCACTAATGACAGTCTCCACATAATAGTCCTCCTTCTCAGTAAACCCACAATGCCTACGCCTCGGCCACACGCCAAAGCATCACCCCCCGTCACGCGCCCTCGGGCGCGCACTTGCCTTGATTCAAAGTTTTATCGACATGAATCCCCTGCGACTTGCTGTGACAATGAAATCCGCCGCTCACCTCCTTCCCAGAAAAAGAGCCATCCAGTCACGAAAAAGGTGGAGAAAATCCGAAATGCCTGCCGACGTGCACTCTGCTGCCCCACTCACCCTGTATCCGGTCACACGCATTGTCAGGGCCTCCGACTCTGACCTGTCATGCTGCCACAATACCTACACTTGTGCCGTCCGGCCGGTCTCGGGTTCCGCCACGGCGCCAACCGGCCCAAACCCACTCTGACGTATGAATTTTACCAAATGAATACAATGTGTGCAAGAGGATTATTTTCGGACGCCCGTCCGTCGGTCACCGATTGCCGGCCGCTTCGCCTTCCGTCGGAGTCATTCCGTAAATGTCACATTTGCCAGTATTTATGGCTCGTGCCCCTGCCGTGCTGCACGCGATAGAGGTCGTGGCCCCGAGCCAGTGGCCGGGAATTGGCCGGTGACGGCGGCCATATCACGGGTCATGAGCCGCCGGCCATCCCCTCCAGCAGGTAGCGTTCAGCGATCCTGCCCACGGAACCGAAGGCAAATCTCCCTGTCTCAATGTCACAAGGCCGCAGCAGGAGGACTTGCTCGATCCCATCATCAAGGGCCCTCGCCCGCTCCACTTCGGCCGCCTCGCACACAAAACCCATATCCACAGTCCGATATCGCACCCCCATGAACTCGTAGATATTCGACCACGAGCCGAGGTACCGCAACGCGGTCACTTCCAGCCCTACCTCTTCGCGGACCTCCCGGCATAGGGCCTGTTCCGCCGTTTCGCCCGGGTCCACGAAGCCGCCCGGCAGATCCCACTTGCCCTTGCCCGGCTCCCTGGCCCGCACCAGTACCATCATCCGACCCTGCTCATCGACGATGACCCCGGCCACCGCCGCCGCCGGATTCATGTACAATTCGAATTCGCACGCCTCGCAGCGCAGCAGCTTTGCCCCCACCACCCGCAGCGCCGCCGCCGAACACTTGGGACAATACTTCAGCACCGCTCCGAGCCCGCAATCAACGTCCATATACGCTCCTCATGCTGGGAATCTTCATGGTCTGCTGCGGCCGGCCTCTCGGATCTTCCGCAGCAGACCGGCCATCTCTCGTACAAGTTCGGGATGCCCCGCGGCGACGTTACGCTTCTCGCCCAGGTCATCCTTGAGATGGTAAAGCTGCGGCTGCGGATCGTTGCCGAGTTCCGTATTCGTATTGGCATTCACCTTCGGTCCCCGGCCCGGCTCGATATACTTCCAATCGCCCCTGATCAGCGACAGCACTCCAGCATGCTCGACCAGGTGTTCCCGCCCCGCCTGCGCGTCTCCCATCATCGCGGCCGAGACGTCGAAACTGTCCGGTCCATCCTCGGAAGCCAAAGTCCGCCCGGTCAAGGCCGCCATCGACGCCGGCAGGTCGATCTGACAGACGAGCGCGTCGCAAATGCCGGCCTTCACCCGGCCCGGCCAACGCACGATGAAAGGCACGCGCGTCCCGGCGTCGAATGCGCTGTATTTACCGCCGCGCAACGGTCCGCCCGGCCGGTGCCCATCGAGCAACTCCACCGCCTGATCCTCATACCCATCATCCACGACAGGCCCGTTGTCACTCGTGAAGACCACCATCGTATCGTCGGCCCGTCCCACCCGATCCAGCGTCCGAAGAATCGCGCCGACGCACCAGTCAAGCTGCACGATGGCATCACCGCGCGGCCCGAGGCCGCTCTTGCCGGCGAATCGCGGGTGCGGCACGCGCGGCACGTGGATGTCGTGAGTCGAGAAATACAGGAAGAACGGCTGGTTCCTGTGCCTCTCGATGAACGCCACGGCCTTGCCGGTGATCGTGTCGGCCATGTCCTCATCGACCCAGCGGGCCGCCCTGCCGCCGCTCATGTATCCGATCCGGCTGATGCCGTTGATAATGGTCTGGTTGTGCCCGTGGCTCGGGTGCATCTTGAGCAGTTCCGGGTGGTCTTTGCCGGTCGGCTCGTCACCGACGGGGCCCCGGAAGCTGACCTGGATCGGGTCGCCCGGGTCCAGCCCGACGACCCGCCGGTCCTCTACGTACACGCAAGGCACCCGATCGCCCGTCGCCGGAATCAGAAAACAGTAGTCGAACCCGATCTCCAGCGGTCCCGGGCGAATCTCGCTATTCCAGTCGAGTTCGCCCGCCCCGAGCCCCAAATGCCATTTGCCCACCACCCCGGTTCGGTATCCCGCCCGTTTCATGAGTGAAGCCAGGGTTGTCCGTCCCGGCTCGATAATCAACTGCGCATCCCCGGGAAGGATACCGGTCCCCTTGCGCCGCCAGGCGTACTCGCCCGTCAGCATGGCGTAGCGCGAGGGCGTGCAAGTCGCCGACGCCGAATGCGCGTTGGTAAACTGAATCCCTTCCCGCGCCAGCCGATCGATGTTCGGCGTGGAGACTTTCGTCGCACCATAGCAGCCTACGTCTCCGTAGCCCAGGTCATCCGCATAAATCAGCACGACACGGGACGGCTTTCTCTGTGCCGCCCAGGCCCGGCCCGGCGCCAGAGCCGCTACCCCGGCCCACGCGACCGATTTGACAAAAGTTCGGCGCGACATTCGTTGCGATCTCATGGCCACTCCAACAACAGCATTGTTTGATGGTCACCCCTGGCGACACGTCCAGAATACCCGAAACGCTTCGATAATGAAACCACTTCCCGGGTTCGCCAGGTGCATCGAAACTATGTGGGGACGACAGACGCACAGGATACAATGCCCCGCACAGACCCCGTCAGGGGACCGCAAGACGCGAAACAAGACGTTTGCAAACCCCTTCGCTCCGCATGACACGGGGAGACTGCCCCGCCAGGACTCTGTCATTCCCGCGCAGAACCCGCCCTGAGCCAAGTCGAATGGGCAGGAATCCGGACAGCTCACACATGGGGATTGTACCCAGGCATACGCACATTTGCGTTTCGCGAGTCCGCCGGACCCTTGCTCGCGCGGCATCGCCTCTGGCCGCAACCAAAGATGCTTGCCAAGAACAAGATGTTGCACCTTTCCAGTGCAGGGGTGACATGGGCATGCGCCGAGTCCGGCGGACCCGGGCACTCTGAAGAAAACCATGCCATTATCGGGGGCGGCCGGAGGTCCCGAGGGCATCGTGGATGGCGCGAATTTCCTGGGCGGTCAGGGCCCGTCTATAGAGACGGACTTCGTCGATCAGGCCGTTGAAGAAGGTCACTTCGCCGAGCGCCCCTCTGGCGCCGATGGTGAAGGGATGGGTCGTATCGTCCAGTGGCGTGCCGGTGCCGGTTTCCTGGACGTTGTAAGTGACCTCCACGCCGTTGCGGTACAAACGGGTGGTGTTGGTCACGCGGCTCCAGGTCATGGCGACGTGCTGCCAGGCGCCCAACTGGACCGTGTTGCCGGCGCTCCTCGAGTAGGCGTGCGTGCCCTCGTAGCGAATCCGGCCGTCGAGGGTCCGGGCCGTGCCCTCGGCATAGAGCCGCTTGTCCCCGTCGCCCTTGTCGAGAACGTGCCAGTGCGCATCGACCCGCGGCTGGATCCAGGCCATCATCGTGAGGGCCTGGAGGTTCTCCAGTATCGGCGCCGGTACGATTTGCACGTAGTCGCCGGCGCCGTCGAAGTCCAGCGCCTGCCCGGCCTTGCCCGCCGCCCATCGTGCCCCGAAGATCGTGCCCGGATGACCGTAGCCGGAGGAATCGAGCGCCACGCTGCCCGCACCTTCATCGAGCTTCCAGTAGCCGAGCAGCTCGCTGTCGAGGTTCGCCTGCGGCACCATGATGGCCAGCGCCACCGACAGGGGCGATTCATTCCCCGCCAGGTCGTGGGCCGAGACCTCGTACAGATAGCTCGCGCCACGCTCGACGTTCGCGTCCTCAAACGACGTCGTGGGCGATGAGCCGATCTGAATCCCGTCACGGTACACCTTGTAGCCGGCGACGGCCACGTTATCCGTCGCGGCGGCCCAGGTCAGCGTGACTTGAGAGACCGACACGTTGGCGGCCCTGAGGTCCGTGGGCGTCGACGGCGGTTGATCGTCCGGCGATATCGATTTCGCATATACCGTCAGGACGCCGGCCTGGGGAATCGAGGCGATGACCGCCTGGCCGAGGCCGATAGCCTGGTCGGGCAGGTCCACGTCGAACGCGCCGGCGGTGGTGTACTTGATGCCGTACGTCCCGGCCGGCAGGTGGCCGATGGAGAACGGGCCGCCGGTCTCGCACTTGACCACGACGACGTAGCCGCCGTCGGCGTTGATGAACGCGAGCGGGTCGAAGGGCTCCAATTGCGAGGCGGCCTCGATACGCACGGCCCCGGGCCGGACGAACTTGTAGTACTGGCGCAGGAACTTCGTCTTGTCGCTGAGCAGGACCCGCGGCTGGGCGGGGTTGGTGTCGTCGATCCGGTAGAACGACATCTGCGAACCGAGCGCCCCCGCGAGGACGCCCTGCTCCCAGGCGGAGTTATTGCCGATTTTGAGGTCCTCGTGCAGCGTGCGGTAACCGTTGCTGTTGCTCCACCATTCGAGCATGGCGGTGTCGAGGCCGTGCTGCTTCGCCCGCGCGGCAATCGCCCGGAGGTTCTCCAGCGAGACCCCGCCGTAACGATGGTAGGCAAACTCGCGCAGTACGGGCAGCACGCCCGGCACCTGAATCATCTCGTCGAAATACCGCACGGCGTTGCCCATGTTCGTGTTGGAGGGGGCAACGAACGCCGGCTCGAAACCGGCCTCGCGCAATCTCTCGGCGGCGGCTACAATCGACTCACCGAGCAGCCTGCCGTTCCATTGCGACACGTTGTCCGGCTCCAGCAGGACTTCCCACAGGTCGGGCACCCAGCCGTATTTCTCCTGCAAGTGCAGATAGGCCGCCAGGACGAACTCGGCATACTCGGCCGGGTCGTCGTGCAGGTAGATGCCGTCCGTGATCTGGCCCGTGAACGCGACGTAGTTGACGTTGACGCACAGCTTCTCGCCGTTGGCCGCCATGACCTGGCGCAGCGGATTGACGATGCGGTCTATCGCGTTGTCCATCTCCGAGAAATGAAAGCCGGACCATTCGATGGTGCGCGGGTCCGCGTTGTCGTTGATCGTCGCATATCGGCGGCTGCGCCACGTCTCGTAGGGAATAGCGCCGGTTTGATAAGCGGACCAGTTGTCGTCGCTGTTCTCAGAGCCGCTGCGGATTTCCAGCCGGACCCGCGTGACGCCCACGTCATTGACGGCCAGGTCGAACAGCGTGNNCGCCGGGTTGCCGGGGTCCAGGGCGAACGCCACGGCCTCCCAGCCGCTGATGGTCTGGTACGTCCGGCTCGGGTCCACCGTGATCGTGGCGGCCGGCGCGAATTTGGCGAGGATACAGTCCCCATTCCCGTAGTTCCCGCCACCGCCGTTGAACGTGCTCTGATACGCGTTCTGAGCCGGCCAGCCCGGGCCGTCCGAGGCCCCGACCACGTACAGACTGCCGTCATCACCGAGGAATCCCGAACGCCCGTTGTCGTTGGCGCCGCCGCCCAGATACGTCGAGTAAAGCAACCGGCTGAAATCGGAGGACAGTATGACCAGGGCCGCGTCCGCACCGCCGTTGTTCTGCCCCTGGTGAGCGCCCGGCGTCACGGGGAAATCCGTCGATTGAGTCTCGCCCGTGACAAAGACGTTGCCGTCGGCATCGACGTAGATGCCGTCGGGGTTCTCGTCGCCGGTGCCGCCGATAAACGTGCTCGCCCGCAGGGCGCCGGTGGGCGACAGTTTCGTCACGGCCCAATCCGTATTACCGCCGGCGTGCGTCCGTCGGAATGCCCCGCGCGAGATGGGGTAATCAGGCGAGTCTGTCGGGACAGCGATATACGCATTGCCCTGACCGTCGACGGCGAGATTGTGCGTGCTGATCCACTCGTTGCCGGGGCCACCCAGATAGGTGCCATAGACGAGGCTCGACCCGTCCGGCGTCAGGCAGGCGACGAAGAAATCGGCCGCGCCGTTATAGGTCCTGTCGTGCGCGCCATCCGTGGTCGGAAAGTCTTCCGAGAAGGTCGAGCCGCCCACGTAGATTCTGCCGTCGTGACCGACGCGAATGGATGCCGCGCCAACATCGTCATCGGACCCGCCGAGCCAGGTGGCCCACAGGACCCGCGAACCGTCACCTTTGATCTTGACGACACCACAATCCGCCTCGCC
>JABAOC010020092.1_pt2 | contig 11057 bp, 8 predicted proteins | sample 7062161 | NCBI WGS metagenome assembly JABAOC01 (sample SAMN14538625, study PRJNA623070) | marine sediment metagenome | biome: marine biome [ENVO:00000428]; feature: marine pelagic biome [ENVO:01000023]; material: deep marine sediment [ENVO:00002113] | place: India: Gulf of Khambhat ...
TAAAGAGAATCGTCAGCGTAAACTTCCCGACCAGATTCGGACATTTCAAGCTTCACCTTTACAAAAGCATAATCGACGAGCATCACCACCTGGCCCTGGAGAAGGGGGAGGTCAAAGGCAAGAAGAACGTGCTGGTAAGGGTGCATTCGCAGTGCTTGACCGGCGACGTTTTCGGTTCTGCCAGGTGTGACTGCGGCGACCAACTGGGACACGCGTTGACCATGATCGAAAAGCAAGGTCTGGGAGTATTTCTGTACATGAGACAGGAGGGAAGGGGAATCGGTCTATCCAACAAGATCAGGGCTTACCAGCTTCAGGATTGCGGGCTGGACACGGTGCAGGCCAACATCGAGCTGGGATTTGAGCCGGATTTGCGCGACTACGGCATAGGAGCGCAGATTCTGGTGGATCTGGGTCTCTCTACCATCAAGCTGATAACCAATAATCCCAAGAAGATCATAGGGATTGAAGGATACGGGCTTGAGGTCACAGAGCGCGTTCCCACCGAGGCACCTGCCACCAGAGAGAATATCAAGTATTTGGAGACCAAGCGTGACAAGCTGGGTCATCTTCTAGGGGCCAGGCCTAACGGTTCTTCGCGGATTTTGGGTATTGACGAGAAAACGCGGAAAAGAACCGGCTGAGTGCGTAATCTTGTCGAACAGAATGCCAGAAAGGAGTCATTATGCCAAGAATCATACAGGGTATGCTGGATGCCAGGGGAAAGAACTTCGGCATCACGGTCAGCCGATTCAACGAGTTCGTGACGCACAAACTGCTGGAGGGTGCTTTGGACTGCCTGAGCCGTCACGGCGCGGAAGACGAAAAGATCGCCATCGCCTGGGTGCCGGGCTCTTTCGAGATACCTTATGCCGCCCTCAGGATGGCGCAGAGTAAGAAGTACGATGCGGTCATCTGTCTGGGCGCGGTAATCAGGGGCCAAACTCCTCATTTTGATTACATTGCCAACGAGGTAGCCAAGGGCATAGCCAGGATATCGCTCGATACCGGCGTGCCTACCATATTCGGCGTGATAACTGCCGACAGCCTGGAGCAGGCCATCGAGCGCGCCGGAACCAAGGCCGGCAACAAGGGCTGGGATGCTGCCTTGTCTGCAATAGAGATGACCGGGCTGTTCGATCAAATGTAACCGCACCCGTCGGGTGCGAGGATAGTTTGGTTTAAGTGTAGCCGCACCCGTCGGGTGCGAAGATAGTTTGGGTTAACTGTAGCCGCACTCTTTAGAGTGCGAGGATGGTCTGTTCCGACGGTAACCGAAGTGCGATGAACAGACTCTAATTTTGCATTTTGCTTTTTAAACTTTGAATTTCAATCGTGTCTGCCAGAAGAAAAGCTCGCGAACTGACTCTGAAGGCTCTTTATGCCCATGATATCTCAGGCAATCATCCGGAGCAGATCGCGGAAGACATCATATCGCCCAGCTTGATCAAGTCACCGGCCAAGGAGTTTTCGCGGAAGCTGTTTTTCAAATCCGTGGAGACCCTCAAGGAGCTGGACAGTCTGATCAAGGGAAACGTCAAATCATGGGATTTCTCCAGGATCGCCTGCATAGAGAAAAACATACTGCGCATAGGCATCTGCGAGTTTCTATACTTTGACGACATTCCCTCCACCATAAGCATCGACGAGGCCATTGAACTCGCAAAGAAATACGGCGATAAGGACGCCAAGAGCTTCGTCAACGCGGTTCTGGATTCTGTTTTGAAGGGGCTTGCCAAGAAGAAGTGAAACTAAATCGGCTTGCGACCCTGCCGCAGGCGGGCAAGCGGGCCGACGACAAGTGTAGCGCAGCTCTTCGACCAGTCCCACCTACACGTTCCAGTACAGCCAAGGCCATGCGTCCGTATGGCCACTGATTCAGCCACGCCCCAAGAAGAGCAGGCAGAAACGGGTGCTTGCGCGCATACGGCGGGCCTTCGGACGGATGGGACATTACTGTATTTTGGTCTGAGTGCTAACTGTTTGATTTTCAATGGGAACAGCCGGAAGCCATGTGAGAATGTGTAAGAAGATCTCTGTGTTGTTGGAATTTTCTGGCTTGACAGCTGGTGCGAGGCAGAGTAAGTTTTTCACACGGTACAACATCCTTGTATCGATGCCGGCTGACACATCGGGAACAAGTCTCGTCCCTACCTTCAGATTGGTCCGCGAACAGTGGCACAACTGCATTAACGGTTTTCACAACCGTATGATGCCGGTGCAGGCCGCACGGTAAAGACAGTTACAGAGAGCGAACACATTGAGCGACGACAAAGGGGCCCCATAACCGTTGACAAAGGAGGTGCTTCATGCTATAGTGATACAAACAGAACTTTTAGACGACTAATGAGAGGCTGCCATGAAGAGGCTATATATCCTGTTGTTCAGTCTGCTGGTTATCGCGATGTATCAAGAAACTTGCGGGACGGATCTGCGTGGTGGGTTTGCCGTGAGTGGAATGGGGGGACTATCCGGTCAGGCATGCTGTTTCATGGACCCTTTCGATATAGAACATGCCTACGGATTCGGAGTCAGGGCAGAGTACGCCTTTTTGAAGCGGCTATCCGGAGGAGTGGAGTTGGTTCACAACTGCTTCCAGGGCACCTGGCAGAGAACTGCGTATGAGTGGCCCCGGGAACTGTACTACTCGTCGGATTGGAACTGGACCAGTTTGAGTGTTTTCGGGAGATTTACTGCGGGGCCAGAAATGAAACTGTCTCCCTATGTGAAAGCAGGAGTTGGGCTGTACATCCCCAGAGCAAAGGACTGGGCATTCTACGCGCCCGATACTGTTTACACCCATACCTCATATGGGAAGGGGCAGTTCGGTTATCACTTCGGGCTGGGAATTCAGTACCGGTTGGTCAGCAGGGTCCGGGTGTTCTTTGAGAACTCTTTAAATTTCCTTTACACCAAAGGTCTGGTGATTCACTGGGTTGATCTTGACCGCAGGTTGGAGTGGGATCACTCCACCGGCAAGAGAGCTCACTATGTCAATCTGTTTGCTGGGATGTCCCTGCTCTTGGGAAAAGCAGACCGGTAACAACAAAAAGGGCTAACCTCGATCCAACGGGATACTCATGGATCCTCTGAGGAAACAGGCTGAAAGGATGGGGGTGATGAAAAAAGTCATGTGGATACTGATAGGACTTTTAGTCTTGTTTGACTCTTCGTGTGAAAAGAAGCTGCCGGTGGTGGATTACTCGTTGTTTCGAAGTGAAAGGTATGCTGACATAGCCGTTTTTCGGTCGCAGAATGGCGACACGCTCCTTGCCTACTACTTTAACGGGGCAGGTGATCCTTTCAAAGCTGGCATCTACCTTTATGACGTTAACCAAGCAGAGGAGAAAGCGCTTGCGCTTGAAGTGTCTGCTGTGGGAATAGACTTTTCGCCCAACGGCCAGTGGTTGGTGTTGTCCGTCAACCATGCGATCTGGAAAACCACCCTGGACTTTGATGCGCCAATCTTCTTAGCCTCGGACGACGAAGGCGGCTACTGCTGTTATCCTGATTGGTCGCCCGACGGAGAAAAGATTGCCTACGATATCGCAGGCGGGCCCAACCGCGGCATCTGGATCATGGATCCTGACGGTCAAAATCAAGAGCGGCTGGTCTGGTTGGCACGTGACCCATGCTGGTCACCTGATGGTAACAAGCTATACTATCAAAACTACACCGATACAGTCTTCTCCGATACGATCAGCCTGGAGATTTACTCTTACGATCTTGCCACCGGCCAGGAAAAGAGGCTCACCTACCTGCGCAAGGAATATTCTGGAGGGGCCGCAGTCTCCCCCTCCGGTTCCCTGATTGCATTCGTAGTAGACGAGCAAGGGAAACTGCCGGAACTCTGGATTATGGGCAAAAACGGAGAAGACCCTCATCCCATAAGTTGCGACGGGGACAATCCCGTCTTCTATTCTGAACAGGAGATTCTTTACACGAAAGTCACATGGGGCGATGGCAGGCTATGGCTCATAGGAGCTGATGGCCAAAACGATAGACCGTTTTTCTAGGGCATAGCAAGGATGGTAATAGAAATGCGTTCCTTTTCCAAGGCAATCGGCTGTTTGTTTGTTGCATTACTTCTGTTCGGTTGCTCCAAAAAGTCCACCAACGGAGTTAAACCACCTACAACTGTATATCCCATAATCTGCGATGCACCGGCTTGGTCACCGGACGGAAATACAATAGCTTATTGGTACAGTGGAATCACAAAAGTTAGATCCGACGGGGGAAGCGAAGGTGACCCCACTCAGAGAGGAATCTGGTTTATAAGTCCAGATGGAACAAACAAAAGGATGTTCTTGCAAGGAGGTTACTCGCCGGATTGGAGCCCAGATGGGGAGAAACTGGCCTTGGAAGCTTACAGCCAAATATTCACGATAAAGACCGACGGGGATAGCTTAACCCAATTAACTGTTGTAGTAAAGAATTTCTGGCCAGACTGGTCGCCTGATGGAAAAAAGATCGCTTACACACGCAGCACTCATTATCCTGAAACCCCCGCAGAGTCCTCCGGAATCTGGATCATGGATGCAAATGGAAACAACAAGGGCTTACTGGAACAGGGGAGGTACGGTCTGTATCCTGATTGGTCCCCCGATGGAAAAAGGCTGTTGTGTGAGATTGCCTCATACACTCCTGGAGACGAGGGCGTGAATCATGATTTTTGGGTTATATCTCTAATTGACTCTAGTCGTGTTAAGATTCCCTTAGATGGCGACAACCGAGAACCTCACTGGTCTGCGGATGGGTCCAGAATAGTTTTCAGCTCTCAGAAAGAAGGCGAAGTTCCTCAAATCTGGGTGATGAACTCAGACGGAGGCAGTTTGAGACGACTGACGAGCGAAGGAGGAAGCTATCCTGCTTGGTCACCCGACGGCAGCAGAATCGTTTACGTGAAATACACTCCTTGGGAATACAGCCCGCAGCATGGGCAACTCTGGATAATGAACGCTGATGGAAGCAATAAACACCAATTAACTTTCGATGGGTGGTAACTAAATAGAGAAATAGAAGGCTGAGGAGCTCCTCACCTGGCAAAGTGAAATAAGCTCTCAGCCTCCGGCGGGCACGAAATGAAGGCTGCAAATCCTTGAAGGGAAGTGTAGACCCTGTTTCGCGCCTTATGCCCAATATAAGAAATCCCCCATCAAAAACAACGGGAAAATCGACGTGAGGGAGTATCTCACAGGATTCACGTAACGGGCTGTCTTGTTGTCTCTATTAACAATTGTTCAATGTTAGGCTCAAAAGGAGAAGACAAAGATGTTGAAGAGAAAAGCATTTTCGGTGCTTCTGTCGATTGTGGCGATACTGCTTGTATCGCACCCTCTGGCCCATGGGGATCGAAGAAGCGAAATATATAGAGAGATTATAGTAATGTTTAAAGCTGATGTTCTTCAATTCCCCAAAGGACTGGATAGTGGAAACTTGGATCAAGTCCAAATTTCATCCCCACGGATTGCAACTCTTCTAAGGGAGCACAGAACAGAAGTAATTCTGAGGGCCTTTCCAGACTTTCAGTTGGCGGACACGTTAGGGTTCACTCCGGATGGACAACCGGTTTATCTTTGTGATCTGTCCCACATATATAAGATAAGGCTGTCAGAAGAAAGTAGTCGGGATAGTCTAATCCGGGATTTAACGACTCTTAGAGAGGTGGTGTATGCAGAACCAAACGGCATGGCTCAACCGGCCTCACCGCTCTATCCTGACGACCCCTTGTTCGAACAGGGTTACCAATGGGCGCTTCATAACTATGGACAGAGTGGAGGAACCGCCGATGCGGACATAGATGCTCCCGAAGCCTGGGAGATAACTACCGGGAGTTCCAATGTGAAGATTGGGATCATCGATGGCGGCGTGGACAATTCGCACGAGGACCTAAACGGCAAGGTTTCGGGCGACGCAGGCTGGGGATGGGGCGGACATGGGTTTCATGTGGCAGGAATTGCTGCCGCTAAGACGGACAATGACATCGGAATAGCGGGGGTGGACTGGAACGCTCGAATAATATCTCAGAGGATCGACCAAGCGGACCATGAGGGAACATACAATGCCATCATGGACGCAGTCAATGCAGGTGCCGTTGTGCTTAATAACAGCTGGGGCCACGATCCGCCAGGAGAATACTCGACCACCGTCAGACTAGCCTTTGCCAATGCCTACAAACTAAATACAGTTGCTGTAGCGTCCATGGGTAATGACGCCACATCGCAGGTCCAATATCCGGCTGGATACGGACAAGGAATCATCGCCGTGGGAGGAACAGACAGGTTCGACGGTCAGTACTCCCAGTCGAACACGGGTAATCACATAGATGTATGTGCGCCAGGCGTCGATATTATGAGCTGTGTGCCTTTCCCAACGGAGTGGGGCTACTATGTGCCTTGGAATGGTACTTCGATGGCTGCACCCCACGTCTCAGGTCTGGCAAGTCTGCTCAAAGGATATGATCCAGACCTTTATAACGACGATATTGAGCAGATAATACGGATTTCCGCCGACGAGGTTCCTCAGATGGGTGGGCAAGAATGGACACCAGAATTCGGAAATGGTCGGATCAATGCCCGAGCTGCATTAGACTTGCTCCAACCTCCGAACTACCTGGCTCATTGGACAGCAACTAGTGGCTATCAGGCGGGTGTTACCGATTGGTACACCGCATGCTTTTCCGGGGTCTCCGGTTTGGCTCCCGGAATATATATTGTTAAGAGGTACGACATGCGACATGATGTAACCTTCCCTCAACCTTTTACCTCAACTCCTCACGCTTGGGGAAGAGGAGTTGCCACTGTCGGCTTCTCGCCTGACGAACTGAATTACGGTATGGGATACTGTGAGTTCATTTCTGTGACTTCTACTGGTGGCACTCTTCGGACTTGGGTTTATGATGTGTATACGATTGATGCCGATAACGTAGGCTGGATACCTTGCGCTCGGGAAAATGTGTATTTTGCATATTCTTTATTGGGCCAACCCAATCTTCTTGCACCTTCGCTTTCAGTAAACTTAGTACAGGAAAGCGATAACCATTACTTTCACCTTACCTGGGCAGACGAAAACGAGTTCCACGAAGGCTACAAGCTTGAGTGCAAGAGGGGTGGAGGATGTTGGGAGTCGGTGATTGATCTTCCCTCTACCTGTGACTTCTACAACTACACTCCCATGTGGGGCTCTCAAATGCACTATTTCCGAGTAAGAGCCAATCTGGGAGAAGTTGTATCTAGTTGGAGTAACGAAGTGAATATTCTCAACGTTCCCAATGCCCCAGCTACTGTGCAAGTGAGTCTAAAGCAAGTCTGTGGTTGGCCCGGCAACGACAAGCTATTGCCGCAGCTCGCGGGAGAGCCGTCTTCTTCTCACGAGGATGTTGTTCTCGCGGATTCGTCGGAAACGCACTGTGATAACGCCCCCGCGCCTGAACCCCAGCCACCCTGCTTCCCCACTAACAAGGCTTATGTGTCGTGGGATCCTCCGGAGTATCAGGTCGAGCCGGTAGAGTACTACAAAGTCCGGCTTCTACTTTACATCGGGGGAATACCGGCAGTTTATTGGGCTGGACCATACTCTGCGGAGGCTTGCACTCTCTGCCTGTGGCCCAACAAGCAGTATTGGGTAAACGTAGTGGCCTACGCCTTGGGCCTACACAGCGACGAGGTAGCAAACACCAAGTCTGTTACGACAGGTGAAACGGTGGTCTGCACTGATTACGATCACAAAGGTACACTTCCCGAAACTCCCGAACCAGGCGAGCCTACGATTCAGGCTAGCTCGGCTCCAAGCGACGACTTGCAGCTTCACAACCGCCCGAACCCGTTCAACCCCGAAACTGACCTTTCCTACAACCTGCCCGACGACTGCACAGTCAGATTGGTGGTCTACAACACGCTCGGTCAGAAAGTCCGGGTTTTGGCCGACGAGCACCAGCAGGCAGGCCTCAAGACGATTCACTGGGACGGGAGAGACGATGGCGGAAATGAATTGGCCAGCGGCGTTTACTTCTGCCGCCTGCAGGCCGGGCGCCGCAGCGCCACCAAGAAGATGATACTGATGCGGTGAATCCACCTTTTAGCTAACCGTGCCCCGGTTTGCGAAGGCCGGGGCATTTCCTTTCGCGACAACTCGGTTCAGATCGAGGCCTTCTTATTCCCCCGTTTGCGATTTTCCAAAAGACCCCTGCATGATTTGACAAATCAACCCGGTCTGCGGCATCCAAACAGCCGGCGGAATTGTATAATAGCCTGAAAATGTATGTTGACAATTCGGGTCAAGTAGGTATATTNNAATTCGGGTCAAGTAGGTATATTTTGGGCGTCCGAGACGAAGCGCAGGTCAGGCCATAGCTCCCAACAAACGCGCTTGCACGCTTCGTATGTGTCAAGGAGGAAAATGGTGAACGACCGGTTGACAGCATGGTACCAGAGACGGGATAAGCTTACCATCTGGCTTTCCGTCCTTGTGTTCTTGATCAGTTTCGTGGTCTATTTGAAGACCATGGCTCCCACTGCATCCTTCTGGGACTGCGGGGAGTTCATCGCCTGTTCCTATATTCTGGGTGTACCCCATCCTCCGGGAAGCCCGCTTTTCATCGCCATAGGGCGAATATTCAGCATTATTCCGTTTTTCGACCAGATTGCGGCCAGAGTCAATCTGATCTCGGCTATTACCTCGGCGCTGTCGGTGTGGCTGTCCTANNCCTGCCCCTTTACGGTGAAATAGCCGCCAGGGTCAACTTCATCTCGGTCTTGAGCTCCGCCCTTGCGGTCTGGCTCTGTTTCATTCTGATAGCCAAACTGATCAGCTATTGGCAGAAGGGCGAACCCAGCCTTTGGATGAGAATCGGAAAGTACATGGGTGCGCTGTCCGGCAGCCTCTTTCTGGCCTTCTCCGACACCTTCTGGTCCAACGCAGTGGAGGCCGAGGTCTACGGCATGTCCATGTTCCTCATGCTCTTGATCCTCTACCTGGGCCTCGTGTGGATGGATCACCGAAAGACTCCCAGGGGCACCAAGCTTCTCATCCTGATCAGCTATCTGGGGTTCTTGTCGTTAGGAATTCACATGACCGTATTCATGATAATGCCCGCCATCTTCCTGTTGGTGATGCTGGTCGACAGGGAGAGACTCCGGGACTGGCGCTTCTGGATAACCGCCTTGGTCCTGATGCTGGTCATGCACAGCGTGGATCCGTTTCTCATCGCCATGAGCACCTGGTTCGTGATTTCTCTTCTGCTGATGGGCGCATCGAGCAAGAAGAAGGCGGCCGCGCTGGCTTTCTCCATCATAGTGGTGGCGGCGACGGCCTATTCGGTGCAGCTGTTCATTCCCATCCGATCCTCTCTGGACCCGGCCATAGACGAGAACGATCCGGACGACTGGCCCTCATTCAAGGCCTTCCTGGAGCGCAAGCAGTACGGCCAGGAGAGCATGATAAGCAGGATGTTTTACCGGCGCGGCACCTGGGCCAACCAGTTCGGCGCCAAAGAGAGAATGGGCTTCTGGGGATTTTTCCGGGAGCAATACATGGACAAATCCTTGTGGTTTATCCCCATCTTCTTGGGACTTTTCGGCATCTGGGAACAGATCCGGAGGAGAAAGAACGAGGGGGTGGTGCTCCTCTTCCTTCTGCTGGCCTGCACCGTGGGTCTGGTGCTTTATATGAACTTTGCCGACGGCACCAAGCCGGACAAGCTCACCGGTGAGATCATACACATCGAGGTGAGGGACCGGGATTATTTCTTCCTCCCCGGCTTCATGTTCTTCGCGCTCACCATGGGGCTAGGCGTGGCCTCCCTGCTGGAAAGTCTGGGCAGCTGGCTGGAAAAGGCCAAGAGGTCTCTGGCCCGACCGGTGGTGGGAGGTCTGTCCCTGCTGATACTGCTTTTGCCCATCATGCCGGCTCACCGCGGCTTTAATTCGCATAACAACAGGAGCAACAACTATCTGCCCTACGACTACGCCTATAACCTCCTGAACTCCTGCGATCAGGATGCCATCATCTTCACCAACGGAGACAACGACACCTTTCCCTTGTGGTTTTTGCAGAACGTGGAGAAGGCCAGACAGGACGTGAGGGTGGTGAACTTGAGTCTGATCAACACCAAGTGGTATATAAAACAGATGAAGCACCAATGGGGAGTCCCGATAAGTTACACCGATAGGGAGATAGATCGGTTGAGTTATGCCCGCACTGCGGATGGCAAGGTACTGCGAGTCCAGGATCAGATGATCGACAACATAATGGAGACCAACAAGTGGAAGTATCCCATCTACTTCGCGGTCACCGTGGCCAGCGAAAACAGGATATATCGCGGAGAACCCATCGATGACCATCTGAGGATGGAAGGGATGGCCTATCGCGTGGTCAGAGAGGAAGGACAGCTGTTGGTGGAGCCTGACATCATGCGGGACAAGCTCTTTAATGTGTTCCGGTTCAGAGGAGTGGGCGATCCCACGGTGATCAAAGACGAAAACGACTATCGACTTCTGGCCAACTACACCTCATGTTTCCTGGGGCTGGCGGACACCTTGAGAAGGGCCCAGAGATTCGACGAGGCAATCCACGTGGCCAATAAGGTATCCGATCTTCTGCCCTACGATTGGCGTCCCTATGCTTACCTTCTCCAACTCTTCGCCGAATCCAGCCAGCCCGACGATTCCGTGCAGAGAGTCGTTGCGCGAGCAGAAGAAATGGTGAAGGAATCCGACGCGCTGGCCGAAGAGGACTTCATCGAAAGGCTGTATTTCAACCTGGGTTACACCTACAGAAAGTACGGGGAAGTCCAGAAGGCCATAGATTCAATGAATAAGATACTTACCATCAACCAGACCTTTGAACCCGCCCTGGAGGCTTTAGTCAGCATCTACTATGCCGAAAAGAATAAAGACGATCTGACCAAGTTGTTGGAAACTTGGGTACAGAACAACCCGGACGACGCTAGGAGAATGAGCATGCTGAACCAGATCAGGTCGCCCGAGTTCAAGTTTATGGACGCTCCTCCACAACCCTAAATTCGGTCCGCGGGCGGTCGGCGGTCCATCGCGGACGAG
>JABAOC010003955.1_pt5 | contig 11053 bp, 8 predicted proteins | sample 7062161 | NCBI WGS metagenome assembly JABAOC01 (sample SAMN14538625, study PRJNA623070) | marine sediment metagenome | biome: marine biome [ENVO:00000428]; feature: marine pelagic biome [ENVO:01000023]; material: deep marine sediment [ENVO:00002113] | place: India: Gulf of Khambhat ...
TGGAGATATCACCCGACACACAAAAAACCCGCAAACTCCCTTTCCCTTTTTTTAAGGGCTTAGCGATATTCTTGCTTGCACACCTACATCCTGATTTCTTTTTCTAGCCAAGGGATTCTCTTTTCTCTGTGCTTCCAGAAGACCGCGGTGAATATGTAATGGAAAGCTAGCCCTCTCCATTTCCCATATCTCTTGTTGAACTCGTCAGTTATTTCATCCTCAGGGATTAGGTTCTTGCTGAACATCACTCTTGAGAGAATTTTCTGCTCCCAAAACTTGCTTTTCAAGTCAAAGGTGTCATATCTTCTCAAGTATCCTCCCAGAATGATTTGAGCTGTAGCCGGCCCCACGCCGTAAAGTTTCATCAGCTCTTGCTTCGCATCTTCAGTACTCATTTGCCTAAGTTCCAATTCATCTATTTCTCCGCGGGTAAACGCTTCTGACACGCGTTTAATCATTTTGGCTCTGTAGCCGACTTTCAAAGCTCTCAGCTCTTCTTCACTAGCCTCGTTCAAGTCTTCAGGATTCCAGTAGGCAGACAATTCTTTATTGTCGAATTTCAGTTTTGATCCATATGCATTGAATAGATTGTTCATCATCTGAACGGTTCTTTTTACTGTGGCATTCTGCAGAACTATTGAGATCATCAAGAGCTCGTAGAGGGAATTTGCACAATTGGATCTCATGCCTTTCCAACGTTTGAACACTGGTTTGAGAAACGTGTCATTCTTGAATTCCTCGAAGAATTCTGAAAGATCCTCGTTGAGCCCATATCTCCAGTTTAGCTCGTTTACTACCTGTTCCATCAGGTTAGGAGTAAGCTTGTCCTTAGAATAGACGGTTAGTCTGATTCTGGGCTCATTAATAACTCCCTTGTTTTCCATCTTCAACCCAAAAAGCCTGCTATCTAGATTCAGAGTTTGCCACATCACGTTTGGTTGCCATTCAAAGTCAGGTGTCGGAAAGTAGTGGGGCACGTACACTGTCCCATCAAAGTTGAAGGGGGGAAATGGTTTGATGACAACTTGTGCGGATTTCATGTTATCCCTTCTCCTTTGAGTACATTTGAGTCTTCTTAGCTTTGTGGGTCTTATGATCCACCATTTTTCAATCTGTTGGAAAGCCCAGCTCATTTTCTGGAATGCCTTGGGCTTTTCCGTGTTTTACGGCTTCTTTCCATGTGGTTTTGTCATTCTTGTCGAGCTTGAATTGTTTGTCATTGTAGACTACAATTATCTTGTCATTTTTCCAGAAATGGGCATACCAGCCTCTTAAGATGTAGGGCTGCAAGGCATTGATCTCTTCCTTAGAGCATTTCACATCATACCAATGCCATCGTCCGATGTTGCCTTCGTAGTCAATCGGTAAATTGTCCTCGCTAATCCCTGCCTTATATATATCAAACTTGTTGATAGCGGTCGGGTCGCTTAACCCTTCAGCAACTATACTACCTTTCCAATCTTTCTCCATGCTTGTCAATCTCTTCAAGGTTGAAGAAGTGTGTTAATCGCCTTAAACTTTTGTACAAGATCTCGATTTCTATTTGCGCACATAGATTCATCAAGGATATCTGGGAGGGATTTGAATCCCCTCACCCAACACAAATGCATGCATTGATATAATTAAGAAGAATGAAAGCCCTTCCAATTCCCCTTGAGGGAAAGGAATGAGACGAAGTCCAAGTGCAAGTAAATCCTTCATGCTCTCATAACCAAAATGCAAATATGCAATCTGAAATACTGCATTTCAGTCATTTGCGTTGAGCTCTTGTAGTTTTTTTGGTTGGTTGGTTGGGTTCAAATCCCACTCCGCCCGCCACAGACGCACTCCATACCACAAAAATATTTTATGAGGGCCATTTGCGCTTCCGAAAGATCTGGGCCCGTTGTGAATCACAAACATACTCGAAACCTGTCTCAATAAGCTGACAAACCTCTCTTCCTGAGTGGGCAACTCTGGCAACGAATTTATCATCATGAAAGTCGATAAGCCGGGTATAGATGAGAGTGTTCTTGATGTTCCTATGACTCAGCAGCTGCATGAAGAGTGATAGGTCTCTGGTCTTGTGGTATTCCTATGCGGCTTTCCAGTGCCGAAACGTGTGGAATGTTATACGCGTGTGCATGTGGACAAGTCTGAATGTTGCGGTGCACAATCAGTGGGTACAAACGACAAAATTCCCCTCCAGCTCACCAGAGACAAACTGAATCATATCAAAAACGTTGGAGCACTGGCTTTAGTGACAATCTGCCCGTTTTGCCGCATGATGCATGACGCCAACCGAGGGCGAATCGAAAAAACGTTTAATGAGAACCTACGGTGTACCCGTTTTACATTATCCACAGCTCTTAGGCCTGGCCATTGGATTTTCACTTGAGGAACTCGCATTTGGCGATCTTCAAGTTTATGCTTCAAAAGTTTTTGCATCCACTGGTTCGCATAAATAGTGAGGCACCTACTCTCTACTAGCGGTCTGGTCTAAAGCTTTGTCCATGGGCATCGTTTGTAAGGTCCAATTACAATCGTGACGATTGTTCCCAAGATTCCTTCAAGTTTTAATTCTTCTTCTAGAAAAGTATTCAAATCTTCCATCTTTTCCAGAATGACCTCCGTTACGATGTCAATATCGCCGCTTGTCCTATAGACTACTTGCGTGTCTGGATGCTTCGCAAGGTGTTCAGCGATTACCTTTAGCTTAGCTGGCTCCACTCGTAACCCTATAAAGGCTTTAATGACTCTACCCAACTTGTGATAATCCAAAACTACTGTGAAACGCTCAATTATTCCATCCTTTAATAGTTTATCGACTCGCCTTCTAACAGTAGCTTCACTGGCATTAATCTCTCTTGCAATCTGCACAATCGGCTTTCGCGAATCAATTTGCAATGCTCTAATTATCTTCATATCTAATGCATCGATAATAGACAATTTTTCAGCAGTTCTTATGGGACTCATAACACTTTCCCCTTCATATTACCTGAGTGAGCTGAGCCTGTTCTAGTGCATCCGCACAGGTTTCGATTAAATTACACGGTTATGCTTTTTAACTATGCTGCCGTTTCTCCATACTGGCCTGTTTGAATGATCTTAGAAGCCAGATATTTTGATTTGAAACTTCAGAAAAGCCCCAGAAAAATGATAGAATGCGGGTGATCTCTGTCCGGTCTAGTCAAGTCTCCCCCAACAAACTTCTCATGTGCACATGAGGTTCCCGTATTGTTGATGCACAATCGGTCTGGACAGAAACGCTTTTCTTTCTCAAGGAGTTTTGTGAACTACTCTTCATGAACGAGGATGGAGCTTTGACCTCAAAAGTTGCCATAATAGAGTTTAACGGAGACCCAGCAGGACCGCTAAAACAGGTTCTCGATATGATTGGAATAGATGATCTAAACACCGCTGAGAGATCTGTTGTTGTTAAAGTTGGAGTTTTCAGTCATATAGCAGAAAACCATACATCAATAGATGTAGTTAACGCCATTACGAGCTGTTTTGACAAGACTCAAAAAGTTTTCCTAGCCGAATCTGACAATTACCGCGGCACCGGGTTAGAGAGGCTTCAAATCTGGAAAGAACTCTTCACTGAGAAAATAGTTCCCTTCAACCTTTCAGAAGACTCTGACACAAAGCGTGTAAAACTCGCCGACGAAGAAATGAACTTGTCCCACATACTCTTCAAACCTAACGTCTTGATTGATACGCACATATTACGTTCCTTCAAAAGCGGAAGCATCCTAAAGAACCTGTTTGGATGCATCCCGACTTCTAAGAAAGCAAAATACCACAAGATTCTTCCCACGCTCCTCGCTGAAGTTTACGAGGTAATAGGTGGGGTGGATCTCGCTGTGCTTGACGGGACATACTTCTGGCGAGGTGCAGGAAATGCTCCAGCACAGATGAATACCTTACTAGCGGGGCGAGATGCGGTTGCTGTAGAGACAGTTGGAGCCACCCTTGCGGGTCTTAACCCTCAGAAGATGCCGATAATACAGGAATTTGTGACGAGGGGTCTCGGTGAAGGAAATCTTAGAAATATCAAGATCGTCGGAGCTTCCTTTGAACGTCTGAAAGAGAAATTCGTAGCCGCTGCAGCGGACCAAAAGAAGTCACTGGCAAAAAGTAAGGGACCTCAAACTTGGGGCGGTCACTCGTATCAGGTGCTTGAGAGCTTGATTCGAGAGGGATTTTTCAAGCTTCCAAACAAAAGAACAGTGGAAGATGTGGCCAAAGCCTTCGAGGCTAAAGGTCTCTCAACCAAAGGCAACAAAGGCAAAATCGCTAGCTCTCTCGCTCGAAGGGTCAAAAAGGGGGTTCTGAAAAAATCCAAGCTCTCGAACCAGTGGGTTTACTGGTCAGAGTAACTCAGTGCAAAAAAAAGAGGGATTTGCGGGACGTGAATCGGGAGATATCTCCACTAGGACCGTGCCCAAGATAATTCGCTCTTTAAGCCGGCAGTCTAGAAATCTGAAATCTTTTTTTGAAGACTTCCCTCTCTGAGCGCAACGACGTATTTTGCTACATCTGATGGTTTTAGGAAAGATAGCTTCTTAATGGATTCAAAACCCCACCCAGAGCACTTAAGGCTGGATACTATGGAAGCAACTGTTACGGAGTTCATCAAGTCCTTGGTTATCTTGTACGCCGCGAGAAATGCTCCGCTCCATACATCCCCAGCCCCAGTGGTATCCATAATCTTCTCTGTCGGAACACTTAGCGCTGGCATCATACTAGTCTCGAAATCAATCCCGCTCATTATGGCGCCCAGTTTTCCCATAGTCACTATCAATCTCTTTGCCTTTATTCGTTCTAAGGCTATAGGCAGATATCTGGTTTGAGCAAGAGCCTTCGCTTCGAATTCGTTCAGCATGAAGAAGTCAACTTGTGAAGCAATTTTCAACAGACTTCTTCTCTGCCTTGACGTTTCTATGTACCCAGCCCAACTATTCATTGATATGTCCACTTGTGAAGATCTTTTTCGAATGTTATCTACAATCCTTGCGACTTTGGATGGCTTCATTGGAGCTATGTGAACCGCACTCTGAGGTTTCAGTAAGCTTGATGGGACCTGTGATGCGGTTATTCTTGCTCCTGCTCCTTCATTTGCTTCAATGTACTTAGCCTCCCAATTTTTGTTATAACGTATGTGAAACCTTGTGGTTGGTGATCTTGATTTTCTAATGTGTCTTATATCAAGTCGATCAAAGCACTCTGTGAATGGGAATTTCTTTCCTACAGCTGAGACTAAAGCAGTTTTCGCGTTTAGGGTTTTAGCAGCTATTGCGGCGTATAATGCACCGCCGCCTGGCTGAACCCTGACTCCGTTAGTGTTCTCTACCTTGTCAATCGAAATGTGACCTATGAAAGTCAGGGTGACCTTATCTCGATTCGACGCTTGCTTGGGCATTACGAGACCTTTGCTGGGCTTCGTGGAATCTGAGAGCTGGTTAAGTGCCTTTCCAACTCTCTTTCAGCGTTATCTGCCTTGATGAAAATAGGTACGTTCTCGATTCCTGTTGCGATATAGCTTGAGAGCAACCATTCTCCAGGCGCAAACTCAAGCGTTTTCTCCAGAATACCTTGGTCAATCATGAAGGTGCTGCTAACCACTTGCCTATCGTATGGTCTGGGCAAGGTGCCGACGAAGTATGTGTGCAGCTGCTGCAAAGCATTAGTGTTTAGATAGGCAATTCTCTGTGTAGCTACGCATCCTCCGAGACCGTATTTTCTCCCTTGTCTAAGTAGGGTTTCAACCTGTTCTGAGCAGTGTCCATCGATTCCTGATGCTCCTGCAGGTATGAACTCTTGAGCCTCATCAAACACAAACAACACGTAGGGTCTTACCTTGAACTCTCGCTTTCTTCCAGCCAACAGGTTTCTGGTCAGTGAAATGACGATCTTTTTGATAGTTAAAGGATCTGAAATTGACAAACATGTGAGTCTTTCTTTTCCTTCAATCAGCCTCTGAATTCTACTGGTTGTCAACCCTTTGATTTCCTTCTGCTCCTCTTCTCTACTCTTCCTAAAAAGGTCAAGTAGTTCATTTCTTGTTGTTGCCCAAGAGTACAGTCCACTTCGATCACTCACCTTGTACTTGCTCACGGCCTCAGAAGCTTTCCCGTCTACGTACTTAACAAATTCTCCGTCTACAGGTTGACCTTCAACAAGCCTCTTCTCTTCCATATAGCCTAATGTCGCGTCTTTAATCTCATCGATGGCGTTCAAGTAATGAGGCTTGTCTGAAGAACCCCTTCTAAAGCTCTTCAACTCATCCAAGAACTTTGCGTAATTAGGAATCACAAGTTTTGGCTTTGTGAAGTAGCCGACTCGATCTTTGAAATCGAATATTCTCTTTAGGCCTTCCATGACCCTTTCGTCACCTTCATACTCCTTGGGTTTAACAATCGAATCATAAAACTGCTGAACAGTGTCCACTCGATTCTCAAGGATGATTTTTGAAGATATGTTTGGGTCAGCGAAGACGTCCATCAATAGAAATGGATATTCGCAGCTTATATCAAAGATCACAACTTTTGTGTCATTTGTGTGATAGAGAACACGTCGGAGAATGTTTGACATAAGGTTGCTTTTGCCCCCGCCTGTGAAGGCAAACACGCCGAAATGATAGCGCACTAGACTTTCAAAGTCCAGATATATCGGAATCTTAGCCTTCGAAGCTTCAAACATCTTGACTAATCCTAGACGTGGATCCCTTCTTGCTTCAGCGAATGTCACTGAGGTGTCGATTCCGAGCTTCTGGACAATTTTGTGATTGTACATTAGATTGATCAGCGCACTGTTCAGAACGTAGGCTTCACTAGCCACAATCGGATAGGAGAATCCCTTCTTAAACCTGCATCCCAGCTTATCGTCTAAAATGAGATCGTAATTTATCGGTATGGAGCTTATCTGAACCATCATCGTGGATTTGTCATCTGTAGACCAATCTACCTCTGACTGCTGGATTATCTCAAACTGCATTGGATAATATCCATGATCGGACAAACCTCTAAGACCGAAATGTTCAGGCCAAACTCTAGATATTTCCAGCAGTGTAAATCTGTCTCCGTTTTCAACTGGCTTAAAATTCTTTGCAGCAAGCAACATGCCTTCTTCAAGTAGCCCCATCAGATCTTTCTGATATTCCACTTTTATTCTGCAATCATACTTTGCGGATATTCCGGCGAATTTTGATTCTCCAGTTGTCATCCTTGGAATGACTCTGCCGAGTCTTCCACGGAATCTGCCGTCGAAATCTGTGAAGCACTTCTCAGATTTCTCTTCTTGCAGCTTCAACTTGACTCCTCCTCTCTCTAAATGTGCTCATGTAGAAGACAAACTTTCTCAAGTCATGATTATTTATTATCCAATGTTTGGCAGTTTCTATAATTTTCCTCGCTTCAGCATAATACCACTTAGCTACCTTGTCCGCAATGAACAAGGGCTTGTTATGACCAAAGACTTCAGGAATGCTTGAGCTAGTCATTTTCTTCAGCATCACCATGACGAGATTCTGAATCTTATTCTCTATCGTCTTGTCTTTATAGAGGATCACTCTAATAGGTTCAATGGCTACATAATCATGTTTGAAAGTCACAGTAGAATCATCTCTCAGATCGAATTCTGGGTAGACTAACCGGTCAATGAACAACACGTTACTCCTCAGCTGAGGGTCATACTTCGCCTGAGACAGCTGAATATAGGATTTCACAAACAGCCTTTCAGGGATAACTTTGTTCTTTATAGCACCGTTGACAAATCCTAATCGATTCTTAAAATCAGGGACAATTGTTCTGAAAGCGGAATCGTATTCTATTAGACTCCAAGGGGCAGGAAGCTTCTCATAATTGAATAGGCTGATTGATTGCAGGAACATTCTGTCAGTGTTTGGGGCTTGGCTGAGTTTACTCTGATCTATTCGGTTCCAAATGTTGTTGTTAACGCAGACAGGTATGACTTGATTTTTTAGATCTCTTGAAGCAGTGTCCTTTGTGATCCCTATCAGTAAAGCTTTCTTTTTCCAGCACTCTTCAATAAGCATGTAGAGGCAGAGTAAGGTCATGAAAGCTAAGTCTAGTGTCGTAAGCCAATGTTCTTCGCCTTTTTTCTTTATCTTCAATGGATTTTCAACATCAGGTCGTTCTAGTAGTTGTTCCCCTAGGTTTTTCACCAGTTTCTTGAGGCGAATCCAAGTGTTCTTGTATCTCGAATTAATCGAATATCTACTATCCTTCTCTGCAAGAAAGCCTTCTTTGACTGACTTCTTTATGAACTTGCTTACTCTCTTCTGCCTCTTTTCATCGATGATGCTAAGCTCTCTGCAGATTTCATCGAATTTCAAACTTGATTCGCTCTTTTCCAGCAGATAAATGATTGCATATCTGAGGTAGTCTCCTCTAGGAGCTGGAATCTCCAATCTTTCATTTAGGATTCTGTGTCTGCCGAATGCCAAGTCGTTAACATCAATCGGAACTCCGTCAACCTCGCATCCGATGAGAGATCCCTTCTTTTCCCACTTACTTCGGTATGATGTGTCATACATCAGGCTGGTTTGCATAGAGGTTAAGCTTCGATCAAGCAACAGGATTCGAATATTCTCCTTAGGATCAGACACCAATCTGTAGCCCAGATATATTTCCGCAAAAGTCATAACCCAAGATGCAATTGAAGAATTCACAGCGATGGATTCATCTGTTAAAGGTTTGACAACAGAGGTTTGGATTTCCTCTCGAAAATCAAGCATTGTCTGGTCAATCTCAGGAACTTTATTGACAAAAACTGGTACACAACTGCAGACACTTCTCTCTTGCTCAACTAGTCCAGCAAGATATTCAACCTTTGGAGGAGCATTTTCCCTAAATTCTATGAAACCTTTAGCTGCGCAAGCATCACTGAAGAAAATGACCAAATCAAACATAGGTCGAGTATACTCTGTCCCATCAATTGCAGCAAACTTCACCTTACTAGATCCAAAGAATTCCATTGCCGTTTCAAATGCGTTCTGGAAGCCAAAGTCTGAAATGACAAGATCTGCAAGAAGTGTCTCAAAAAGGTCTCTGATTGACTGAAAACGATTTTTATAATCAATTATCTGACCAGAGGCGCTTTTCCTTAAGATGGTTCCCGTTTTCTTAATATCTGTAATAAGAGAAGAGCTATCTCTGCTATTCATACTAGATCACTCTTAGTATATCGTTTGAATACACTCAATTATTTACATCTTTTTTTACAGTTCTTGTATAACAGGTTCCTACCTCGCCTCTACAGTTTCATTTTCCTTATTTGAATAATCGATCATCTTGTTATTTACCGTAGGCACCGAAAAATGCATGCAGGTGTTGCGTCTACTAGCTTGTGCGAAAGTGGAGCTAATCAATATCTTAATATACAACCTCTAGATGTCATTTAACAAAACGTATTGGTCTAGTTTCTTACTCTGACCATTAAGTCGGAGCATGAATACTTTCATCCGATTTTTAGGAAGAACAAACGTTTTAACAAAGGAGAATAAACATGAAAATCAATTTCATTGGAGGAGCTCAAGAAGTCGGTGGCTCGTGTATAGCAGTCGAAACTGACTATGCAAAAGTTGCGTTAGACTACGGTGTAAAAGTTGGAGAAAGCGATTTCGAAGAGTTTCCGGATGATTTTGACGTGGTAATCATAAGCCACGCTCATCTAGATCATTCCGGCAATCTCCTTAGTCTTTCTCAAGCAAAACCAGTAATAGTTGGGTCAAAGATAACCCGCGACGTCACCACTGACCTCCTCCATGACATGATAAAAATTAGAAAAATAAATGGAAACCACTTTCCATACAGCAATAAACATGCACATAACGTCAAGAAATCTTGGTGGGTCAGAGATTCAATTGCCCTGCCTGGAATGTCTATTCAACTATATCCAGCAGGACATGTAGCTGGAGCGAAGATGGCTTGTATTCGTACTGAAGGAAAGGAAATTCTGTACACAGGAGATTTTTGTCTTCACGACACTGAGATCTTAGAAGGATGTAACCCGAAGACCCTGCCCGGGGCACTTGATGTGCTGATTATCGAGTCAACATACGGCGGGAAAACTAGACCGCAGAGAAACAAATTAGTCGATCAACTTTTCAAGCAGATTCTCAGCACAATTGAGAGAAAAGGTAACGTCTTAATTCCTGCATTCGCCTTCCATCGAAGTCAAGAGATGGCGAAAAGGATCGATAAAGCTATGAAAGAAGGTATTTTACCGAGTTACCGCGTCTACACAATATCCAATCTGGCGAACAGAATTACAGGATACTTCAACACTTACAAAGAGTTCTTTACACATGAAATCCAGAAACAGAAGAGCCCTTTCAATTATCAGCACGTAAGGCATCTTCGTCGAACCAAGCAGATAAAGGAACCTGCTATAGTAATCTGTACTTCCGGCTTCGGTCACGCAGGTGCAAGCTTCCACTTACTGAATGAGTGGGCGGCAGATGAAGACAACTCTATCATAATAAGCTCGGGCTATCTTCCTCCGGAAAGCCCATTAAAAATTGCCAAGGAGAAAGGAGTTCTAATCAACAACGGCAAGAAGACGCAGGTCCACGCGGAAGTGGAGCAAATTGAACTTTCAGGTCATGCTGATCAGAGAGAACTTGTTCAGATGGTAAGAGAACTGAAACCGAAGAGAACTGTACTTGTTCACGGAGAGTTGGAGCAGGCCCAAGCTCTTTCTGAAGAGATTTCAGAAATAACAGAAGTTTCTATTCCCAAGCGCGGCGAAACTATTGCATTGTAACGGTGTTCAGTCATCAAAGGAATCCAGAAGGGGGTGGTAGAGTGGGCAAGAGGAAAGTTAGAAGTGAGGAACAGTTTAAGATTCCCGTGTTGCCTGAGGCAAACGATGTTATTGGAATCGCTAGGAAGATGCTTGGATTTGACCGCGTTTTAGTGCGGTGTCAAGATGGAAAGCAACGCCTTTGCAGAATTCGAGGAAAGATGAAACGAAGGATGTGGATACGGAAGGGCGATGTAGTTCTTATCTCTCCTTGGGATTTCCAATCTGACGAGAGAGGAGATGT
>JABAOC010001145.1_pt3 | contig 11050 bp, 11 predicted proteins | sample 7062161 | NCBI WGS metagenome assembly JABAOC01 (sample SAMN14538625, study PRJNA623070) | marine sediment metagenome | biome: marine biome [ENVO:00000428]; feature: marine pelagic biome [ENVO:01000023]; material: deep marine sediment [ENVO:00002113] | place: India: Gulf of Khambhat ...
GGCAACGCAGCAGAGACGCTTGGCATACGGATTTCGCCCTGTCAATTGGGTTTCTTTTGACCTTTACATAGCGAACTAGAGCGTTCTCCGACCCGGCGTTCCTAAAGGCAACTGTCCATGGACGTCGGGCGCTGGGCTATGACTTGAGCTTGATAGGCACCCACGCCGGGCTGCCCCTGAGAGAGGCTTCGCGGTCACTTGGATCGTCACTAGAGGGGCTGAGTCGTGTTCGGAGAATCTGTATTCGTAGTGCGCATTCACTTGGCTGGCGATACGTACGGTGCGCGCCTCCCGCGACCGTCAACACGGCAACGATCCCCACGAAAGCTGGATAGATCCCACGGCCCATCGTCTCCGGCGCTAGATCTCTGACGACGCCAGCGCGCCTTAGCGAGTCGAGGAGAACCTTGCCCAGTATTCCCGCCAAGAGAACACCCGACACGAAGGAGACTAGTCCCACGAGAAGGATGGCGCCCATGGTCAGAACGTCGGTGGGAACTGAGGCGAAGAGCTGGAACACGAAGACGTTGGAAGCAGTGGCCAGGCCTCCCGCCACGGCGTAGGCAAGGGTGCTATTCTTGTTGCGGAAGGGAAGCATGCCCGCGTCCACCAGAATGCCCGCGACGACGTCTATCAGCACCACCAGGATGCCATGGGTGTTGCCTGACAGGAACTCCACAGCTCCCTTGGCCAGGCCTGTCACAGTACCTGCGCCGTGCTTGCCGGTGAGGCCGACCGCGAGGATGAGCCAGATCACGTGTACACCGGCGAGTACTTGTGTTGCTCCAGGGAAGCCCAGCGCGGCGTGGACGGCGTTGGCGAGGGCTTGGACGTAGGTGCTGGTGATGCCGCCTAGTGCGGCCAGCACGGCCATCATCAGCAGGTCGCGGGTGGAGAAGTAGTGTCCGGATCTTCGCTGCACTTCGTGACCTCTATCAAGAGACCAGCGCTGTTCAGGGAGAGGCATCCGCCCAAGAGAGATCTCCTTTCCAGGCACAGGAAGCATAGCGGCTTCCCGTCTTGCCCTGGCAGTCATAGCCCACAGCCAAGCTCAGCCCTAGAAGACATGACTCGGAGCAGTCTTTGACTTATTGCCCAGATGATACATCGATCAGTTGACTGCGTCGGGAGGAGTTGGCGTCAGTGGCACGCTGTCGCGCGTTGGTCACAGCCAATTCCCCTTAGAGGGCACACTGATGCTTGACAAGGGCTAGAAGGTGGGATATACTTATAACTAACAAGTCAGTTACAATCTTAGGATTGGCGCCCTAGGATTGCTGATGTGTGCGGCAAAGGTGGCCACTGTCCCGGATGTCAGGTCTGAAAGGGAAGCCGGTCCAAGTCCGGCGCTGTCCCGCAACTGTAGCTCCCCGATGCGTGGAGAAACCAGGAGACCCGCCACTACTGCGCTCCGAATACCTTCGAGAGAAGTGGGATAGGAGATGATTACGCTCGGCCCGAACTTCCATCCCTACTCTTATTCTGTTCGCGGGCTCGGAAGTGTGCGCAGGTGTAGAAGACGGGGTTGGAGCGAGAGATCCGGAAGTGGAAGTGATAACGGATGCACACCTTGAACTCGAGATGTCGCTCGTGCTCTGGTGCCAGGGGGACGACCCGTCCGGGGGCGTGTCCAGGGAAGAGCAGTTGGCGCTCAACCGGGAACTGACAGCTCAAGCGCAGGAGTTGGTGCAGCCAGCCATAGTCTACGACTTGTTCTCACTGCGGGAGGTGATGGACGGAGTCATCGTCCTCGAGGGGGGCTACGCCTTCCACGGCAACCTGCTGGCTGAGAGGTTCGGCCCCGTGAAGGAGGTTGCCTTAGCCCTGTGTACCATTGGCGGCGCGTTGGAGCAGCAGGTCTCGGTCTACCGGGAGGAGGGCGATGCGATTCGGGCCGTGCTTCTCGACGGGATAGGCACGGCCGCTGTGGGAGAACTCGCTGAGAAGGCTAATGAGTTGATCAGGAAGGTGGCTTGTGAGAAAGGTTGGAAGGCGAGCGCTCCCTTCCAGCCGGGTCAGATAGATTGGCCCCTGGAGGATCACACGGTGTTCTTCGATCTGTTGCCCGCGGACAAGCTGGGGCTGCGGCTGGATTCCAACCACCTGATGATTCCGTGCAAATCGGTATCCATGGCCATTGGGTTGGGGGAGGAGATGCTTCCGCTGGCCATGGAACGAGCGTGCAGATACTGCCCCATCGGAGACCAGTGTCGTTTCAGCCATGATCGGCTCTCTGAAGTGCTGTCGAAGCAGTCGCCGTGATCAAGGGCCACGCAGCCTCCGGATCGTGAGCCTGCGAGCGGGTCCGCTGTGAGGCCCCGTAAGGAATGCCCAAGGGGGACTGGTGTCAAGAAGGTATGCGTGGGTAGCATTGTCGGGCTTATTTGCAGGCGCCGTCAGCATTCCTATCAACCAGTACAAAGTGCCTCCGGTGATGCCTGTGTTGATGGAGGCCTTTTCACTGGATCTCACAACGGCCAACCTGTTGATGTCGGTCTTCAGCCTCGCGGGGCTCGTGCTGGCAATTCCGGCTGGCCTGATCGTCCACGGCATAGGCCCTAGGCGTGCGGGACTCATTTCCATTGGTTCCGTGGTCATCGGCGCTGCGCTGGGCGCAGTGAGTGGTGGGGCTACAGCCTTGCTCCTGAGCCGAACCATTGAGGGTCTCAGCTTCGTATTCATGATGATCGGCGCGCCCGCCATCATAGCCGTCTGGTTCAGTGCTCAGGACAGAGGGGTTCCCATGGGGATATTCGCAACCTGGGTGCCGGTGGGAAACATGATCGCTTTCGTCGTCGCGCCGGCACTGGCAGTTCAGTTCGGCTGGCAGGCCATCTGGTGGTTCGGATGCGCCTACGGGACGCTGACTTTTCTGGTCTTCTGGGTGCTGGTCAGAATGCCAACGGAGGCAGCTGAGCTGGCGGACACTTCGAATCCGACTGGTACGGGTCAGCTTTCCCGTGGGCAGAGCACGGCCGCCGTGCGACGGGCGCTGGCCAACCGAGACGTGTGGCTGCTCGGTCTGATGTTCTTATGTTTCACGATGTGCTTCCCTGCTTTCATGGCCAATATGCCGACCTTCCTCCACACCGTGCGTGGCTATACGTTGGCTACGGCTGGTCTGATCGTCAGTCTTTCCTCAATTGCAGCCATTGTCTCTTGCCCTGCGGTAGGATGGATCTCCGATCGAATCAGCTCGCGGAAGACCGTATATATGGTCGCCTACCTGGCGCTGACCGTTCTCTGGGTCTTGCCCTTCAGAGTGACCGGAGCGGCTATTCCTCTGTTCATGATCGGCTTTGGCGTGTTCGCCCCCGCTATCCCCACCATGGTCATGGCCTCGGTACCTGAGATCGTGGAGCGGCCGGAGTTGGCTGGGATCGGTATGGGGGTCGTGGTGATGGTACAGAACCTGGGGTTGTTGCTGGGTCCCGTCATATTTGGACGTATCGTTCAGACTACGGGTAGCTGGGTGATGGCTGGCTACGCTTTGACACCCTTCTGCGTGCTTGGAGTGGTAGTCGGTTTGACGGTGAGAGTGCGGTAAGGGTTGTCCAGTGTGGGTTCAAGGGAGGAGGTGAATGAGTTCTCGGAATCTGGTAGAGCATCGAATCTGATTTGCGTGGTACTCAAAGACACGAGGTCTGGGGATGGCAACTGAAGAGAGAAAGAAGGAAATCCTGAAGGGGCTCTACGAGGGTGTCGTTGAATTTGACGAGGACAAGGTGGTGGAGTTCTCCAATGCCGCGCTAGCCGAGGATGTGGATGCGTACGAGGCGGTGATGGACGGTCTGGCGGCAGGGATGGAGCACGTGGGGCAGCTGTATTCGGACCAAGTGTACTTCGTACCTGAAGTGTTGATGTGCTCCGATGCTTTGTATGCCGGGTTGGACATCTTGAAGCCCCACATCACTGGGGACAAGGCAGAGGCTAGGGGCCAGGTGGTGATCGGTACGGTGGAGGGGGATGTCCACGATATCGGCAAGAACCTGGTGAAGATGATGTTTGAGGTTGCTGGCTTTGCGGTACACGATCTCGGTCGTGACGTGAAGCTGGAGAGGTTTGTGGAGGAGCAACTGAAGACGGATTCGGAGATTGTGGCGTTGTCAGCGTTGATGACGACGAGCATGTTGGCGATGCCGAAGGTGGTAGAGATGGTCAAGGCACGCAATCCCAACGCTTTGATCATGGTAGGTGGTGCGCCCATCACGCAGGAGGTGGCCGACAACTATGGGGCTGACGGGTATGCAGACAACGCAGCGAATGCGGTGCAGGAAGCGATCCAGATGATTAGCCGCTTGAGGGAGTTGTGAGAGGCTTTGCGCAACCCCCAAGCACACACGGAAACTAGGAACATGGCAGAGCAAAAGCAATCCAGACAGGAGACGATGTCCTCGGCCGAGCGAATGGGTGCCATCTTGGGGCGAGAGCGGCCTGATCGAGTTCCTTTCATGCCGTTCATCTTTGGCTTCTGTGCCAGGAATGTGGGCTATCCCATCCGCGACTTCTACGGGGATGCAGAGAAGAGCTTCTGGTGTCAGATGTGGACCCAGGAGATGTATGGCTACGACGGCGGTCCCAACTTCGGGTACGCCTCGGTGGGCGGCTGGGAGTTTGGCGGCGAGATCAAGATGCCGGAGAGCGAATGGGAGCAGGCTCCAGTGGTGACCAGGTTCCCGGCACGCACTCCAGAGGAGGTGGAGGCTCTGGAGATCCCTGATGTGGAGACCGCTGGCTACCTCCCTATCGCCGTTGAGTTCGCCAGGATCCAGGAGAGGTTCGGCATGCCGATCACGGTGAAGATCCTGCCGGCGTTTACCTGCGCAGGCAACATCGCGGAGGTCGATATGCTGTGCCGGTGGATAATCAGGCGACCGGAGGTCGTCCACAAGCTGATGCGGAAGATTACTGATTTCGCGAGACTGGTGATAGACTACTACGTGGACACGTTCGCCGGACAGCCCATGATGGCCTCCGTTGGAGACGCCACGTCGGCCAACCAGGTGATCTCACCCGGGCAGTTTCAGGAATTCGTCCTTCCCTATCAAAGAGAGATTCACGAGCATGCGATAGAACGCGGAATCGAGCATATCTTCTGCCACATCTGCGGGGAACAGAACCTAAACCTGCCCTACTGGGTCCAGATACCCTTCGGGAACCCGGGCATCCTGAGCTTCGGACATGAGGTGGATCTCGAGACGGCGATCGAGTACTTCGGCGATCAGCACGCCATCGCCGGCAACATCGAGCCACGGGTCATTCAGGAGGGGAGGTGGCAGGAAGTGTATGAGCTGTGCAGGATAGCCATTGACAAGGCAAAGTACGCTCCCAGTGGCTACTTGCTGATGGCCGGCTGCGAGGTACCGGTCCAGACACCACCATACAACCTCTACGTAATGAGGAAGGCGGTGACGGAGTTCGGCTTCTATGATTAGGAAGTTTGGTCACTCTAATCACGCATCTGATGGAGTTGGCGCACGATCAGGGTGTCTGGGAGCGAGGCTAGGATTGCCGTCAGTTGCGGATCCTTCAGCTTGGAGCGCAGCCCAATGGTTGGGCGACTTCCTCTGCCCGTTCTGTGCAGCAGGCCTACTTCCGCCAGGGAGTAGGCAGAATCGGCGCGGAGGGCGACCTGTGCCTGCGAGTGCCATGACGATGCCAGTGCGGAAAGGGAGCGCCAAATGAGAATCTCGGGCGAGGAGCGCAAGCAACAGATTCTTGAGGTCGCACGGGGCTTGTGTGCGGAGAAAGGGTTCGCTGGCACTACCCTTGACGACATTGCCGAGGGGGCGGGTGTCAGCCGAGCACTGGTGGTGCAGCACTTCGGAAGCAAGGAAGGTGTGTACGAAGCGCTATCTGACGTTGCGGCGCGGGTACACCCGCTGGAGGCTGACGAAGCCGTGCAGCGAAGGATACGAGAGAAGGACGACTACGGCGTCTTCCATGCATGCGCTGCACATGTCTTCGAGACTAATCTGCGGGACGCGGAGCGGTCTAACCTCCGGCTGACGGTGTTCAGCATGCTGGAGAACCCTGAGTTGTTCGAGAGGTTCTCCCAGGCTCGCGACGGGGCGTGGGAGGGCGTGATATCGTATGTCGAGGACAGGCAGCGACAGGGGGTGTTCAAGCCTGTAGATGCGCATAGCTTGGTAGAGGGCTTCAGGAGCATGGTGGTGCACCTGGCGGCCGAAGTGATCCATCGAGATGGGAAGGTGGACAAGCAGGAGTTCTATGGCGTGGTGGATACGATGATCGAACTCATGCTGGCAGGCCTCAGGCCATGACTGAGTGGCCACGGATACGCTCAGCGCCAGTCAAGAACTGGAATGCAGTTGGCACGACCGGGACCAATAGCCAGCCAGCGCTGAGGTCGAGGTGGGCAACACACCGGTTGGACGGTTGCTTGATAGCCACCGGGCAGGTGTGAGAAGGGAGGCCGGCCATGCCCATGTACGAGTACCAGTGCGAGGTTTGCGACCACCGCTACAATGTGCTGATGCGCATCGACGAGAGCCAGGAAGTACGTCCTTGCCCTCAGTGCGGCAGCGAGGGGGTGCGCAAGATCATCTCCTCGGTGTCGGTGGTGCGCTCTGAGTCTCAGAAGGCTGAGGACCGCCAGAAGGCGCTGCCACGGGTGGATCCCGCGAATCCACGGGAGGTCGCGAAGTACTTCAGGGAGCACGGATCACGGTTTGGAGAGGATGATTTCCGGGGTACAGATGCGTGGCACGATGCGGTTGATCGCGTGGCAGAGGGTGGCCCGACGTTGGATGAGTAGTGTCAAGTTTGGCGTACGACTGTTCGGTGGTCAAGGGAGGTTCCTGGGACCAAGGACGTGATCATGCATTTCTGGACCGTTGATCAACAACAGCTGAGGTGCACGTACCGTGGGGCATATTATGAGAGGAAAGGTAGTAATGAGCGCAAGAGAGAAGGCCAGACATATGGTCATCTTCCAGCCGTCGGGGAGCAGAGGCCGTGTCAAGGACGGAACGACCATCGTGGACGCCTCGCGTCAACTGGGTGTGGAACTGGAGAGCGTCTGCGGTGAACAGGCGACCTGCGGCAAGTGCAAGGTCAGGATCGAGGAAGGCTTCTTCGAGCGATTCGGCATCGAATCGAGCACGGACCACCTGTCCCCCATCGAGGAGCGCGAGAAGAAGTTCTTCGCGAAGCACACCGAACTCAAGGGATATCGTCTTTCGTGCGTCACCGAGATCCGCGGCGATGTACTGATCTTTGTCCCGGAGGAAAGCCGCAAGGGCAAGCAGGTCGTACGCAAGGCGGCGACGGACAGGAAGATTGATGTCAATCCTGCTGTTCGCAACTACTACGTGGAACTGGCGGCGGCCACGCTGGAGGACACCACCGGTGACTGGGAGCGGATTGGGCAGGCTCTGAAAGCGCAACACGGCCTTGAGGAGCTGGCCATAGACTACCGTACCCTCCTGACTCTCCAGGAGACGGTAAGGAAGGGCGACTGGAAGGTCACGGTCTCCGTGTGGATGGGCAAGGAAGTCATCGCCGTTCAACCTGGACGGGTCGAGGAGAGCTACGGCCTAGCGGTGGATGTTGGAACCACCACCGTGGCCGGTTATCTCTGTGAGTTGAGCAGCGGCAAGCTTCTGGCCACTGACTCCATGATGAATCCGCAGGTGACCTTTGGCGAGGATGTCATGTCTCGCATCACCTACGCCATGACCCACAAGGACGGATTGAAGAGGATGAACGATGCCATTGTCCAAGGCCTCAACCGCCTCGCGGGTCAGGTTGCCGCTCAGGCGGGCATCAAACGGCGCGACATCGTCGACTTCACCATCGTGGGCAACACCGCCATGCATCACATCTACATGAACATCTACCCCGTGTATATCGGCAAGGCGCCCTTCCCGCCGGCCCTGCACGCTTCGATAGACGTGAAGGCGCGCGATATGGGGCTGCGGATCAGCCCGGGTGCCTACGCCCATGCTCTGCCCATAGAGGCAGGGTTCGTGGGTGCGGACAACGTGGGGGTCCTTATCGCCGAGGAGCCCTACAAGCGGGATGATATGATGCTCATCATAGACATCGGTACCAACGGGGAGTTGGTGTTGGGCAACAAGGAGAAGCTCATCTCCTCATCCTGTGCGACGGGGCCCGCGTTCGAAGGCGCCCACATCAAGTATGGTATGAGAGCTGCGCCCGGTGCCATCGAGCGGGTGCAGATAGATCCGGAGACAAAGGAACCCCGCTACAAGGTCATCGGCAACGATCAGTGGAGCGATGAATTAAAGGAGATGGGGGCCAGAGGTATCTGCGGCTCAGGCATTATGGACGTCGTGGCTCAGATGTACGTGTCTGGAATCATACTCAAGACGGGGCGGATCAACACAGAACTCGACCATCCACGGATGCGCGAGGGGGAGGATGGATGGGAGTACGTTCTGGCCTGGGCCGACGAAACGGCGATTGGGCAGGACATCACCGTCAACCAGAGCGACATCCGCGCGGTACAGCTGGCTAAGGGGGCCATGTACGCCGGCGCCAAGCTGATGATGAGGCGTTTGGGTATCGACAAACTGGATCGGGTGATTCTGGCCGGTGCTTTTGGGAGTTACATCGATCCCAGACAGGCGATGATCATGGGGCTGTTCCCCGATTGCGACCTGGAGAAGGTCTACGCCGTTGGCAATGCTGCCGGTGACGGTGCGCGCATCGCTCTGCTGAATGTTGACAAGCGAAGGGAAGCGAACGAGTACGCCAGAAAAGTGGAGTACGTGGAACTGACCGTGGAGCAGGACTTCGAGAAACACTTCGCTCAGGCGATGTACTTTCCCCACATGAAGGATGAGTTCCCGCACCTTGAGGGCTTGATTCCTGAGAGCCAGACGGCCAGGTAGGAAAGCGGAGGCTGAGATGACTCTGAAGTTCCGATATGAGAAAGAGCAGAAGGTCTGCGACATCGGCAGCATCAAGGTCGGAGGCCAGCCCGGCGAGCATGCGCCCTTGCTACTGGGCAGCATGTTCCAGAAGGGGGACAAGCTGGTCGAGAGCAGGAAGAAACGGAAGTTCGACCGCGAAGGTGCAGCGGATCGGATCCGCCAGATGGAGCGGCTTTCTGATGAGACTGGTGTTCCCGGGATGGTGGCGATGGTCGCCAACAGCGCGGAGGAGATGAAGGCCTACGTTGACTTCTTCGTCAGCGTCAGCGACAGGCCCTTTGCCATCGACATCTGGATGCAGAGCACCAGACTCGAGGCCACCAAGTACATCTGTGAACAGGGGCTGCAGGATAGACTCCTGTACAACAGCATTACCCCGTGGGACGAGGACATCCCGGGTCAGGTACAAGTGCTGCGGGAGTTCGGGGTGAGGCACGTGGTCGTCCAGGCCTTTGACGTGGAGGACAAGACCCCCGCGGGACGTCCCAAATCCTTGAGGAAGCTGCTGGAGGCGGTCGAGAAGGGCAGTTTCGAGAGCATCCTTGTGGACACGGCGGTGATGAACCTGCCGGCCACTGCGTTCTCGTTGCTGGCGAATAGTCTGATAAAGGAGGAATTCGGCCTCCCGGCGGGTAGTGCTCCGTCCAACGGGACCTACATGTGGAAGGAGTCGAGGGACAACTGGGGCTCGAAGGGCTTTGTCGCCGTCGATGCCGGAATACACGCCATCTGCGCCATGGCAAGCGACTTCATGCTCTACGGACCCATGACAGGCACGGAGCGTATCTTCCCGGCGGTGGCGGCGGCCTCGTCGCTCTTGGCTACTATGGTCTACGACGACACCGACAGATTGCCGCAAGAGGAGACTCATCCCTTGAACCTTCTCTTCTCCGACATGGTGCAACAATTGGCTGGCCAATAAGGAGGCATATCAATGGCAGGTAACAACATGAATCATCGCGAGCGAGTCCTGGCCACGCTGCGCGGCCAGAAGGTGGATCCGGTGCCGGTGTTCAGCGGCATGGGCAACTTCACTGTGCACGGCCTAGCGGACCACGGCTGGAGATTTCCCGAGGTACACGTGGACAGCCACAAGATGGCGGCGGCGGCGGCCTCCACATACAAGCTCTTCGGCCTCGAATCTGTCGTCGTCCCCTTCGACGTGGGGGTGGAGGCCGAAGCCTTGGGGTGCGGCGTGAACTACTATGAAGACGCAGATGAGATCCTGTACCCTACCATCTCCACGAAGTTGGCGGACAAGGTGGAGGACTGGGATCTTCAACTGCCCGCCGACCCGCTGGAGAAGGGGAGGATACCCATTGTCATCAACGCCATCAAGGAACTCAAGGAGGACGTGGGCGACGACGTGGCAGTGGGCGCTTGGGTTCTGGGACCCTACACCCTCGCGGGACAGATTCTGGAACTGGATGACTTGTTCAAGAAGAGCTTCAAGAAACCCGACGCGGTGAACAAGGTACTGGACGTGCTGGAGAGCTTTCTGATTTCCCTTGCCAACCACTACCGCGATGCCGGTGCCGACTACATGACAGTGCGGGAGATGGGCGGGGGCGGCGATGTGCTGAGTCCTCGCATGTTCGGGTCCCTGATCCAGCCTCATCTGCAAAACATGTTCGCCGCACTCGACTCTCCCAAGGTTCTGCACATTTGTGGAGACACCAACCTCATCGTAGAACAGATGGCCGATTGCGGAGCGGATGCCTTAAGCGTGGATCAGAAGAACCAACTAGGAGAGACCCGGAAGAAGCTCGGCGACAAAGTGATCTTGCTGGGCAATCTCGACCCGTACAATGTGCTGGTGACCGGTGCGCCAGGGGAGATTGACGCGGCTGTGAAGGAGATAATCGAGAGCGGCGTCAATGCAGTGTGGCCGGGCTGCGACATCTGGCCCGATGTTCCCAAGGAGAACATGCTCGCTCTCATGGAGTCTGTCTACAAGCACGGCAAGCGTCCCTAGGTCGGCATCCGGGCCGAGTACCGGAAGGGCAGTGAGAGCCACGGGGATGAAGGAAGAACAGGGCCTACTGATCGTGCTCACCGGAACTGGCAAGGGGAAGACGAACGCGGCTCTCGGCCTCGCCTGGCGCGCCGTGGGGCATGGCGCCAAAGCG
>JABAOC010029370.1_pt1 | contig 11044 bp, 9 predicted proteins | sample 7062161 | NCBI WGS metagenome assembly JABAOC01 (sample SAMN14538625, study PRJNA623070) | marine sediment metagenome | biome: marine biome [ENVO:00000428]; feature: marine pelagic biome [ENVO:01000023]; material: deep marine sediment [ENVO:00002113] | place: India: Gulf of Khambhat ...
GCACCCATAATTTATAACAAGGCCCAATTTGACTGGCATAAAGACCTCATCCTCATGCTTTCCAGACATGTCGTCCTTCGAAAATACCTTCAGCCACTCTCCGCTTTTCCCAAAAGGTTTACAGCATGAGAATTCATCAGACTTTACCTGACTCTTCGTGAGAAAATCCTTTCTCAGAGGTAGATGATCATGTTTCTTCTAAAGAAAATCGCATCTCAATTATTGTACCCCTTACCCTTTTGCATCGAGATACTGTTACTGGGTTTGATTGTGCTTTGGTTTAGCCGCAGACAAAAGATCGGAAAGGTAGTGGTTTTTCTCGGCGTTGCGTTACTTACCGCGTTAAGCTACGACGCTGTTTCGAATTCGCTCCTCCGACCGCTCGAGTATCAATATGATTCACCGGGGAATCGGGGGGAAATATCGGATGTGAAGTGGGTGGTCGTATTGGGAGGTGGCCATATATCTGATTCACGGGTCCCCATTACGAGTCAAATTTCAGGTACCTCGCTTGTTCGACTTGTCGAGGGTATTCGACTTCATAAAATGCTGCCTGGGAGCAAGCTCATTCTTTCAGGTGGAGGGAGCTTCGATCCGGTGCCAAACGCGAAAATTATGGCTGATGTTGCAATGGCAATCGGGATAGATAGAGAGGATTTGATTCTAGAGTCGGTTTCTAGGGACACAAGGGACGAAGCTCGGCTCATTCAAAGGATCGTTGGAGACGAGAGATGTATTCTGGTCACTTCTGCCTCTCACATGCCCCGTTCGGTTTCGCTCTTCAAAAAGCTGGGAATGAAACCCCTACCAGCACCAACAGCTCACCAGGTGAAAGAACCCCAGGGAAGAGGTCCCAGCACGTTCTTCCCAAGGCCCGATAGCCTCCGAAAAGCTGAGATTGCCGTTCATGAATATCTCGGTTCGATCTGGTCACGAATCAGAGGGCACATTTAGGGAGGGAGAGTGGGTCAGTTTGGTCTATCTGGTCTGTCTCGTCTATTTCGTCTATTTGGTTTGTTTCGTCTGTCTGGTCTATACAGTTAACAACGTTTAGATGGTTAAGATGGTTTGGAGCGTTAGGATCGTAGGATCGTTAAGATGGTTGAGACCGTAAATCAAGTTATGAACTTCTAAACAGGTATCAAATCACAATAGTAGAAACGGTTGTCTCTCAAAATGACTTCCCCTTTCTTGTGTGATATCCCTTTTCGGAATATCGGCCCGTCATATACGAATGAATGAAATTCTCCATTCTCACCGCAAGGATCAACAGTGCGAGGGAGTTCGGATAGAAATTGTTCATCAAAGACCCTCCCAATAAATATCTCCTCAAGAACATGTGAATCAACACAGGTAACAACCGCTTTGAATCCCGAATCTATAAAGGTATGGGCGAGCTCAGTAGTATCCCTTCTCCATAGGGGGAAGAGTCCCTTCATTCCTATTGTTGACAGGTTCTCCTCCCGATACTTCCTCACATCCTCCAGGAAAATATCACCAAAAACTACGGAAAAGACACCTTGACTCTGGTACTCCATGAGCTTGTCTCTCATTTTTGCTTCGTACTCCTCATTGGATGAGTCCTTCGTGATATATACTGTTTCGATCGAGAGGCCGAGAGATTTCGCCTGCAGTTCAAGAAGAGCAGCCTGAACGCCATGCATGCTGATCCTGTTGTATTCTTCTGTTATGGTTGTTAGCAAGGCTGCTACCTCATAATTACGATTCCTTTGCAGTTCGTAAAGGGCCATGGCGCTCTCCTTTCCGCCACTCCATGTTAACAGGACCCGCTCAGCCATTTTCATACCCATCCGTATGTGAGATTTGCCATTTCTGATAACGTCACACAAACAAAATCACAGGTTCGTTTGGGCTCAGTCCCTACGAATATTCTATTGATAATAGTCTGACTTCTATTATTCTATCGAATACAGACTGAGTGTTGAAGCTAACTCTCGATAAAACGAGATAGTCATGGCACATTTCCCACGAAACTCGGGAAGCTCCAGCATCCCGTCCGTTGATTTCATTCCCTCGATTTTGCTAGACTTGACCGGGAGGCCTATGCCCCAGGCCTTGATAGGATGCAGGGACAAGGCTTATTTCCATAAGCAAAGCAGAAGAAAGAGGGGCTTTTTGAATTGAATGCAGCCAATTTGATCCTGGAGCCAGCTCAATTATTGCTGGACCATCTGGTCCTGTTTACCGATGGAACCTTGCCCGGCCCCATTTTGGATCTGGCCTGTGGTGATGGCCACAACGGAATCCTTTTGGCCCGGAAGAATCTGGAGGTGATTTGCTGTGATAGATCCCCCGAAGCCCTTGGCCGGGCCAGGAGGCTTGCGGCTGAACACGGTGTGACCGTCGAGTTCTGGCAGGTTGATCTTGAACAGGAGGGAATCAATCCATTACCTGAGGAGTCTTACGGCGGAATTCTTGTCTTTCGTTATCTCCACCGGCCTCTGATACCCTTCATGAGCAAGGCCCTGAAAGAAGGAGGCATCCTCATCTATGAAACCTTCACGGTCGAGCAACCGAAATTCGGGAAGCCGCATAATCCAGACTTTTTATTGAGACCAGGGGAGTTACGCGAGTGGTTTGAGGATTGGAAGATCATCCACTACTTCGAAGGGATCAAAGACAATCCCAAAAGGGCCGTGGCCCAAATTGTCTGCCGAAAGGCTGCGCAGCGGAATGAAAGATAATTTCCGACAGTCAGGCCAATCCGGGGAAGAGGATATGGATAAGATCTTGATCTCTAAAGGATTTTTTGTATATACTTCCGGGGGATCGCCCTGGATTTGCTGATCGGGGAGGGGATATTTCCCACCCGTTGACAAACACGAAGCCCAACCGAGTACATCCTATGAAATTACCATTAGGTCTCAACATTTACTGGATACTTTCCATACTCGTTATGGGTCTGATCTTCGTCTTCTCTTCATTTCCTTCGCCCATGGAAATCCCCTCTTTCACCTCAGCTGATAAACTGGTTCATTTACTGGCATATGGGGTGCTGGCCTCTCTCATATACTGTGCCCGGGAGAAATCACGGGCCATTCTTCATCCGATTTTCATCCCTTTTCTCATTGCCTTCCTCTACGGTGTCTCGGATGAGATCCATCAGTATTTCGTGCCGGGGAGGGAGGCGGATGTGTTCGATGCCCTTGCCAATGCCTTGGGTGCTTTTGTCTTCCCCCTGGGAATCCATGCCAAAAAGCATGGGTGGAAGATAAAGCCTCCCAATAGGAACCCGTAAGCGGAAAATGCTTTACCCACCTGAATTGAGGCCTCCTTTACTGAGGCGCCACAACGCAATTACCCCCGATTCAGTTACATTTTTGTACATATAGTACAAATTTGTTATTCGTCCACGGTGTTCCTCTCCGCCCATTGAGGAGGAGGCTGTTAATCAATTTTATGCCTAATATCAATAACTTATTTCACTTTTCTCGATTTCAGCAATGGTTTTATCCCCAAAAAGCATCAAATCCGAACATCATCGCTATTTCATACATTTTATTACATTTTTTTCACAATGGCTCGCGATTTGCTACTATTATTGTCTTACGAAAGGGCTCGTAAAACACGGCCCTAAAAACGGTGGGGGAATCCAAAACAAACCCCATTACTCGACCATCACCGCCGCCTGAACCTTTAAAAAACCCCCCGCTCCAAAATGGCCGGGCGGCGGTGATGGCGAAATCATCCCACCTGAGAACGCCAACGAGGCAGCACCCCATGAAACCCCAAGGGCGCTCGTCTCGTTTTTTTAATACCTCATTCACTAATGGGCAATCCCCCTCCCTGAAACCTCTCTTCGCGTTCCTGCGAATGTCCAAAAAGGCCTCTTACTTACCCTGGTGCCGGGGGGGTTCGAACCGACGCGGTGTCAAAGTCCGCGGGATTTTGAGTCCGAAACACAGCGGCCCCAGAAGTTAGAAATATCAAGTAATTGCCGGAAATGGCAGCGTCTTCTCCCGCTCATTCGTGTTGGGAAATATTAGGTTATCTTAGGAAGAACTTGGCAACGTGGGCACAATTTCCGGGGGTACACTGAATCTCGCCTTGGATGGATTTACCATTGAAGTACAGGATAATCAGAGTTGACCCCCCCTATTTTCCCTCTCTAATCCCGAGCTACAATGAACAATCTGTCCTTTGCCCGAGTGACAGCGGTATAGAGCCACCTCTTGTAGAATTCAACATCCCAATACTGAGATCGCTCTTCAAAAAGCAACACACTATCCCATTCCGATCCCTGGCTCCGATGAACAGAGATGGCATATCCAAAATCGAACAGGTCAACGGCAGGGTACCCCGTATCATCCAGGATATGCTCTACCTTTTTGGGCGAGACCTCATCATAGCAACCGTTGTATTCCTTTTTCCCGAAACAACCGCTGTGTATTAGGGTCTGGTAGGGCTCCGGCATATTGTCCATTTCAATGACTGCCTCATAGATGTGAGGGGGGACGCATAAACCCATACTCCCCAGAGTTCCCAATTGGCCATTCATCAGCTTTGTGTGACGGTTATTCTTCAAGCAGATTATCCGCTCCCCTTCGCATGGTATCTCACCGTAATGTCCAAACTCCTTACGAATCTGCCTGTTGAGTTGAACTCTCGTCCAGTTCATCCCACACAGGGTAACTGTGGTCGGCTGTGAGAAATCAAGGCTCTCGAACAAATCATTGAAATGGGAATTCGATCGACGCACCTTATAGACATCTTTCCCAAATGGACCAAATGGAATTTCACCTCTGGTTCTCACCTCAACGGATAATCTGATTATTGGACTATCCAGTGCCTGCCTGTGGATTTCATTGAGAACGAGGTCAGGGCGATTGACAATGCTGAACTCATCTCCTATCGGTGGCAACTGTCCATGGTCACCCACCGCAATGATGGGAATATCGTATGAAATCAGATCCTTCCACAGATCTGAGCTCACCATGGAGGCCTCATCCAGAATAATCATGTCATAGGACAATTCTGAGCGCTTTTTCCACCCGACTATTTTCGGTCGTCCATTCTCATCCTCTGCTACAATTGGTCTATAGATCATGCCGTGGATCGTGCCTACGTAATCGTCTTCATACAAGCCTCCCATCGATCCCAATCTCTCCTTCAACACGGAGGATGCTTTCCCCGTGAAGGCACAGAACCCCACACACATGGTCGGGTTGAGATCTCTTAGTGATATTCTTAGCGCTGTAGCCAAATGGGTCTTTCCAGTACCCGCATACCCGCCGACGGTGATATAATTGCAAAACCTCTCATCTTCGTAGTGTTGGAGCCAACTAATCATGTCGTCGTGAATCCGCTCCTGTTCAGCGGATAATACAAAATGACTCACAGCGGATATCCTTTTCTCAAACGCTCATTGAATAGGCGTAATCGCTTTTATTTTACAGCTTATCCAGGAGAAAGAGAATGGATAGCTCTCTATGGGTGGCAATCAGATCTGGAAGCATTGAGTGGGACAAGTGATGGTTACTATTAGAAGGCGGGCTGCTATGCTGAAACTGTTGATTGGCGATTGAAATCTATGACGACCACCGCTGGGTTCGTCCTGTTTGCTCATCTCCAATGTACTCTTCCATATGAGCCTCCTGACTTGAGGGTTTTTGGTTGCTGATTTGGTTATACCCCTCTCGCCAGTGAGGCTCAACTCTGTATCATAGTTACTTGAAGTAGATGATCCGGATCACGGGCATCACTAGCTGTGATGTACAGACAAACTCCACAGGTTGCTCTTTCTATTGACTTTCTGCCTCGAAAAGTCGTAATTCTTAAAGCAGGTTAATGCTGGCCAGTACAAAAAGTGGACTTTCTACATCGTGAATCCACACGGAAGGAGGTAAAAGCATGGCACTGGGATACAACGGGAAGATATTAAGGGTGAATCTGTCCACAAACACCATCACCGAGGAAACTCCTCCAGAGATGGTCTACCGGACGTATATGGGTGGTTCTGCACTCTCCCTCTACTTTTTGCTGAGAGAACAGATGGCCGGCGTGGACCCCCTGGGGCCGGAGAATAAGCTCGTTTGCATGTCTAGCGTGGTCTCCGGAGCACCCCTCCCTGGGTTGACACGCTACACGCTGGCTGCTCGCTCACCGTTAACCGGGGCCTTCGGGGAAGCGGAAGCTGGCGGCTTCTGGGGGCCGGAGTTGAAAATGGCTGGGTTTGACGGGGTCATCGTGGAAGGCCGTTCGCTCAAACCCGTTTACCTCTGGATTAAGGATGGCAAAGGAGAGATTCGGGATGCCACACAGCTCTGGGGGAAAGAAACCGGGGAAGTTGAACGGTTGATCCGGGAAGAACTGGGGGATGTCCGAATTCGGGTGGCCCAGTGCGGGCCGGCCGGGGAGAAATTGGTGCGCTACGCATGCGTCCTCAATGAATTAAAGCATGCCAATGGCCGGACGGGAATGGGCGCGGTCATGGGATCGAAGAACCTGCGGGCCATTGCTGTTCGGGGGACGCAAAAGATGCCCCTGGCCAATCCGGAAAGGGTCCGGGAGATCGGAAAGGAAGTCGTGAAAGGAATCAAGGAGTCGCCTCTGGCCCAGAACTTGAAGAAATTTGGGACTCCTTTTTTCGTGATGCCTCTTCATAATTCCGGCATCCTGCCCACCAGAAATTTCCAGGTGGGACAGTTCGAAGGAGCAGAGGCCATCTCTGGCGAGACCATGACGGATACCATTCTCCAGAGATCCGAGGGCTGCTATGCCTGCTCCGTTCGGTGTAAGCGGGCCGTGAAGGTTGATGGAGAATATACCGCCAGGCCCGAATACGGCGGGCCCGAATACGAGACGGTTGCTTCCCTGGGTTCTTTCTGTTCCATTGACAACCTGGCTGCGATCGCCCACGGCAATGAGATGTGCAACCGATGGGGATTGGACACCATCTCTACGGGTGTTTGCATCGCCTTTGGCATGGAATGTACCGAGAGGGGAATCCTCACATCGAAGGAAACCGACGGGATCGACCTGCGCTTCGGCAACGTGGATGGGATGCTGGAGATGATTCGCAAGATCGCCTTTCGAGAGGGCTTCGGCAATATCCTGGCCGAAGGCGTCAAACGGGCGGCCGAAAAGATCGGAAAGGGGGCCGAGGAATATGCTTACCACATCAAAGGACAGGAACTCCCCATGCATGACCCCCGCGGCAAGCATGGACTGACCTTGAGCTATGCAACCTCAGCAACAGGGGCAGACCATATTGAAGCTCCCCATGATACATCGTTCCTTACCGATGGCCCAGTGCTGAAGGCGGCCAACCCGGCAGGAGTTCTGGAGCCAACGTCGGCGCTGGAGATGGGACCGAGGAAGATCCGTCAGTTCGTTCACACCCAGCAGATCTGGAATTTCTTTAACTCTCTAGGGGTTTGTAACTTTGCGGCCGCTCCGTATACCGCGTTCCCTCTGGTCATGTTGGCGGAGGCGGTGGGGGCGGTGACCGGCTGGAATACAAGCCTTTTTGAACTCATGGAACTGGGCGAGCGGACCATCACCATGGGCCGAGTGTTCAACATGCGGGAAGGGTTGTCCAACAGGGATGACAATCTTCCTGATAGACTGTATGAACCCCTGGAGGTGGGAACCCCGCGCGAGAAGCGATTCACCCGGGAGGATTTCAACGAGGCCCTCAAGCTCTACTACGAGGCGATGGGATGGGATCCCCAAACCGGCGTCCCGACAGAGGGAAGGCTCAGCTATCTGGGCCTAGACTGGCTCATCGATAAGGAATAGGCTGGGCCGATAACGCGGAATTCAGGCCCTGGAGAATAACTCACCATCCAGGGCCTTCTTTTTTCATCTTGGCCAATGTTAGTTATGGACACGAGATAAAGGTCAATGTCTGCACGCCATCGTAGGTTATTACACCGGGGCCCGCCGGTTTTTCATAGTCGACATTTAGACCTTCTATGGTCCCGTTCAAGTCCGACAGATCTAACACTATGGTACCCCAAAACGCCCGTACTTCACCAGAGTCAAATCCAGAGCTAGTAATGTGAATGATAACCTGGTTTCCAACTACCTCTGCATTACCGTTCACAGCTTCTGCATTACCAAGTGTATCAGTGTGCCTACCATGTAGAAGAAAGTGCGCATCTCCCATATCCGTGACTGCAAGCCTAGCGATCCCCCCCTCTGGGTCCTGCCAGCAAAACTCTCCAAGATAATTTGCTGCCTTAACACTTGAGCCCCCACCCAAGATCAGCAAACCGAATAGCATGAAAAAGCTCATTACTGCAAACCTTAGAGTTTTCATTTCAATCCCCCTTGTTATTGTATTTTGTGCGGCCTATTTCGCCCAACTAAAGCATAACCGAACTTCCTTACTCTTTGAGGAACCTTTCCGCATATTAGTCTCTTCCCACCACAACCCCCTCTTAATTCTCCCTTGCCTCTCTCTCACACATCGAAACCCCTTCATGTATCTTCACGAAAAACGAGTATGCGCAAATCCAATGCCTTGCTCAACTATCTGGTGTTCCCCTCTATTCCGTTTGTCTTAGCCCCCGCTTTTGCAACAATGGACTTCAGTCCAATTCCTTTTTCATCAGGTCAGGGCTTCTTACTTTGTTCGCGTTTACCCAACACCCCCTTTTTTAGCAAAACGAAACTCCCAAGGAAGGGAAATACGAGAACGATAAGGAAGCCCTGCGTGCTCGCTTTGGAAACAAATGCACAGAACCCAACAATGGGCATAAGGTTGATCTTGACCAGAGCCTTAATCGGCTTCGATTGTACCACGAATTTTGCAAAGGGAAGGCTCCACCGGTAATACATACTCACAAAAATCCTCCCCAATCTGTTCGCTAGAAGGTATCGATCCCTGAATTCCCTTAAGAGTTGAACATGAGGATGACCATAATCCCGATATACGGCCGTTGCGAAAAAACAACTCACACTTTCACTTCCCGATTCACTGCGGAAAGAAACTTCCAGCCCTGAAGGAGGATCAGGTGGGCCTTCTTGCACAGCAACCTTCTCGGAGAATTCCTCGCCTACGAAGATTTCCTCGGATAGAGCACCCGGCACCGTTTCCATAAACCACAGGATCACGTCTTCCTCAGATCGAACTCTCAGCCAATAGCCCTTTCCGACTTCTAAACTGGTTTTGCCGTTATTCGGAATATCTATATAAGATCCGTTTTCAAATTCCTGTAATGTCACATACGTCAAAGTATTATTAACCGGGTCTATGAGCTGCACGCAATTACTGGGATCTGATATCGGGCACACCCTTAAACTGGCTATCGGGAAATCATAATCGAAGATATTCCCGATCTGGTTCCAACCATCTCCACCATGTTTTAGAATAATCCAGTCTATTTCGGTTGGGTTCCCCTCAATACATATTTTCGTTGGATCCTTGGATATGATCCAATATCCCCTGCCAAAATCGAGATCCTGTTCAGGCCCCCATCCCGGGCTTTTCAATTCACTATATGTGGATCGTGCCGGGTCATACCGGAAGAAACGCCATTGGGTTCTATCATAAGGACCCAGGTCATCAACCAAGCTTGCCAGAGGATCTCTATCTTCCGGCATATACGGGAAAGAGATCATGTGGTAAACTCCTCCACCTATGTTGATACACCAAACAGGGGGAATTGCCTCTCCAGATACCCCGCTTACGATAAAGCCAGACAATACAAGGCACACTATTAAAACGGCTGCCAGTCTAATTTTTTTCATGATTGACTAGACCTCCTACGAATAGAGGGCTCCATAGCCATCTTCTTGCTAGACCGCCCATGGGCCTATATTAGCAGAGCAGAACAACGTTTACAAGGAAAAATCCCCTTTTTTCGATGGGTTGAGCAGGCGGAAAAGATAAAATAGAGAAAATTGAGAGAAAATCAAAGAAATTCTGATAAAACCTACAATAAGGGTGATGGAAACGGTAAGAATTTTCCACTTTTTTCAAAATAATTTTTTCAAAAAAATTATTTATTTCAATTATTTATAATTATTAAAGAAATCTAATGGAAAATGCTTACCACTTTTCTCCCTAATTGTTCTGTTTTTCCAACTTTTAGCATATTTTCATGGCTTCTCTTTTTTCAAATAATCAAATTTTTTCAAATACTTATACTACTTCATGTCTGGATATGAAAAACTGGCACAAAAAATGCCATTATAATAAACGAAGTCTGAAGATTTTGCGGTGAATTGCCATGAACTCAATCACGAAGAAATTTCTTTACATCCCATGGGTTCTCTTTTTGTTTGGAATTGCGGCCATTCTGACTGTTTTGGAGATTGTTCTCCGTAAGGGAAGATCCATACTGGCGTTCAATAATGATGGTGCATGATCCAAATCCTCACCATTGAGATGTGAATAGTCCGCAAAGCGAGAGGTATCCTATGCCAAACAGAAGTATCCGAGGCCGGCAAAAAACACGGAGCTGCCTGAAATGCGATCGTCAATTTCGCCCCAACCATAGGTACAATAGGTTGTGCGATGATTGTTCGAGGCAGAACGCCGAGGTCAGTTATGGGGTTTATGTTTATGTCAGAAGTTCATCAAAAAAGCCCTTCATGGCCTAGAACAATTCGTACTTTTTTACCCTTGATATAGAGTACGGCGTCTTGTTCATTAGGAAAGCGGAAAAACCTAGCAAGGGAGTGGAATTCCCCAACGCTCAACTTTTCACCTCCTTTCCATTCCGCTTTCCTTTCTGCGGGGAGATGGTTTCCAACCTCCAGGGGCTGTCTCCCCCATTTTCTACAGCGCAATTTAGCCATGGAATGAAAAATATCTCGTCATACGGGAAATATGAGAGCCTGAATGAAAATCAGGGGAGAATGAGAGATAGAATACAAGGATTTAAGATTAATGAAAGATGGCATGGAGGTCCGCCACTGCTTGTGAGAGATGTTCGAGAAACTCAGCAGGCAATGTGTCAGGTGCAAGGACCGAGACGATGTGAGGGTGCCGCATCGTAACACAGCGGAACAAAGTTCACAGGAAAAAAGGCAGGGTTATTGTTGGCGAGCCGATCGCTTAACGTGTTGAAGA